>QXGG01012973.1_pt1 | contig 10613 bp, 14 predicted proteins | sample 1982491 | NCBI WGS metagenome assembly QXGG01 (sample SAMN09924614, study PRJNA488089) | Wastewater metagenome, whole genome shotgun sequencing project. | isolation source: South African research farm wastewater | place: South Africa: Irene, Agricultural Research Council, Animal Production... | reverse complement strand
TGAGAACATGGCGATTATCAATCAGGAGCCGGTGAAAGCCTTTATCGAACAGGACCACGCGGCACATTTAGCGGTACATCAGTCAGCCATGCAAGACCCGAAGGTTGCTCAGGCAATCGGCCAAAACCCTCAAGCGCAAGCCATCATGCAAGCAGCACAGGCACATATCGCAGAGCATGTAGCGTTCCAATATAGAAGAGAAGTGGAAGCCCAGCTGGGTATGCCTCTGCCTGATCCAGAGCAGAAACTGGATGCTGAAACCGAAAGGCAGTTGAGTGTTATCTCCGCACAGGCGGCAACGCAAGCCCTTCAGAGGAATCAAGCCGAATCACAGGCACAGATTGCTCAGCAACAACAGCAAGACCCGATCATTCAGATGCAGATGCAAGAGCTTCAGCTTAAACAGCAGGAAGTGCAGCAGAAGTATCAGATTGAGATGGCGAAGCTGCAGAACGAGATGCAGATAGCCATGATGAATAATGAGAACAAACTCATGATTCAGGGCGAGAAGGATAAGACAGCCAATGCTATGAAGAGCGTCGATATTGGCTACAAAGTGGCTGAGAAGATGTATGGTGCTGAAGAAAAGGCGGGAGATAGAGCCTTTGGCGCAGAAGAGAAGGAAAGGGATAGAGCGTTTAATACCGCGCATGGTGAAGCCCAACGCGCAGCAGAGCCCAAGAAGGAACCTAAATGAACGCACTAGAGTTGGCAATAAAAGAGTTCGACGACATGATAGAAACGCGCAAAAACGCGCTGGCGCGGGGTCATGCTAAAGACTATGCTGAATATCAGCATATTGCGGGAGTTATTACGGGTCTGGCTACCGCAAATGAAAGACTGAAAGACCTGCTCAAGTATCAAGAGGAAATGTAATGGAAAACGCCGCACTGTCTGCAGCTAACATTGATGTAGACAAGACAAAGGAAACGAGCGAAAGCTTGGCAACACAACTACCTGATCCTGTTGGCTATAAAATCCTTGTGGTTAAGCCTGAAATTGAAGAAAAGACGGAAGGAGGCATTCTCAAGCCCAAAGATTTTCTTCGCAGAGAAGAAGCCGGAGCCGTAGTCGGTTTTGTGTTGAAAGTAGGCGACTTGGCTTACAGGGATGAAGAAAAATTTCCCACGGGGCCGTGGTGCAAGGAAGGTGACTTTGTGTTGATTGGGGCTTATCGAGGCTCTCGTTTCAGCGTAAATGGAAAGGAATTTGTCATGATAAATGACGATATGGTGGAAGGTGTTGTGGCTGATCCTAGAGGGATCAATCGCGCTTATTAAACTTGAGGACTAACTCATGCAAACAGAAAAAATTGGTGATGATCTTGAGGTAGGTGTCGAACTGCCTGAAGTCGAGGTAGAAATTGTTGACGATACTCCTGAAGAAGACAAAGGCCGAGAACCGCTTAAAGCGGAGAAGGACGAGCAGGAGGACGAATTAGAGAATTACTCTGAGAAGGTGCAGAAGCGCATCAATCAGTTAAATCATCGCTACCACGATGAGCGTAGAGCGAAAGAAGTATTGGCTAGGCAAAACGAAGAAGCTATCCGTCTTGCCCGGACTGTCTATGAAGAAAACGAGCGGCTGAAGCAGACACTCAGCTGGGGCCAGCAGGAATATGCTCGTGAAGCAGAAGCCAAGATCGAATACGCTCAGAAGCTGGCCGAAGATAAATATCGTAAAGCCTACGAAACGGGCGATACCGATGGAGTATTGGAAGCACAGAGAGAACTGAACGAATCTGCCATACAAAAAGCGCAGCTTCAAAATCAGATTGCAACTGCTGTACAACAAACTTCTTTACAACAACAAAACAATCAGGTATATAGTGCCCCTGAACAGCAGTATTATGAGCAGCCTGCACCGCCGCCTCGTGATTCCCGCGCAGAAGATTGGGCGTCACGCAACCCTTGGTTCGGTAAGGATGAGGAAATGACCTCATTCGCCTATGGCCTGCATCAGAAACTCGTAAACAACGGTATTGATCCGACTTCCGATGATTATTATCAGAAGATCGACAGCCGCATGAGGGAAGTCTTTCCACAGAACTTCCAAAAGTCACGGAAATCGTCAGCTGTGGCTCCCGCTTCCAGAAGCACTGGCAGCAAGAAAGTGACGCTAACCGCCAGTCAAGTGGCAATCGCAAAACGTCTTGGTGTACCACTAGAGACTTATGCCAAGTATGCAGCAAAGGAGATGAACAATGCCTAATCCAGTTGGAAGACCCCCACGCTCAATGGAAACACGGGAAAAAGAAATGCGTCAGGTTTCATGGAAACCTGCTTCGGACCTCCCTGTGCCTGAACCGCAAGACGGATATGTATTCCATTGGAAACGCGCATCAATGATGGGTGAAGCGGACCATCGCAATATGGCGCAAGCCAGACGCGAAGGATGGGAACCCTGTAAGGCAGAAGATCATCCAGAATTTGCGAATGATTTGGTAGCTTTCGGGCTCCAAGCCACTGGATTGATTGAAATTGGTGGATTGGTTCTGTGTAAATCTACGGTAGAAAATGCCGCTGCGCGTAAAGCGTATTATGAAAACCAGACCCAGTCCGGCATGCAGTCGGTTGACAACAACTTCCTGCGTGAAAGTGATCCTAGGATGCCTCTCTTTTCCGAGAAGCAGTCTAAAGTGTCTTTTGGTCGCGGTGCCTAAGTAAAGTTAGGGCCGCACAGTAAACTTTTAGGAGTTAATTATGGCTTATCCTGCTGTTGGTGGCCCTTATGGGCTTTTGCCGATCAATCTGGTCGGCGGGCAAGTATATGCTGGTGCAACTCGGTCTTTGCCGATTGCCTCTGCCTATGCTAAAAACATTGGTTTCGGTGATACCGTTTCCATCATCTCTACTGGCTATATCAACCGTGTAGATTCTTCTACGGGTGCAGCGAGTACCTTCCCGATCCGTCCGGTCGGTATCTTCTTGGGTTGCTCTTACACTGACCCGACTCTGAAGTACAAGGTCTTTAAACAGTATTGGCCTTCTGGAACCGTGGCTTCTGATGCAGTAGCAATTATTGCTGACGATCCCGATATTCTGATGAAGGTGGCCGTTGTCAACAATAGCGCTGCTGTTGTGACTTCTAGTGGTCTGACTCTAGCCAATATCGGTGAAAATGTTGGTTACTACCTGAAGGCCGATACCGGCGTTTGGGCAGATGGTGTGAACACCGCAACCGGCAATAGCACTCTGGCTATTGATAAAAATACTCTTGGCACGACCAATTCTTTGCCGTTCCGCATTGTCGATACGATCAAAGAAACGGCTCTGTCCGATGGTACTTTCTGTGAGGCTATCGTCGCATTCAATGCTCCGTACACCTCTATCTCTCAGTTGGCTACCTCTCCGTTCACTGTCACTGCGGCAGTAGCTGGTGGTCATCAGTACCGTAACCCTACTGGCGTTTAAGGAGTAATAATCAATGGCTGCTATTTCACGCGCTCAACTACTTAAAGAACTCTTGCCGGGGCTTAATGCCCTCTTCGGTCTGGAATATGACCGCTACGGCGAGGAATGGAAAGAACTGTTTGAAATCGAGAGTTCCGAGCGTTCTTTCGAAGAAGAACAGAAGCTGTCTGGCTTCGGTGCCGCTCCGGTTAAGAACGAAGGTTCTGCTATCGCATACGACACTGCTCAGGAAGCTTGGTCCACTCGCTATACCCACGAAACCATTGCTCTGGGCTTCTCTCTGACCGAAGAAGCTATCGAAGATAACTTGTATGACTCACTGTCATCTCGTTATACCAAGGCTCTGGCTCGTGCTATGGCTTACACCAAGGAAGTTAAGGGTGCCGCTGTTCTGAACAACGGTTTCAACTCTAACTACGCTGGTGGTGATGGTGTATCTCTGTTCAACAGTGCTCACCCGCTGGTGAATGGCTCCAGCATCTCTAATGTCCCGTCTACCCCGACTGACCTGAACGAAACTTCTCTTGAGAATGCCGTTATCCAGATCAGCCTGTGGACTGACGAACGTGGCCTGCTGATTGCAGCCAAACCGAAGAAACTCATCATTCCTCCGGCCCTGCAGTTCGTAGCTACCCGTCTGTTGGAAACCCAGCTTCGCGTAGGCACCACTGATAATGATGTGAATGCCATCGTGAACAACGGTTCCATTCCGGGCGGTTGGTCTGTTAACCACTTCCTGACCGACACCAATGCTTGGTTCCTCCAGACTGACATTCCGAACGGCTTGAAGCATTTTGTTCGTGCTGCTCTGAGCACTTCAATGGACGGAGATTTTGATAGCGGGAATGCGAGGTACAAGGCACGCGAACGCTACGCATTTGGTTTTTCCGATCCGCTAGCTATGTTTGGTTCAGCGGGCTAAAAGCCTTGTAAATCAGGCACTTAAAGGGAGCTTAGGCTCCCTTTTTTAATGCGCGAAGAAAAAGTTGACGGAACACTGTTCCACATGTACTATGTAACCCTCACTAGCTTTTTATCGAGGGTTCTTATGAAAAATGTCCTTTACAAAATACGAAATGTCGTCAACAACAAATTCTACGTAGGCAGTACTGTTGACAGCCGCAAGCGCTTTTGGGCACATAGAAAAGATTTGCGGGCGGGTAAGCATTCCTCTATAGCTCTGCAACGGGCTTGGGATAAGTACGGTGAAGACTGCTTCAAATTTGAAATTGTCGAGCAACTCGATAGCAGGGAGGAGTTATTTCCAGCAGAGCAACGCTGGCTAGATGAGCATTTCGGAAAAGATTATTGTTACAACGTGGCTGCTCATGCTGATGCACCTATGCGCGACGCTTCTCCTGAAATGAGAGCACACTTAGCTAATACGACTAAAGCATGGATAGAAAGAAAAGGACACCCCCGACTAGGTGTAAAGCTTACGGAGGACCAGCGGATAAAGTGCGCTGAAGCGGCTAAAAAAGTACCAAAAGGCGAAGCTTCTGTTCTTTATGGTGTGCCTAGAACAGATGAAGTAAAAGCAAAACTTAGCGCTGCCTTAAAAGGCTTACCCAACAAAATGAAAGGCCGAAACCTTTCAGAAGAAGGAAGAGCCAACATAGCAGCCGCAGTCAAACGCGGAGAAGACTCACACTTCTATGGCAAGCGCCCAGTAAACGCTGATGACCTACAGAAGGCCATTCGTGCTGTGCTCCCTGATCGTTCGATTAAGGAGTTCAAGAGCCTCACAGAAATGCGTGACACGCTAGGTATTTCCATTGCTACGATCATTCGAGCCTGCAAATCAGGCAACCCAATTATGTTTGGCGATTTCTCAGGATGGGTGCTATCTTATGCAGATGGTCCTCAAAATGAAGCACCTGAGATTCCTGAAGAGTTCCTAGCCTATCCTCGTTCAAGGCAAGAAGCTAAGGATACTGGAGCCAAGTATTACTTCACCGGCATACCATGCGACAGAGGGCACCTTTCGCCTAGAAAAACCAAAGGAACATGTGTAGCTTGCATGAAAGAAGATTACAAAAAAGACAACGATAGGCGCAAGCAGAAGGCGCTTGACACCCCCTAATAAAAGTATTATAAGTCTCTTAAATCTGGGATTTCTAACTGCCTGAGCGACTGACCCAGCAGATACCGCACATAACGTCAGGCCCAAGTGCACGAGGTAATCTCAATGTCTTTCAGCACGTTTTCTGGTCCTATCCGCTCTGGTACTGTTCGTAATGGCTCTGGTGAAAACTGTGGTGTTGCCGTTCTTGTTCAGACTGAAGTGCTCCCTGCTGCTGCAGGTGCTACCACCGTTGCTGTTCTTCCAGCCGGTTCACAGATTCTGGATATCATCGTAGACACCACTACGGTATTTAACTCAGCGACTACGCTGAAGATCGGTACTTCTACCAACGATGATGAGTTTGTTACCCAGACCACCATTACCACTGCAGGTCGCAACGACTTGTCCTCTACTTATCAGCCTCTGACTTTCATCAATGTGGGCACCGAAGATGTTCCTGTAGTTGCTACCACTGCAGGCAGTGCGGCAACGGGTGCAGCAAGAGTCACCATTATGTACGCTCAGAAGGCTTCTAACGGTGCTGAAGACCCCGCAACTCCGTAAGGAGGTAGGGCTATGGAGTGGCAGAACTTTATAGATGCGGCGATAGCGATAGTTAGCGCCTTCTTTGGTTGGCTATTCAAGATCGTATGGGACGCTATCAAAGACCTTAAAGAGGATATGAAAGAACTCAACACCACTCTGCATAAAGAGTACGTGCGTAAGGACGACTATCACATCGAAATGGCTAAGATAGAAACCATGTTCCAGCGCATCATGGACAAGTTAGACGGCAAGGCAGACAAACAATGACTATGCCTTCTCGTGGGATTTCCTCAATACAACGTAAAGCGACAGGTGATGATATGAAATGCGGAATGAAAAAAGGCGGTGACGCTCGTAAAGGCATGCTAAAGAACAAGAGCAAATCCAAGACCAAGATGGACTTGATGAATGTCGGTGCAGCAGAGTCTGCTGGTCCCTTCCCCGGCGCGAGATACTTCAAAGGCGGCAAAGTAGACGGCTGCATCAAGAAGGGTCATACCAAGGGAGCTATGAAATAACATGGCAGGTGGAGCACAAGGCGGCGGGGGCAGACCCGCACAGGCAAACCCCCAAGGGATGCAGCAGTACCAAAATATGCTGCAGAACTACCGTCAGGGAATGGCTGGAGCCCCCTCTCAGATGCCGGGAGCTAACATAGCCGCACCCGGTGGGGGTATGCCTCAGTTTGGTATGGCTAAGCCTATGCCAATGCCTGCTCCGGGTGGAGGTATGGCCCAAACTGCTGTTATGCCCCAATTTAATCCGGGACAGCAGGGACAACAGATGAGCAATCTTGTGCCTCCCAATATTTCTGTTGCCGATCCTCAAATGCTTCCACAGGGTCCGATCAGTGTAGGGGCGTATCAACCACAAATATCACAACCACTACCTCCAGCTCAGGCGCAGCCACAGCCGTTACCGCAAGCGCAGCCACAACCCATGCCACGTCCGATGCCAAGACCCATGCCCATGCCGCAGGTTCAGGGTAATCCAAATGCTATGCCGCTTCAAAGGCCGCAGCCGCAGGCAAGGGGTCAAATGCTTCGTGGTAGACGGTAATGGCTAAGTCTCCTGCTTGGCAACGGGCTGAAGGGAAAGACCCGAAAGGGGGTTTGAACGCGAAAGGCAGAGCCTCTGCCAAGAAGCAAGGTATGAACCTAAAACCTCCTGCGCCTAACCCCAAAACCAAAGAAGATGCAGGCAGGAGGAAGTCATTTTGCGCCCGGATGGAAGGAATGAAGAAGCGCAATACTTCTGCTAAAACCGCTAATGACCCGAATAGTCGAATCAACAAAAGCCTACGGGCTTGGAATTGTTAAGGAATCAAAATGAGTAAAAATGCTTTGATGCACGAGCTAGATGCTGAAAACGTCTGGCGTCCTGTCCGTGGTACTGGCGGTAGTAATCCTGCTAATAGCTCCTCTGCAAATATAGGCATTGGAGGAGTATTTACGGGTACAGGTGTTGATGTAAGTCAGTACGGTACTATTAGCGTAGCGATTCAGGCTTCTCATAGTTCTGCGACGGGGGGTCTTGTCTTCCAAGGTAGTTTCGATAATGTCACTTGGTTTGACATGGAAGACTACACCTACACTGCCGCAGGATTGAAAATTTACAGCATGGCCCCGGCAGGCAAATATTTCCGTGTGAAGTACACCAATGGTGGCTCAGCGACGACTTCTTTCAATCTGCTGACGACCTTTACTAACGCCTACACCAAACCATCCAGCCACCGAATTGGCGATACCATTACGGCTGAAAATGACGCAGAGTTGGTTAAGTCCATTCTTGCAGCCAAGAAACCTAATGGCACTTTTACGGATATTGATTGCACCGCTGGTGGCAATCTCAAGGTTTCTGTAGAAGAAGTGGAAAATGGAGTAGTAATACCTACGGGTGGTTCTACGACGATAGTGGGAGTATCCTTAACCCGCCCTGCTGATACCACAGCATACAGTGCCAAGGACGTAGTTTCTGACTCCACTAGCGCCCCTACAGTGCTCACCTTCGCCAACTTCGCCAGAGTCAATGCCGGTACTGGGATTATCGTCAAAGCGCGAATAATGACCAGTCAGAAGACGAATACCGCGCAGTTCAGACTACATTTGTTCCATACCGCTCCGACAGCCATCAATGATAATTCTCCCTATTTGATGTTGTATGCCAATGCAGCGAATAGGATTGGAATGATCGACTTCCCCACCATGTCTTCGGAAGACCCGACGAATAGCACCGCCGCTGCCACGATGCGTCCAAGCTCGGATGGCAGCTACTCTACGCCTAATCTGGTATTCAAAGCCGCTAGCGCATCTAGGGCAGTTTATGGTATATTGGAAGCCGTCACAGCATTCACTCCCGATAGCGGGCAGTTGTTTTATATTGAGCTCTCTACGATAAACGACTAATGCGCTCTCATATCCGCCGTCTGCTTGAGTCTGCCGGGTTCTCTCCGCGCCAACTCTTCGCCGCGCTCCAAGGCGCATGGCTGGAGCCTAAGCAAGGGCTTATCTGGCAGGAGAACACCGGCGTCACCCCCACCACGACGGGCGGGCAGACGATTGGCCTGATGCTTGATCAGTCAGGCGGCGGACATGACGCGACGCAATCGACGGTGGGTAATCGCCCCCTCCTTGGGCGTCGGTATAACCTGCTGACGTATAGTGAGGATTTTTCGAATGCGGCGTGGGATAAAATAAATTCAGCATCAGTTAATTCGACCCCAGTTGCAGGACCTACTGGGCAGATGAATGCGTATGTGGTAACCACAATAGCCGCTGTCAACAGCGGAGTTGAACAAAAAGTTCAAGTTGGTTCTGGCGTCTCTTATAGGATGTCTGTCTGGGCTAAAGCCGTAAGTGGTACTTTCGGAGTAAAAATAGGCGCGATAGTTGGAGGGTCGTTTACTAACTTTACTCTCACCACTGATTGGCAGCTTTTGACAGCAGATTACACAGCGGCTGTTACTGGAATGCGTTACTTTGACATCGTTAGCCAAGGAAGCGCAGGGTCTTTTAGGGTCACTCAAGCTGACCTCCGTCTCACCGCCGACGTCGGCAAAGACCCTGCCTACCAGCGCATCACCACTGCTACCGATTACGACTACGGCCAGTACCCGGCTGCTATTCACGACACCAACGACTCCCTAACCCTCTCGCTGCCGAGCATTAACGTTAGAAGGAATCTGCTGACGTTTTCGGAGCAGTTTGATAATGGGGCTTGGGCAAAAACAGCAGCATCTGTTACACCTAATGCTGCGCTTGCGCCAGATGGGACTGCGACGGCTGATTTAATCACGGCCACAGCTAACGGCGCAGGAATGAGTCAAGATGTCTCAGGTTATAGTGGGGCTACCGCAACGCTATCTGCCTATTTCAAAAAAGGAAATGTATCTAACAGCCTAAATAGTCTTTTGATAAGAAATCAAACTGCCGGTACAAATCTCATAGCGGCAAGAGTAAATTTAGATACCGGAGGAATCACTTATTTAGCTGGATCATCTGGCGCGGTTGTGCAAGATGTGGGAGGAGGTTGGTGGAGGTTGATTATTACCACCACTGCGTTTACCTCTGGAAACATTTTAAGAGCAAATGTTCTTGGTGGATACAGTAGTGCTGCAAGCGAGTATTCCTACATCTGGGGCGCACAACTCGAACTCGGCTCCGTCGCCACCGACTACCAGAAGGTCACTGACTGGACTTCTGAAGCCTTCTCATCCAACGGCTCAGTCTACTTCTCCACGCCTGTCGGCATGTCGCAGCTCAATAATCAGAGCATGGCGACGACTTACACCCTACCGGCGCTCAGCAGCGATATCTATAGCTGGATGGTCTTCCCGCAAAGGCTGAGTGCGGTGCAGGAGAGTCGTCTTGCGCTTTATATGCAGCAAAAAGCCGGGATTGCGGGGCCGGAGTATGTGTGGGAGAGCTTTAGAAGGAATCTGCTGACTTGGAGTCAGGACTTGTCCCAAACAAACTGGGTAAAAATAGCTGTTACAAATACCGCTAACAAGATTACTCCGTCAGCGTCTTCGGCTCAACATTTCACCCAGCAGAATGTTTTAACGATTGGCACACAATACACTCTGTCATTTACCGCAAAAGCAGATGGATATGTCTGGCTTAAAGTTGTTTCTAGTACAAAGTACATTAACATTGACACGCTAAACGGTGTTATTGGGTTGTCAAGTGGGATGACCGGAAGCATTGTCTCGCTAGGTAGTGGTGAATATAGGTGCTCAGTAACTTTCATCTGTTCTGATTCAAGATGTATTTTGAATGTAGCTTTTAGTGACAACGCATCATGGGATTCTGTGCTGTTTGCAGGGGATGGCACTTCTGGAATTATCGTCAAGAACGTCCAAGCAGAATTTGGCTCCACCGCTACCGAATACCAACGCATCGACGCTGGGCCTGACCCGTACACGATTGTTCAGGAACAACTCACAAGCGACGATTCCGTCGAACTCTTACTGGCTCAATAGGGGCATCACATGCAACGTTTCATAGACTGGCTCACCAACCTCACCGCGAAATCCACCAGCATTGATGGCACGGAAATCACGCATATCGGCTCAAGCGGGCTGAGTCAGA
>QXGG01327149.1_pt1 | contig 10625 bp, 8 predicted proteins | sample 1982491 | NCBI WGS metagenome assembly QXGG01 (sample SAMN09924614, study PRJNA488089) | Wastewater metagenome, whole genome shotgun sequencing project. | isolation source: South African research farm wastewater | place: South Africa: Irene, Agricultural Research Council, Animal Production Institute... | reverse complement strand
TAATCAAAGAATATTGATTATCAATTCAAATATTACATAACTTTCATACAAATATAATAATTCAAAAATATATAAAAGGATAAATTACGGAAAAGTTTCGATATTGGATATTTATAGACAGCGAAACACCTAAAGTCAAGCCTTTTAGTATTGCTTTCGGTTCAAATATTCGCTATTTTTGTTTGCACTCATTTAACTAAAAGCGATTATGGAATGGATTAAAGTTTTACTGTACGACCACAATTCGATTGCACATATTGTGCTATTGTATGCCTTTGTAATAGCCATTGGGGTAGCACTAGGTAAGATCAAATTTTTCGGTGTTTCACTTGGAGTAACCTTTGTTTTGTTTACAGGAATTTTCATGGGTCACTTCGGCTTTAAAGTAAACTCAGATACCCTTCATTTTATTCAAGAATTCGGACTTATTCTTTTTGTCTTTTGTATTGGACTACAAGTTGGACCCTCGTTTTTCTCTTCTTTTAAGAAAGGAGGTATGATTCTTAATTTACTAGCTGTAGGGATTGTCATACTTAATATTGGTGTTGCCCTAGGACTGTTTTTCATACTAGATGGCCGTCTCGAACTTCCCATGATTATCGGAACACTTTATGGCGCAGTGACCAATACCCCAGGGCTTGGAGCTGCACAAGAAGCTCTCAATCAGCTTAGCTATAATGGGCCTGAAATCTCACTCGGATATGCTTGTGCTTACCCCCTAGGGGTGATCGGAATTATCGGCTCAACAATCTTGCTAAGACATATATTTAAGATAAACCTAGAAAAAGAGGAACACGACCTACTGAGTGAAAACCAGTCAAGTCAAGACAGACCCGAAAGAATAACCATCAGGGTGATCAATAAAGCCATAGTAGGAAAGAAAATCAAGGAACTCGCAGCTCTATTGAGTTATAGCTTTGTTTGCTCAAGATTAATGAGGGATTCAAACAGCATAATTCCCGAGGGAAACACAGTTATTCAAGATAATGATTATCTTCTTATCGTCTGCTCAGCCGAAAAAGAAGAAACTGTAGTTGCTTTATTGGGTGAAAAGGTTGAAGGCTTCGTATGGACAGAGAACGTACAGAAGCAAACAGATAATGAATTAGAACTACATAAGATACTCATCACAAAATCAAACATCAATGGCAAGAGCCTTGGAGATCTCCAGATTAGAGCTTTGCACGGCGTGAATGTGACTCGTGTTGCGCGCTCAGGTGTTGACCTACTAGCAGACTCAAAACTCAAATTACAAGTTGGAGATAGCCTTACAGTTGTGGGGACACTTCCCAATATCAAAAAGGTCGAAAGACTGTTGGGGAATTCACTCAAGAGGCTTGACCATCCCAATATCATCACCATATTCATTGGGATATTCGTTGGAATACTCTTTGGTAGCCTACCCTTTCAGATTCCAGGCATTCCAATGCCTATCAAGTTAGGACTAGCGGGTGGCCCCCTGGTTATTGCAATTCTGATTGGTCGATTCGGACACCATTTCAAACTCGTAACCTACACCACCCAAAGTGCTAATTTAATGCTACGCGAAGTGGGTATTGCGCTCTTCTTAGCCAGTGTAGGTCTCAAAGCTGGAGAGAATTTCATTAATACAGTAGTACAAGGTGATGGAATACTTTATGTCGGTATTGGATTTTTAATTACAGTAGTTCCCATCTTAGTCATCGCAACAATAGGCCGACTCTACTTCAAGATTAACTACTTTACCCTTATGGGGCTAATAGCAGGAAGCAACACCGACCCACCAGCCTTAGCTTATGCTAACTCGGTAGGCACGGGAGACGCACCCTCGGTAGGTTACTCTACGGTTTATCCACTAACCATGTTTTTGCGAATTCTTACAGGACAATTAATTCTTGTACTTATGGCCTCCTTCTTTTAATCCTTAGTAAGTACATTATAATAAATAAGTAGCCTCCAGATTATTTCAAATCTGGAGGCTACTTATTTATTATAGATAGGTCTGAAATTTCAAAACAGAGTTATTACTTTTCTATTTTAAGATCAAACTTCTTCTCAATGAAATCAATCAGGAAATCAACCGTACCGTCAAGACCGAATAAAGCTGAGTTTACACAGAGGTCATAAGTTTTGGCAGCCCCCCAAGTTTTATAACTATAATAGTTATAATATTGAGCTCTACCCTTGTCCGTTTTAATCATCATCTCCTCTGCCTCATCTTTAGTGACGTTATGTCTCTCAATCAAGCGATTAATTCTCACCTCATCGGGTGATGAGATAAACAGGCTTACGGAATTTGGATTATTCCTTAATATATAATCAGCACAACGCCCCACAAAGATACACGATTTCTGATCAGCCAAGCGACGAATCACATCGCTCTGAATTCTAAAAAGAGCATCGTTATTCAGAAAATTGAAAGGGATTGTTCCATCAGTAATATAAGGATAACGCATTGCAAAGAGTGAGCCAAACAGGGTTTGCGAAGCTCTTTCATCAGCTTTCTCAAAACACTCACTACCTAAGCCACTCTCTTTGGCTGCGATTTTCATCAACTCACGATCATAATAAGCGATGCCTAGTTTTTGAGCTAACTTTTGACCAATCTCACGACCACCACTACCTAGCTGGCGACCGATGTTTATAACAATCTTTTTTTCCATAGTAGTTTTGTTTTTGATGTACTAAATTGTATTCTTCATTTCTATTTAAAACCACCTACTCGTTTATTATACCCGACCTAGTCACAATACCTAAACCAGTAGATCGTTTTCACTAAACGACTAGCTATTATTTATTGGTGTCTATAAATTCGGAATCAGTAACACCTTTTTTCTTAAACTCTCTAAACTGGTACCATAAAAACAGACCAGCTACCACGCTTGCTATAACATCAGATGCTGGCATACTCGCCCAAACTCCATCAACGCCAAAAGCAAAAGGTAAGAAATACAAACAAGGCAATAAGAATAAGAGCTGTCTTGTTAAAGATAAGAAAATTGCCTTTTTAGCCAAACCAATACTTTGGAAAAAGTTAGAAGTAACCATTTGAAATCCTGCAAGTGGAAAAGCACACATAGCAATCGATAAACCACGAGATGCAATCTCGATCAAGCCTTCGTCGGAAGTAAAGATTGATGCAGTCATATCTGAAAGAAAGTAACCAAATATAAAGCCAAAACAAGCCACAAGCGTTGCCCACTTAATAGTTAGCTTTAATATCTTAGTAACCCTATCATATTGTTTAGCTCCGTAGTTATAACCGGCAATCGGTTGCATACCTTGGTTGAGCCCCATAATAATCATTACGAAAAAGAAGCTTACCCGATTGACAATTCCATAAGCCGCAATATAATAATCATCACCATAAGTTGCCAAGCTATGATTGATAAACAACACAATAAACGAAGCCGCGGCATTCATCAAGAAAGGCGACAAACCAATAGCTAAGATATCACGTACAATATATTTATTCAGGCGATAAGTACCTTTTTTAAAGTAGATCAAGTTTTGGTTATTCATAAAGAATTTGCATTGCCAAATCAAGGCCAAAACCTGAGCCAAAACAGTAGCAATCGCAGCTCCTCTAATCCCCCATTCAAAATAGAATATGAAAATAGGGTCAAGAATCGTATTTATAACCACCGTAAATATAGTGGCAAACATAGCACTTTTAGGATGTCCACTGGCACGCAAGACTGCATTTAATGCAAAATAGGAGTGGGTGATAACGTTACCAAGCAAAATAATCTCCATATACTCTTTAGCATAGCCCAAAGAGGCTTCACTAGCTCCAAAAAGATAGAGAATGGGTTCAAGAAATATGAAAGATACGACAGTAAATAGTAGTCCTATAATAATATTCAAGGTGATTACATTACCTAGAACTTTCTGAGCATTCTTATAGTCTTTTTGTCCCAACTTTACCGATATCAATGTTGCAGCACCGACACCAACCATAGCTCCAAAAGCAGAAGCCAAGTTCATAAAAGGGAAGGTTACCGAGAGCCCTGTCATAGCCATCGCCCCCACTCCATGACCGATAAAAATACTATCAATCATATTATACAAAGCAGCTGCAGTCATGGCTATGATTGCAGGGATGGCATACTTGCCCATCAGCTTGTTCATGTTCTCTGTACCGAGTTCTAATGTTGCTTTATTTCCATCCATATATTTAAATTCTTTTAAAAACGTGCTGCAAAGGTAACAGATAATAGAGAACCAATCAAAAAAGAGCGGCTTTATATAGAACTAAAATGAATTCATTAGACATATGTCAATCTCGCTAAAGTTTATTTTTTTGATTCCTTTTAGGTAACAGTATTCATAGATAAATCTTTAATCTAAAAAAACTTTAGTACTTTTGTGATTGTAAGAAGAGATTAATACGAAATAAAATGAATATTTTAGAACTAAGTGAACAGGAGATTATTAGACGCCAAAGTCTAGATGAGCTTCGCCAGATGGGGATTGACCCCTATCCAGCTGAGGAGTTTAACGTATCTACATACTCCATTGATATTAAGGAGAATTTTAAAGATGATGCAGAAGAATCTCAAAAAGTAAGTATTGCCGGAAGAATTATGAGCCGCCGTATTATGGGCAAGGCTTCGTTTATCGAACTTCAAGATTCTAAAGGTAGAATACAAGTTTATATCACACGCGACGATATCTGTCCTGACGAAAATAAGGAACTATACAACACAGCATTCAAGAAACTTTTGGATCTTGGTGACTTTGTAGGAATAGAAGGTTTTGTATTTCGTACTAAAATGGGCGAAATAAGCGTACATGCTCAAAGCCTTAAAGTTCTATCAAAATCGATTAAACCTCTTCCAATTGTCAAGCATAAAGACGGAGAAACTTACGACTCCTTTGACGATCCTGAATTGCGTTATAGAAGAAGATATGTTGACCTTGCAGTAAATGAAGGCATCAAAGAAACCTTCATTAAACGTACTAAAATATACAATTCGATGCGTAATTTCTTCAACGAAAGAGATTACATCGAAGTAGAAACTCCTGTTTTACAGTCGATCCCTGGAGGAGCTGCTGCTCGTCCATTTACTACCCACCACAACGCACTAGACATTCCTCTTTACCTAAGAATTGCAAATGAGCTTTACCTTAAAAGACTTATTGTTGGTGGTTTTGATGGTGTATATGAGTTCTCTAAAAACTTCCGTAACGAAGGTATGGACAGAACTCACAACCCTGAGTTTACTGTAATGGAGGTTTATGTAGCCTACAAAGACTACAATTGGATGATGTGCATGACAGAGCAAATGATCGAAAAGATTTGTTTAGATGTTAATGGCACAACCAAAGTTCAAGTGGGTAAAAATGAGCTCGACTTTAAAGCACCTTTTAAACGCGTAACAATGCTTGACTCAATTAAAGAGTTTACAGGATACGATTTAACAGGTAAATCAGAAGCTGAGATTAGAGAGATTTGCAAAAAACTTAATATGGAGATTGATGACACAATGGGCAAAGGAAAGCTTATTGATGAGATCTTTGGAGATTTTTGCGAAGGCAACTACATCCAACCTACTTTTATTACAGATTACCCAATCGAAATGTCTCCACTGACTAAAAAGCACAGAGACAACCCAGAGCTTACTGAGCGTTTCGAGCTAATGGCGAATGGTAAAGAGTTGTGTAATGCTTATTCTGAGCTTAACGATCCTATTGATCAGTTAGCTCGTTTTAACGACCAATTAGCACTTAGCAAAAAAGGTGACGACGAAGCTATGTTTATAGATCATGACTTTGTTCGTGCACTAGAATATGGTATGCCTCCTACTGCTGGTATGGGTATCGGTATGGATAGATTAGCTATGCTCTTAACAGGACAGGAAGCTATTCAAGAGGTACTTTTCTTCCCTCAAATGAGACCTGAGAAAAAGGTTCAAAAAGACCCTGCAGCAAGCTATATAGAGCTAGGAATCTCCGAGGAATGGGTACCTGTAATTCAAAAAGCAGGTTATAACTTTGTTTCAGATATGAAAGATGTTAATCCACAAAAATTACATCAAGACATTTGTGGTATAAATAAAAAACATAAACTAGAATTATCAAATCCTACGGTTGACGAAGTAACCCTATGGATTAACAAGATTAACTAATAACTCAATAAAACGTGAGGGCTGAATATATTTTTATAGATTCATTCTTCACGTTTTCATGTATATGAATATGGAAAAACTTGGTAGGATTGCAATAATTGGAGGCGGTAGTTGGGCAACAGCAATAGCCAAAATGGTGCTAACAAAGCAAGATCAGATAAACTGGTACCTGCACCGTCAAGATCGAGTTGACGAATTTAGATCCAAGGGCCATAATCCTGCATACCTAACAAATGTTTCATTTGATGTTAACCGAATCAATTTTACGAATAATATCAATGAAGCTATTAATTCTGCAGACACTATTATTTTCGCTACCCCATCACCTTATTTAAAAGAAGAACTTAGCAAATTGACTATCAGTTTGAAAGACAAACTAATCGTTACTGCTATTAAGGGAATAATCCCAGGGAATAATTTAATTATTTCCGACTTCTTTATTCAAGTTTATGGTGTACCAGCAGAGAATATAGCTGTAATAGGAGGTCCTTGTCATGCTGAGGAAGTTGCTAAACACAAACTTTCTTACCTAACTATCTCTTGCACAGACCTAGCTAAGACAAAGTCATTCTCTGAACTTTTAAGTTCGGACTATGTAAAAGTAACGACTAGTAACGATGTAACAGGTGTTGAGTATGGTTCAGTACTTAAAAACGTATATGCTATAGCAGCTGGAATATACAATGGACTAAACTACGGAGATAATTTTCAGGCTGTTCTGCTATCCAATAGCATTCAAGAGATGGATAAGTTCTTAAGCTCAGTCCATCCATTGAACAGAAACATCTGCGAATCTGTTTATTTAGGAGATCTCCTTGTGACTGGATACTCAAAATATAGCCGAAACAGAACTTTTGGTTATTCTATCGGTCAAGGACATTCAGTTCAAGACATTCAAGACAAAATGGGAATGGTAGCTGAAGGGTATTATGGAACAAAGTGTATTTATGAAATAAATAAAATACACGCTATAGATATCCCTATCGCACAAGCTGTATATCAGGTTTTGTACGAACAAGCAGACCCTACTATAGTCATGAAGCAGCTAACAAATAAATTAAAATAAAGAGATAAATTAATATGATTAGTTTAAACATTAAGAAAACATTAGGATTCATTTCACAGGATACCATCAACTCTTACAAAGATGTTGTTAAGAAAGCACAAGAGGCTTTAGAAAATGGAACTGGCCAAGGAAGTGATTATTTGGGTTGGTTACATTTGCCAAGCTCAACAACTAAAGAGCACCTAGAAGATATCAAAGCTACAGCACAAACTTTCAAGGACAATTGTGACGTAGTAGTTGTTGCTGGTATTGGTGGCAGTTATCTGGGATCAAGAGCAGTAATTGAAGCATTATCAAATAGCTTCGACCTACGCCTAGAAAACAGAAAGAACCCTATCATTCTTTATGCTGGTAATAATATTTCTGAAGATTATCTTTTCGAACTTTTAGAGTTCCTAAAAGACAAGAGGTTTGGTATTATCAACATTTCTAAATCGGGAACAACTACTGAGACTGCTCTAGCATTCCGTTTACTTAAAAAACAATGCGAAGAGTTGAGAGGTAAAGCAATTGCAAAAAAAGTAATTGTTGCTATAACAGATGCATCTAAAGGTGCTGCACGTATCACAGCTGATAACGAAGGATATAAATCTTATATCATTCCCGATAATGTTGGTGGTCGTTTTTCTGTCCTAACTCCTGTTGGTTTACTACCTATTGCTATTGCGGGTTTTGACATTGAGCAACTCATTGCAGGCGCAACCCAGATGGAGCAAGCAACAGCCCTAACTGTACCGTTTGAAAACAACCCTGCAGCTATTTATGCAGCAACACGAAACGAACTTTACAAAACTGGCAAGAAGATAGAGATCCTTGTTAACTATAGCCCAAAACTACACTACGTTAGTGAGTGGTGGAAACAACTTTACGGTGAGTCTGAAGGTAAAGAGAACAAAGGTATTTTCCCTGCTGCTGTTGATTTTACAACTGATTTACACTCTATGGGACAATGGATCCAAGAGGGTGAAAGAACAATCTTTGAAACTGTGATTTCAGTTGAGAAAGTAAATCATGAATTGAGAGTTCCTGAAGACAAAGACAATCTTGACGGACTAAACTATTTGGCTGGAAAACGTGTCGACGAAGTCAACAAAATGGCAGAACTAGGTACTCAACTAGCACATGTTGACGGCAATGTTCCGAATATGCGCATTGTATTGCCAAGCCTAAACGAACGTCACCTGGGTCAACTCATCTATTTCTTTGAAATCGCTTGCGGTATCAGTGGATATATTTTAGATGTAAACCCATTTAACCAGCCTGGAGTAGAAGCTTACAAAAGCAATATGTTTGCTCTACTAAATAAACCTGGTTACGAAGAGGAGTCAAAGGCAATTCAATCAAAGCTTTAAAAACTCTATTTTAGAATACATAAGGCTAGCTAAATCAGCTAGCCTTTAATATATCTTTTAAGACCTAATAATTATGTACAAACAACAAATTCTTAGTTATCTCAAAAAAAACAAATCGTCTAAACTCAAACTCAAGGCTATACTCTTTGATATGGATGGAGTACTTTTCGACTCTATGCCAAATCATGTGAAAGCTTGGTCTGAGGTGCTTAAAAACCACAACCTAAGCATTAGCAAAGAGGAGGTTTACATGAACGAGGGAAGAACTGGGAAGGGAACCATCAACATGATTAGCCAACGAGAGTTTGGGCGTGATGCTACAGATCAGGAGGTAGAGGAGATATACAAACAAAAAAGTGAACTCTTTGGCTCTATGCCCAAGCCTGACCGAATGAAAGGTGCCTACGGCCTACTCCTTAAAGTAAAAAGTGAAGGGCTGACTCCAATGGTAGTAACGGGCTCTGGTCAAAAATCGCTCTTGGAAAAATTACAAAAGCATTTCCCAAACACTTTTGACGAAGAGCTAATGGTAACAGCATTTGATGTAAAACATGGCAAGCCACATCCTGAGCCCTATCTTATGGCACTCAAAAAGGGTAATCTAGCACCCAACGAAGCAATAGTTATAGAAAACGCACCTCTAGGTGTAGAATCGGCTGTAGGAGCAGGTATATTTACAATAGCTGTCAATACAGGCCCATTAGATACAAAGGTTTTAGCAGATGCTGGAGCTAATATAATATTTGAATCTATGCAAGAACTAGCTGACAATTGGGATATAATTCGAAACGACCTTATATATTGCAATACGCATAAATAAGCGCTTAGATATAACCGAAAACAAAATCCCCCTTATTTGGATAACCAATAAGGGGGATTTTATTATATATGAGTAGTACTTAGCCTAAATCACTAACTATAATCTATTATCAGGTCTTTTAGGAAAGATTACAGAGGGTTCAAAGTGTTTAGCTTCTTCAAAATCCATCATGGCATACGACATAATAATCACAACATCATCAACTTGTACCTTACGTGCAGCAGCTCCATTAAGACAGATATCTCCACTCCCACGCTTACCTTTGATTACATATGTTTCAAAGCGTTCACCGTTGTTGTTGTCAACTATATGCACTTTCTCACCTTCAATTATATTGGCAGCATCCATCAAATCTTCATCAATGGTAATGCTACCGATGTAGTTCAAATTAGCATCCGTTACACGAACACAATGAATCTTAGATTTTAGACGTTCTATATACATTATCAAATTATTTATTATAAGTTATATTGTCAATTAGACGAACAGAATCACCACAGTAAACTGTGATACAACCCACTACATTTGTAGAATCAGTCCAATTTTGGACAGGTTGTAGATTATTAGCATCAACCATTTCAAAATATTCAAGCTCTAACGCAGGCTTAGCTTTAATGCCCCCAACTACAAAGTCAAATGTTTCTTGAAGCGTATGAGATTTAGCAAACTCTACACTCGAAAACAAAACCTTTGAAATTGTCAAGGCCTCTTTGCGATCAACTGCACTCAGACGGGCATTACGACTACTCAATGCCAAACCATCAGTTTCTCGAACGATTGGACAGCCAACAATAGTTAATGAAGGAAAAAGCTCACTTGCCATTCTTTTTATAATGGCTAATTGTTGGAAATCCTTCTCTCCAAAATAGGCATTATCGGGTTGAACAATAGCAAACAGCTTACTAACAACCTGACAAACTCCATTAAAATGCCCTGGCCGATGTTTACCTTCCATAACCTGATCCAAAGGAGAGTAATCAAACTCACGCGTATCAGGCTCAGGATACATTTCTGAATCTGAAGGGGCAAACACAATGTCTACTCCATTTTCTTGAAGCAATTGGCAGTCTTTTTCGAGTGACCTAGGATAAGTCAACAGATCATTTATATTGTTGAACTGAGTAGGATTTACGAAGACACTGACTACAGTTATGTCGTTTTGCGTTACACTACTACTAACTAAGGATACATGGCCTCGGTGCAAAGATCCCATAGTAGGAACTAGCCCGACTGTCTTGTTATTATCCCTACAAGCCTGTAGCTCAGCCTGTAGATCC
>QXGG01135378.1_pt1 | contig 10628 bp, 7 predicted proteins | sample 1982491 | NCBI WGS metagenome assembly QXGG01 (sample SAMN09924614, study PRJNA488089) | Wastewater metagenome, whole genome shotgun sequencing project. | isolation source: South African research farm wastewater | place: South Africa: Irene, Agricultural Research Council, Animal Production Institute... | reverse complement strand
CCTCTGTGCCGCTTGAATTTCGCCATACCCCAGGTTGGAAAGTTGCCCAGCCCGCCGATTTAGAGGCGTCAGTGGCCTGGTGGTCGCTGTATCAAGATCAGCCTTTAGCGGACTTATTACAGCAACTGGAACACTCCAATCAAAAATTACGTGAAGCAGAGGCCGCATGGCGTGAGGCCCGTGCTTTAGTGGGCGGTAGCCGCTCAAGTCTTTTTCCAAGTGCCATAGGCAAGTTGGGTAGCACTAGAAGAGGGGGTTATGATTCGGGTGAAAAAACAACAACTATAAATAAAACCAATGAAGTTGAACTCGGTTTAAGTTGGCAATTGGATATTTGGGGGCAGGTGCGCCGCCAAGTGGAGTCCAGTGAAGCCAGCGCACAAGCCAGCGCTGCGCAGTGGGCAGGTGTGCGTTTAAGCCAGCAGTCGGAGTTGGTGCAAAACTATTTACAGTTGCGCGTGATTGATGAGCAGATGCGTTTGCTGGATGCCACGATTAGCGCGTATCAACGTTCCTTGCAGCTCACGCAAAACCGTTATCAAGCGGGGATGGTGACACGGGCTGATGTCAGTCAAGCTTTAACTCAGTTGCGCAACACCCAAGCCCAGCGTTTAGATTTGGATTGGCAACGTGCACGTTTTGAACATGCGATTGCGCTGTTAGTCGGCACCACGCCCAATGCCTTACACATTGGCAGTGTGGCCGATGTACCTGCTTTGCCGCGCTTACCTATCAGCGTGCCTTCAGCCTTATTGGAACGTCGCCCGGATATCGCCGCCGCTGAGCGTCAAGTCATGGCAGCCAATGCGGAGATTGGCGTGGCTAAAACGGCGTATTTCCCAGATTTAACTTTAAGCGCAACAGGTGGCTATCGCGGCAGTAATTTAGCGGATTGGATTAGTATGCCCAATCGCTTTTGGTCCATTGGGCCGCAGTTTGCCATGACCTTATTTGATGCCGGTGCACGTCGTGCAAAAACCGAACAAGCCCAAGCGCGTTACGATCAACAGGTGGCTCGTTACCGTCAAACCACGCTGCAAGCCATTGGTGAAGTGGAAGATGCGCTGGTGCAGTTGAATGTGTACGCACAAGAAATCAGCGTTCAGCGTGAAGCCTTGGCCGCTGCGCAAGACACCTTGCGCTTAATTGACAACCAATACCAAGCAGGTTTTGTGGATTATCTCGCGGTCAGTAGTGCCCAAGCGACCGCGCTAAACAGCGAGCGCACTTTACTAAATTTGCTAGGTACTCAATTAACTGCCAGCGTGCAGTTAATCAGTGCCTTAGGTGGGGGCTGGGATATGAACCTGAACACTGTTGATTAGTTAGTGTGCTTGTTTTTGCTATAGCACCTGAGCAAGTTGAGCAGTTGTTGGGTGATGCCTCTGTTGTGGAGTACAGCGAAGAGCGCGATATTGCTTGAGCAAGAGTGGCATTTTAAAGCTGTGGGCATTACCCGCATGTTTGATTATGTCTATTGCGTGCGCCACCGCAGCCTCACTTAGGCAGTAAACCGCACCTGAAGTGATGATTGCTCAGCGCTGGGCGAGGTTTAGTCTAATTCATATGTGAGTAACATAACTTGTATAGGCATATTTAGTTAAGCTTTATTATGTGAGCGAAGGCATATGCTTGCAGTTATACAATCACTTTAGTATTGGCTTTCATATTAAAAGCTGGCCTTAAACTTATCTTAGGCTAAACTAAATAGGTTTGAAGTGATGGGCAATGACGCCCCTTTTACTATTGAATAGACGGGTTTTGAAATGATTAAAAAAGGATTGTTTACAGTCGTTGGACTTTCAATGGCAGTGCTTGCTGGTTGTGCCACTGAAACATCACGAAGCATTGAAGCGCCGACAGTTAAGAGTGCCAGCAGTTATTATCAGGGACCACGCGCACCTATTGCCGTAGGTAAGTTTGATAACCGTTCGAGTTATCAGCGGGGTATTTTTTCTGATGGTGTGGACCGTTTAGGTAATCAAGCGAAAACCACTTTAGTGACTCATTTGCAGCAGAGTAATCGTTTTAGCGTGCTCGATCGCACCAATATGGGTGAGATTAAAGCCGAAGCTGAAATTAAAGGCCGTCAACAGAACCTAAAAGGTGCCAATTATGTGGTGACTGGTGATGTCACTGAATTTGGGCGCAAACAAGTGGGCGACCGTCAGTTGTTTGGTATTTTAGGCCGAGCTAAATCACAAGTGGCCTATGCCAAAGTCAGTTTAAATATCGTCAATGTAACCACCTCTGAAGTGGTGTATTCGGTGCAGGGTGCCGGTGAATACGCTTTATCCAACCGTGAGATCATTGGCTTTGGTAGCACCGCCAGCTATGACTCAACCTTAAACGGTAAAGTGTTGGATTTAGCGATTCGTGAAGCAGTGAATCACTTAGTGGAAGGTATTGATAACCGTGTATGGAGCCCTGTGACGCAATGAAGAAGTCATTTTTTATGCTGCTGGCGCTGAGCCTGTTTACGGTCGGTTGTGCGCAGCAGCCAAAGACGCTCTATGAATGGGAAGGTTACCAGGCCTCGCTGTATAATTACTTTGTGCCGAGCAAGCATGATGCTCAGGCGCAGGTTGCTACTTTGGAACAAAGCATTGAAAAAGCTCAAGCTAAAGGGTCGCGGGCCGCACCGGGTCTGCATGCGCATTTAGCTTTGTTATATTTTAATCTAGGGCGTGACGAAGAGGGCGTTGGGCACTTGGTCACCGAAAAGCAGTTGTTTCCAGAGTCGGCTGCTTTTGTAGACTTTATGCTCGAAAAGCAGGGAAGCTTCCAATGAAAAAATTAGTGCGTGTCTGTGGTGTTTTGGCTGTTTTACTTTTGGCTGGTTGTGCCTCAGGGCCGACTGCGGTGTATGACTACACTAAGCTTAAAGAAGAAAACCCCTTGTCCATTTTAGTCTTACCGCCCTTGAACGAAAGCTTGGAGGTGGATGCCAGTTACAGTTTTCTGTCGCAGGTCACCTATCCATTGGCGGAGTCAGGCTACTATGTTTTTCCGGTTGCCATGGTCAATGATTTATTTAAGCACAATGGCATGACTGAGCCGGGTGAGATTCATGGGGTGCCTGCTGAAAAGCTGCGCGAGATTTTTGCTGCAGATGCGGTGGTCTATTTAAAAATCACTGAGTTTGGCACCAGCTATAAAGTCTTAAACAGTGATACGCGGGTGACGGCTGAGGCACGTTTGGTCTCCTTAAAAACCGGTGAAGAGTTGTGGCAAGGTGCAGCTTCGGCCTCAAGCACTGAGCAGCAGAGTAATAGCGGCGATATTCTGAGTATGTTGCTTGTCGCGGTGATTGATCAGATCGCTAATACGCTGACGGATAAAGGCCATGAGATTGCGGGGATTACCAGTGTGCGTTTATTGCATGCCGGTGGCCCCAATCGTTTGCTGCCAGGCCCGCGTGCGCAACAAGAAGCGCCTTAGTGATAGGGGTGACGGCTGAATGGCTTTACTGCTATATAGCCTATATTCTATAAATATATATTGTATAGGTGGCGACAGCCGTCACTTTGTTGGCTAGACATGCAGTGCATGACAGGAGTTGAGTATGACTGAGCAAATCGATGTTGATGTCGCCATTATTGGTGCGGGCACTGCAGGTTTATACGCTTTACGTGAAGTGCGTCGTGCGAAAAAAAGCTTTGTATTGATTGATAGCGGTCCATTAGGGACCACTTGTGCGCGGGTGGGCTGTATGCCCTCCAAAGTCGCTTTGCATATTGCTGAGTTTTGGCACGCGCAACAAAGTTTTCAGCGTTATGGCATCAGTGGTGGTGAGCACCTGCAGTTGGATACTCAGCAGGCGTGGTCTGAGCTGCGCCGTCAGCGCGATGTGTTTGCCGAGGGTGCGGCGGCGGGTGCAGAGCGTTCAGCGGGTGAGCATTTGCTGATGGGGCGTGCTCAATTTATGACGCCAACGCTGTTGTCTGTTGAGCGCAATGCAGGTGGCACTCAGCAGGTGCAAGCCCAGTCCGTGATTATCGCCACCGGTTCACGTCCGGTTGTGCCGGGTTTCTTGCAGCCTTTTGCTGAGCATTGCATCACCACGGATGAGTTGTTTGAGATGCAAGAACTGCCTCAATCCATGGGTGTATTAGGTTTAGGCGCTATTGGCTTGGAGATGGGTTTGGCCTTGGCGCGCTTGGGTGTGGAAGTGCATGGCGCGGATATGGCGGACAGCGTAGGCGGTATCAGTGACCCTGAAGTGAACACCCATGCGCTGGCTGAGTTTGCCCAAGAAATGCACTTGTACTTAGGTGCGCCAGCAGAGCTAGCAGCATCAGCGCAAGGCGTATCACTCAAAGCCGGCGGTAAAGATATTCCAGTGGACAAAGTTCTCGTGGCATTGGGGCGTCGACCAAATATTGATCAATTAAATTTGCAAGCCGCAGGTTTTGAGCTAGATGAGCGGGGCCAGCCGTTGTTTAACCCCCATACCCTACAGTTGGGTGAGCATCCGGTGTTTATTGTCGGTGATGTGAACGGTCAACGTGCTTTGATGCATGAAGCGGCAGATGAAGGGGCGATGGCAGGCTATAACGCAGTGCAAGCCACTCCCGTAGCTTTTAAACGTAAAACAGCCATAGGTATCGCCTTTACCAATCCCGATGTGGTGAGCGTAGGTGCGCGCTTTGATCAGTTAGATCAAGATACGCTGTTGATTGGCACGGCCTACACGCAGAACAATGGCCGTAGCAAGGTGTTGTCGCAGCACAAAGGCGTGTTGCGTTTATATGCGGATAAAACCAGCGGACAATTACTGGGTGCCAGTATGTTTGGGATGCGTGCCGAGCATGTGGCGCAGTTTTTAGCTTTGGCCATTGAGCGCAAAGAAACCGCACGCAGTTTGTTGCAAGTGCCTTTTTATCACCCCGTAGTTGAGGAAGTGATTCAAGATGCTTTGCAGGCGATTGCTAAACATATTCCTGATGCGCAAGGTTTACCTTTTGGTTTGCAGCAAGCTGACAGCTAAAGTGTAAAACTGTATATTTAATCAGCCCGTGATCAATTGGGTGCTAAACATGCTGAGTGAGCATACAACGCACTGAATGGATCACGGGTTTTTTATGATTATTGGCCGCACAAGGATGCAAACGCATGCGCATTTTACACACCTCAGATTGGCACCTCGGCCAGCATTTTATGGGTAAAACACGACAGGCTGAGCACCGCGCTTGGTGTGACTGGCTGGTGCAGGCGGTGATTGAGCAGCAAGCGGATGCGTTGATTATTGCCGGTGATATTTTTGATACCGGCACGCCGCCCAGCTATGCCCGTGAGCAATACAATCGCTTTGTAGTGCAGATGCAGGCTACGGGCTGCCAGTTGATTATTCTAGCCGGTAATCATGATTCGGTGGCCATGCTCAATGAAAGTAAAGCCTTGCTGGCGCAACTCAATACCCATGTCATCTCCAGTGTTGCGACGGAGCAACTGGATGAGCAAATACTGGTCCTCAAACAGCGTAACGGCCAAGTGGGTGCACTGCTCTGCGCGATTCCTTTTCTGCGCCCGCGAGATATACAGCGCAGTCAGGCGGGGCACAGCGCGCAAGACAAACAAAGCGATTTGCAGCAGGCCATTGCTGAGCATTATGCGCAGTTATTTGCCCAGGCTGAGGCTGTGCGTAGGGAGTTGGGTGTGGATGTGCCGATTATTGGTACGGGGCATTTAACCACCGTGGGCGTGAGCCTGACCGAATCGGTGCGTGAGATTTATGTGGGCAGCTTAACGGCGTTTCCCACTGATGCCTTTCCTGCGTTTGATTACTTAGCACTCGGGCATATCCATCGCCCGCAAAAAGTGGCGGGGCTGGAGCATATTCGCTACAGCGGCTCGCCCATTGCGTTGAGTTTTGACGAGTCAAAACAGCAAAAAGAGCTGTTGCAGGTTGATCTCACTGCCACAGGTTTGCACAGCGTAACGTCGCTGCATATCCCATGTTTTCAGCGCTTGGTGTCCTTGTCTGGCAGCCTCGCTGAGCTTGAGCAAGCCTTTGTACAACTGGCTGAAGAGCTTGATCCGGACGCCATCACTTGGCTGGAAGTTCAAGTGAAGGTGGATGACTATTTCGCTGATTTAGATGAGCGCGTGGCAGCCTTGTGTGCAGATTTACCGGTGGAAGTGTTACGCGTGCGTCGTTTGCGTAGCAATACAGTGGCGGGTTTAACCCGCGACTCAGGTGAGTTGTTGGCTGAGTTGACACCTGATGAGGTGTTTGCCAAACGTTTGCATAACGAAGAATTAACGGATGAGCAGATCAGTGTGCTTAAAGCTTTGCATGCCCAAGTGCTGGAATCACTGCAGGAGGGGCAGGCATGAAAATTTTGAGTATTCGCTTAAAAAACATCAACGCTTTAAAGGGTGAGTGGAAGATCGATTTCACCCAAGAGCCTTTTAATGGCAGCAGTCTGTTTGCGATTACCGGACCCACGGGAGCGGGTAAAACCACTTTATTGGATGCGATCAGTCTGGCGCTGTACAGCCGCACTCCGCGCATGAGCAGCCTGTCTAAAAACAGCAATGAGCTGATGACGCGGCACACAGCTGAATGTTTGGTGGAAGTTGAATTTGCGGTTAAAGATGAAAGTTACCGTGCTTTTTGGAGTCAGCGCCGCGCCCGCAATAAAGCCGATGGTGCGTTGCAGGATGCTAAAACTGAGCTGGCGCATGCCGATGGACGCATTATTACCGACAAACTCAGCGAAAAACCCAAAGAAGTTGAGCGCTTAACCGGTTTGGATTTTCAGCGTTTTACTCAGTCAATGATGCTGGCGCAAGGCGGTTTTGCGGCGTTTTTAGAGGCCAATGCCAATGATCGCGCAGGTTTATTAGAGCAGCTGACTGGCACTGAAATTTACGGTGATATTTCCAAGCATGTTCATGGCATGCAAAAAGAACAGCGCCATATTTTAGATAATCTAAGCAGTCGAGCTGAAGGCTTGCAGTTGCTCAGCGCTGAACAGTTGAGCGAAACCAAGGCGCAATTGGTCGCGGCTGAGCAAGAAGCCAGCATCCTAAAACAGCAGCAAGCAGACCTACATCAGCAACAACAATGGCGCAGTCATTTAGATCAGGCGCAAGCCCGGCATAGCAAAGCTCAGTTGCAGTTGCACAGTGTCGAAGCCGAGCAACAAACGCATCGTATGGATTTGCAGCGCTTGTCTGAGCATGCTCCAGCCGCTGTATTACAGACGGACTATAAAGCTCTACACACGGCTGAGCAGGCGGTAGGGCACAGCCAGCACACTTTAACTAGCACCCAAGAAAAACAGCGAGCCTTTAAACAAGAAGTAGAGCAGTGGTCATGGCAGCGCTATCAGTATGCTGAACAGGCCGTTGCGCAGGTTAATGCACAGCTGCAATCAGCACAAAACGCCGAGCAGCAGTTGATCGCACAGCGTGAGCTTAGAGTGCAACATGGGCAATTAGCTGAGCATCTCAGTGCTTGGCGTAATGAGTTTGCTTTACTGAGTCGACAGCAGGTGGCGATTGAAAACGGCCAAGCTGAACAGCACAAACTAGCCGTTGGCATCAGCGCACTCAACGCCGATTTAGCCACGCAGCAGGCTCTGTATCAGCAGCAAGAAGCAGCGCTCAAGCCGCTGCAGCACGCTTGGCAAATGCAACACACAGCATTAGAGCAAGTGCTTGAACAGCGTAGCGTCAGTGCTTGGCAAGAACAGCTCGGTCAATTGCATGGGCAAAGCCAGTATTATCAATGGTTAGTACAAGGCTACAGCAGCGAACGCGCTAAACAAACGGCGCTGACTGAGCGTGCAGAGCATTGTCGCGTGCTGACAGAGCAAGTAGCTGAGCAGCAAAGGCTGCGCGAGCGTTTGCGTACCGCTTATAAAGACTTAAATGAGCAGGTCAAAGATAAAGAGCAACTGCTGGCTCAAGAGCGCCGCATTGTCGGTTTGGAAGCTTACCGTGCGCAATTGCAAGCCCATGAGCCGTGCCCGCTGTGTGGTGCATTAGAGCATCCAGCCGTCAGTGCCTATCAAGCTCTAGATGTAACGCATACCGAGCAGGCGTTAGCGGCTAAGCAAGTGGAGCGCGACAGTGTGCGAGAGCAGGGCGTGGCTTGCGCCGAGCATTTAGCCAAGCTCAGCAGTCAGCATGAGCAGTTGATTCAGCAGCAAGCTGCAGATGAGCTGGAGCTGCACACTATCATCACTGAAAAAGCTGCGCATCTGTCGGTGTTGGGTTTAGCACAAGACCTGTCGCAAGCAGACTTTAATGCATCTATGGCAGACTTTAAGCAGCGCACGGCTGATTGTCAGCAGCGCCTTAACGCCATTGCAAAAGCACAAGAAAGTTTAACTGATAGTGAAAAACACTACCGTCAGGCTGAGCAAGCATTGCGTGATCTGCAGCAACAGATGAGTACGTTACACAGTAGTCTCAAGCATCAACAGCAGCAAGAGGCCGATTTCAGCAAGCGCAGTGCGGTATTGCAAGCTGAACTGCAAGAGCAGCAACGCCAGCTTGAACAGCAGCTTGAAGCTTTAGGCTATAGCTTGCCGCAGGATCCTGAGCCGTGGTTGCAAGCGCGTGAGCAAGAAGCACAGCAGTGGAAGCAAGGTGAAGCCCAACTTAAAGAGCTGGCACTGCGCATCAATGTTTTACAGGCAGAGTTGCGTAGCGCAGAAAAAGAGCAGCAAAGCGCAGAAAAACACTGGCTAGAGCTCGATGTCAATCCAAGGCAAGCATCTGCACCAGTCGCAGACGTCGCGCAAGCCTTAGCAGCCAGCGAGATTGCGTTGCAACGCAGTGAAGGTCAGCTCGCCCAAGTGCACGGGCAGATCCACACGTTAACTGAACGCTTAGAAGAAGCGCAGGCCAGTTATTTAACCTTGCAAGCCCAATGGCAGGCGCGTTTAGCACAAAGTGCTTTTGCCGATGAGCAAGCGTTTTTACGTGCATTGTTACCGGCCGAACAAGCACAGCAATTGCACACCCTAAAGCACGAGTTGGATACGCAACTGCAAGCGGCGCAGACTGTATTCAAGGCAACCACAGAGCAGATTGAGCAACTGAGCAGCCAGCCTCAAACTGAGCATTCCAGTGCTCAATTGGCTGAGCAACGAACAGCAATAGATCATCAGTTGAGTGTGCTTAACCAGCAACTGGGCAGTGTGCACCACCGCTTAGACACTGACAGCCATAACCGTACAACCCAGCAAGACTTACTGAGCCGCATTGCACAACAGCGCCAGCTATACGATCACTGGCAGCAGTTCAATAGCTTAATTGGCTCCGCCGATGGCAGTAAATACCGCCGCTTTGTCCAAGGTCTCACCTTGGATCATTTGATCAGCTTGGCCAACCAACAACTGCTGGTATTGCACAATCGCTATCAACTCAGTCGCCGTGAGCACGGTGAGCTGGAAATCGAAATTATTGACACCTGGCAAGGCGATGCTCGACGCGACACTCGTACTTTATCCGGTGGTGAAAGCTTTTTAGTCAGTCTGGCTTTAGCCTTAGCGCTGTCTGAGCTTGTCAGTCATAAAACGCGCATTGATTCATTATTTTTAGATGAAGGCTTTGGCACCTTAGATAATGAAACCTTAGATATGGCACTCAATGCACTGGATAACCTCAATGCCGAAGGTAAAACCATTGGCATTATCAGCCACGTTGAAGCCCTCAAAGAACGCATTCCAGTGCAGATTAAAGTGCGCAAAAGTGCAGGCATGGGTTACAGCACCTTAGATGACTGCTATCGCGTTGAGGCGTAATGCGGGCAGCGTTTGTATAGCGTTTTGATAGATATAAACAGCCGAGCACTGCGTGCAATGCGCAGTGCTCGGTTGCAATGTAATTCATGCTGAAAACGCCGAACACTCCATTTTTTACAGTGCGGTTTTGTGCCTATACAGTCGGCAAAAGATCATTTTTCGACTGAGTTCTGGTCATAATTGGAAATATCTTTGCTCTTGCACTTTATTTTTATCAATATTTTTTTGTTTTTTATTCGTCTAAATTCGGTGAAATCATAAATATTTTCGACAAATAGCAGCAAAAAAGCTGTTTTTTGCAAAAATAAAAAATACTAAAAAACCATAAATAGACTAAAGCAGGGGGTTATGTTACGGGCCCTGAGCTTGTTAAATTTGCCATGCCACGCTGCACAAAAAATTCATAAATACAAAAAAACAATGGTGAGCACTATGCAAGATGACAAAACAAATGCTGCTGCCTACTGGTCGGCAAATCTCCGCTTAATCGCAGGCTCTATGTTTGTGTGGGCTTTGGTTTCATACGGCTTTGGCATTCTACTCAGACCTCTACTGTCCGGCATCTCGGTGGGTGGAACTGATTTAGGTTTCTGGTTCGCCCAGCAAGGCGCGCTACTGACTTTTATCGTGTTGATCTTCAACTATGCTTGGAGAATGAACAAACTCGATAAAAAATTTGGTCTTGAGGAGTAAAACAGCATGAGTCAATTTATGATCAATATGCTGTTTGTGGGCGGATCTTTTATCCTCTACATCGGTATCGCGTACTGGGCGCGTGCGGGCTCAACCAAAGAGTTCTACGTTGCTGGTGGTGGTGTTCACCCAATTGCCAATGGTATGGCAACCGCTGCGGACTGGATGTCT
>QXGG01060836.1_pt1 | contig 10628 bp, 8 predicted proteins | sample 1982491 | NCBI WGS metagenome assembly QXGG01 (sample SAMN09924614, study PRJNA488089) | Wastewater metagenome, whole genome shotgun sequencing project. | isolation source: South African research farm wastewater | place: South Africa: Irene, Agricultural Research Council, Animal Production Institute... | reverse complement strand
CATACGGAGACCGCCCGCAGAGAGATTTTGCAGAGCGTCCGCAGAGATCTTACGGTGAGAGGCCTTACGGTGAAAGGCCTTACGGTGAAAGGCCACAGCGCCCTTACGGCGAGAGAAACCAGAAGCCTTATGGCGAAAGAAGCCAGAAACCTTACGGCGAGAGAAGCCAGAAGCCTTACGGAGAGAGGAGCCGGAAAGCCTACGGAGCCGGAAACGGAAATGGAAACGGCAACGGTTTCGCCAGGAAGAAGAACTTCTCCCCTAAGCGCAAGAGCGCCGATGCAGCGACCCTGGGAATCAACAGAATGATCAGCGACCGTCCTCAGGTCGATCAGGAGCTCTGGTCAGACAACGACCTCGTATGCATCCCAAGCAAGGACATAATACGCCTCAACAAGTTCATTTCGAACTCGGGTATATGCTCCCGCAGGGAAGCGGACAACTTCATACAGGCGGGAGTGGTTACGGTGAACGGCGAAGTGGTCACCGAACTCGGAACCAAAGTCAATGCCCGCGAGGACGACATACGCTTCAACGGCGAAAGGCTGCGCGGCGAAGAGAAGGTATATATAGTGATGAACAAGCCGAAGGGCTATGTGACCACGGCCAGCGACCCGCACGCCGACAAGGTGGTGATGGACCTGCTCAAGGGCTGTGACGCGAGGGTATTCCCTATCGGACGGCTCGACAAGAACACCACCGGAGTGCTTATGTTCACCAATGACGGCGAGATTGCCGAGAAACTCACCCATCCTTCCTACGACAAGAAGAAAATCTACCAGGTGTCCCTGAACAAGGACCTGGGCCGTGAGGATTTCGAGCGCATAATGGAAGGCGTGACCCTTTCCGACGGAGACATCGCCGCAGACGACCTCCAGTACATAGACGATAACGACCACCGCAAGCTCGGCATCGAGATCCACTCCGGCAAGAACCGTATTGTCAGAAGGATATTCGAGTCGCTCGGCTACGAAGTGAAGGCCCTTGACAGGGTGTACTTTGCAGGCGTCACCAAGAAGGGGCTGAAGCGCGGCGAATGGCGTTATCTCACTGAGGGTGAGACCAATATCCTTAAGATAGGAGCTTACAAGTAACAGTTTTTGCCAATGTCGCAGAACAGCAGACACAGGGCCGGTTTCGTAAACATCATCGGCAATCCGAATGTGGGGAAATCGACCCTTATGAACGCCCTCGTCGGCGAGAAACTCTCCATAGTGACCGCCAAGGCACAGACCACCCGCCACCGCATAATGGGCATAGTGAACGGGGAGGACTGGCAGATAGTCTATTCCGACACCCCGGGCATACTCAAGCCCAACTACAGGCTGCAGGAGAATATGATGGACTTCGTGGAGACGGCAATAGGAGACGCGGACATCATACTCTATGTCACGGACACGGTGGAGAAGGCCGACAAGAACGTGGAGTACATAGAGAAACTCTCCCGCATAGACTGCCCTGTGATACTGATCATCAACAAGATAGACATCAGCAGCCAGGACAGGGTCAGGGAACTGATGGACTGGTGGCAGGAGCAGCTTCCAAAGGCAGTGATACTGCCGGCCTCGGCCCAGGAGCGCTTCAACCTGGACAGCATTTTCAATGCCATACTGGAAAGGCTGCCGCTCTCTCCGCCCTGGTTCGACAAGGACACCTTCACCGACAAGAACCTCCGCTTCTTCGCTTCCGAAATCATACGCGAAAAGATTTTCCTCAATTTCAAGGAGGAGATTCCGTACAGCTGTCAGGTGGAGATAGAGGAGTTCAAGGAGGGGCGCGAGCGTTACGACATAGGAGCCGTCATCTATGTGATGAGGGACTCCCAGAAAGGCATAATCATAGGCAAGGGCGGTACCGCCCTGAAGAAACTCGGCACCCAGGCCAGAATCGATATGGAGGATTTCTTCCAGAAGAAGGTGTTCCTGCGCCTGTATGTGAAAGTGGACCCCGACTGGAGGGAGAACAAAAAGGAACTTAAGAAGTTCGGATACGAATTCTAGAAAAGAAAATGAGCGAATACGAAGAAGACGAGGTCGTTTCCAGCGCGAAACAGGGCAGGTTCAGCAAGCTGCTGGACGAGAGCAGCAGACGCTACAAACTGTCGGGGATGTTCAAAGAATGGTTCCTCGACTATTCGTCGTATGTGATACTGCAGAGGGCCGTCCCTCATCTTGTGGACGGTCTCAAGCCCGTTCAGCGCAGGGTGCTTCAGGCGATGTACGTCAACGACGACGGCAGCCGCACCAAGGCGGCGAAGACGGTAGGACAGGTGATGGCCTATCACCCTCACGGAGATATGTCCATATTCGGCGCGCTCGTACAGCTCGGCCAGAAGAATCTTCTCATAGACACTCAGGGAAACTGGGGAAATATCATTACAGGCGACCCGAACGCAGCAGGCCGATACATAGAGTGCCGCCTGACGAAGTTCGCCAAGGAGGTGGTGTTCAATCCGAAGACCACCAACTTCATGAAGACCTACGACGGAAAGCTCGACGAACCTGTCGAACTTCCGGTGAAATTTCCTCTGCTTCTGGAACAGGGAGCCGAGGGCATTGCCGTGGGACTCGCCTCGAAGATACTCCCCCACAATTTCAATGAACTGCTCGACGCTTCCGTAAGCATACTTCAGGACAAGGAGTTCGAAATCTACCCGGACTTCCCTACCGGAGGCTTCGCAGACTGCAGCAAATACAACAGAGGCCAGAGGGGCGGAGTGGTCAAGGTCAGGGCCAGGATAGAGAAAATCGACAAGAACACCATTGAGATCACCGAAGTTCCTTACGGCAAGACTACGGGAATGCTCTGCGAGAGCATCATGAAGGCCAAGGAGAAAGGCAAGATCAAGATTCGCAAGATAGACGACCTTACCACCAGGAACGCGAAGATAGTCATACACCTGCCGAATGACGTGTCTCCGGACAAGACCATCGACGCGCTCTATGCCTTCACCGACTGCGAGGTGTCCATTTCCCCGAACGCCTGCGTCATAGTGGACCACAAGCCGGAGTTCCTGGGAGTGGACGACATACTGCGCTATTCCACCTTCCACACCCGCGACTTGCTGCTCCAGGAGCAGGAGATACGCCTGAACGAACTCCGGAACGACTGGCACAGCAGCTCGCTCGAGAAGATTTTCTTCGAGAACAAGGTTTACAAGCTGCTGGAGAACGACGAATCCCGCAGCTGGGAGGAGCAGCTGGAGGACGTATTCGCCCGTATGAACGAATTCCGTTCCCTGCTGGAACGCGACATATTGATGGAGGATATATTGAAACTGGTCGAGAAGCCGGTAAGAAAGATATCCAAATTCGACGTGAAGGCGGTGGAGGAGAAGTTGCGCGCGCTGGAAGAGGAAATGGCCGCCGTCCGCAACAACATAGAACATATTACCGAATTCACGATAGACTGGTTCCGGAAGCTGAAGAAGAAGTACGGCGCCGAACATCCGCGCCATACGGAAATCACCTCCTTCGAAAGCATAGCCGCCACGAGGGTGGTCAGCAACAATGCCAAACTTTACGCGAATCTCGAGGAAGGCTTCGTGGGAATCAATCTCAAGAAGGACGACAACGCGCAGTACGTCTGCGACTGCTCGGACCTCTCGGAAATCATCATAATACGCAAGGACGGCAAGTATCTGGTCACCAAGGTATCGGACAAGGCCTTCTACGGCAAGGACCTGCTATACGCAGGCGTCTTCGACCGTAACGACAGCAGGACTATCTACAACTGCATATACCGTGACGGCAAGACCGACAGCAAGGACGGCCACAACACCTGCTACTACGCCAAGCGCTTCGCGGTGACCTCTGTCACCAGGGACAAGGAATATGACATTACTATGGGCACCCCGGGTTCTGCCATACTCTGGTTCACGGTCAACCACAACGGCGAGGCGGAAACGGTCAGGATACGCCTGAGGCCGCGTCTTAAACTCAAGAGGCTGGTCTGCGAATACGATTTCTCCCAACTCGCCATCAAGGGCAAGGCTTCGAGGGGCAATCTGGTCAGCAAGACCCCTATCCAGAGCATACAGCTCAAGAGCAAGGGCATCAGCACCATAGGCGGCAAGGATATATGGTTCGACGAGGACATACAGCGCCTCAACGAGGATGGTCACGGCCTGCATCTGGGCCAGTTCACGAACGGAGACCATATACTTGCGGTATTCAGGGACGGAAGCTATTACACCACTGGCTTCGACCTGAGCGTAAAGTATCAGGGAGACCTGCTCAGAATAGAGAAATTCGAAGCGGGCAAGACCTTCACTGCCCTCTATTGGGACAATGAGGCCCAATCCTTCTATATCAAGCGCTTCAGCTTCGACCTCTCCGACAACAACCCTCTGTCTTTCATATCGGCAGCCAAGGGCTCCTATCTCGTCGCACTGAACGATGACCTCCACCCTCGCGTGAAGGCCGTCTTCGGAGGAAAGTGGGAACACCGTGAGGCGGAGATCATAGACGCAGAGGAGTTCATAGCCAAGAAGGGTCTAGGCGCCAAAGGCAAGAAAGTCAGTCCTATGGACCTCAAGAGCGTGGAATTCATAGAGCCGCTGCACAAGCCGGAGGACGACATTGCGGAGGAGGAGACGGGCATCAGCGCTATCGGGGACGAGGAAGCCCTGGACCTGAATCTTGACGAGCCCACACTTTTCTAGGACAGACCTGCCATGATTATCACCCTCACCGGTTTTATGGGTTGCGGAAAGAGCACGGTGGGCAAGTTGCTTTCGCGACTGCTCCCCGGTCATACCCTCACGGACCTGGACTGCTACATCGAACAGAAAAGCGGGAAAAAGGTCAGCGAAATCTTCGCGGAGGAGGGGGAAGCCGCCTTCAGGAAGATGGAGGAAGAGTGCCTGAGGGAGCTAATCCAGGACGGGAAAGACAGAATCATATCCCTGGGCGGAGGCACGGTGATGTCAACGGCCTGCTTCGAACTGGTGCACAACAACTCCCGCTGCGTATATCTCAAGGCGGACGCTAAGACCATACGGGAACATCTCACGGCCAACTGCAGTCTGGAAAAGGCGGCGCAGAAGCGCCCTATGCTGCGCGGCAACGGGATAGAGGAACTGCTGGGCAGAAGGGAGCCGGTGTATGAGTCAGTAGCCCACATGGTGGTGGAGACAGACGGACGCGATGCCCGCAGCATTGCCGAGGAAATCTCCTGGAGACTGGGCCTTTAGATTGATGCCTGCCGCGCCTGCAGCCATCGGCGGCCGAGCAGGGGTATGAGCAGGCTCAGCAGCGCCGCCAATATCCAGAAAATCGTGACAGGCAGAAAATCGTACTGCCCGTCCACAATGAAATTGTCAATCAGGTAGCCGCTCAGCAGATCCTGCAGCGAGGCGGCGACGTAGCAGACTATTCCTATTATCCCGACTGCGGCCCCAGTCGCCTTGCGTGGCACGATATCCAGGGCTATTATACCTGCGACTATGCAGTAGAGAACACCTGCGCTCAGGCTGAACAGGGCAATCAGGAACATATTCAGGAAATAGTCTCCGTCAAGCAGGAGAAAGGCGCTGAGTGAAAGCAGGGACAGCAGGCCGGAAATGGCTACCGGGATTATGCGATGTCCCTTGAAGACGCGGTCGGAAAGCCAGCCGGCTATGACGGTGCCCGCTATGCCCGAAACCGCATATACCGCAGTTACGGAAGTGGCACCTTCGAGGGGGAAGCCCTTGGCCTTCTGCAGGAAAAGCACACCCCAGCCGCTTACAGCATAGCGCGTTACGTATATGAAGGCACTCGAAAGGGCTATGATCCATATACCCGGATTGCGGAACACCCTCTTCTGAAGGGATATGGTCGGAAGCCTGTCTTCCGGATGAACTTCCTCTGAGGCGAGGCGGTCGATAGGAGGCAGTCCCCTGCTTTCAGGCGTATCGCTGATGAAGGACAAGGCGACCAGCGCCCCGGCGAAACCGCATATCGAAGCCATCAGGAAGCAGCTTTGCCAGCCGAGATGCTTTGCGACAAAGCCCAGCAGCACGAAGGCAAGGGCTTCGCCCAGATAGGGGGAAGCGCTGAAGATGCTGTACCAGGTTCCCCTCTCCCTGAGCGGGAACCAGCGGGACAGACTGATCACCCCGGGAGCAGCGCCCATGGATTGTCCCAGGCCGTTCAGACCCCATAGCAGCGAGAATGCTATCATTATGACGAAACCGGGCAGGCTGAAAGCCATATCCAGATATCCCAGCAGGGCGAGAATGAGGTTGATGCCCGAAGATATCAGAAGGCCCAATGCCATGAAACGCCGTATGTTGCAGTAGTCGGCAAAGAAGCTGTTGACGAATTTTCCGGCCGCATAGACAAGCAGGAATGCGGAGCCTATGACACCCAGCTGGGTGGCGTTGAGTATGCCGCCGTCGATTATGGGTTGCTTGACTATGCTGAAAGCCAGGCGGCAGACATAATAGAGACTGTAGGCAATGGTCGCACCCCAGAAGGTGCGGCTGCGAAGTTGACGGTAACGAGTCTCAACCTCCCCGGGCGGAACCTTCTCTGCCGAGGCCTTGCTTATCCTGTATTTGGAATAAATGCCCATCTGCGGGCAAATATAGGCAATTAAATGCTATATTTACAGTCCCGAATACGGAAAGAACCATCACATAATAACTACAATGAAACGAATCATCAGCGTTTTTGCCGCAGCTCTGTTCTGCCTGGCAGCGTCCGCCCAGACACCGAAGGACGTAAAGTTCAGATTCACCGAGGCTTCCGAACTCAATCTCATCGGAAAGATCATGGACAACACCCCTAACCCTTACCACCGTGTGGACACCGTGCTCTACAAGGGTTTCACCACGGGAGAAAACCGTCAGGTCCGCTGTCCTACCGGCCTTGCAGTGCTCTTCAAGACCAACTCCACCGTAATCAGCGTCAAGACCGAATGGGGCTGGGAGTACAGCTCGGTCGCCACTATGCCTATCGCCTACAGGGGCTATGACCTCTACATCAAGCGTGACGGCGAATGGGTGTGGGCCGCAGCCCAGGCCACGAAACCGGAAAAAGGCAGGGACAACCTGGTACTTATCAAGGATATGGACGGCAGCGAGCACGAATGCCTGCTCTATATGCCTAACTACAGCGAAGTCAATTCCTGCCGCATAGGCATAGAAGAGGGCGCAAGCATCGAGCCGCTCGAGAATCCGTTCCGTCACCGCATCGTCTTCCACGGTTCCAGCTACACCCACGGAGTGAGCACCTCCCGCCCGGGAATGAGCTACCCTATGCAGTTCATGCGCCACACCGGCCTTCAGGTACTGTCACTGGGAGTAAGCGGCAACTGCAAGATGCAGCCATATTTCGCAGCCGTCCTGGAGGATGTCGAAGCCGACGCCTATGTTTTCGATTCCTTCTCCAACCCGGATGCCAAGATGATTGAGGAGAGACTCATTCCGTTCATAGACAGAATGGTGGCCGCCCATCCGGGCAAGCCACTCATCTTCCAGCAGACCATCTACCGCGAGAGCAGGAATTTCAGTCTCTCGATAGACAAGAGGGAGCAGGACAAGATGGACATGGCCGAGAAGATCTTCAGGGAGATTGTATTCAGCAAGGAAAACAGGGAGAAATACAAAGATGTCTATTTCATCACCCCTAACGCAAGCTGCAATCACGAGTCATCGGTTGACGGAACCCATCCGGACAACTACGGTTACTATCTCTGGGCCAGGTCCATTGAAAAGCCGGTTCTCAAAATACTCCGCAAATACGGAATACGCTGACAGCGGCGGCACAGATTGCAATTGTCAATATAGCAGCCATATCACTTGAGGATTTCCTTGGGGTCGAGTCCAAGCAGTTTCATTTTCTTGAGAATCTGCGGGAGTTCGTTCTCAAGGAATTCTTTTCTGTGCTGCTGCATTATCCTGTCCCTTGCATCAGCGCTCACGAAGTAGCCTATCCCGCGGGTGTTGTAGATGACACCGTCAGCCGTAAGCTTTTCGTAGCTGCGCATCACCGTATTGGGATTCACCCCTATGGTGGCTCCGTATTCCCGCACCGAAGGGATGCGGGCGTCCGGAGTCAGGGAACCGGACAGAATCTGCTCAGAAATGTCGTCACAAATCTGGAGATATATTGGTCGTGTACTGTTGAAATCCATTGCCTAGAATTTTAAGGTCTTGAGCTTGAACCAGATGCACACCAAGAGACCGATGTTCGTCAAAGTGTCGGAAATAGTGTCCGTCAGGGCTGTATGATCCAAAAAGAAGCGTATCATCGGCCTGTCGAGAGGATTGGTGTCAAAGTCCATTATAGCTACTCCGCCAAGGGCGATAAAGGAAACTATCTGACCGATGACAACCAGACAGAGCACAGTCTTTGGAACCTTTGCGCTGCGGAAGAACACGGTACCGAAGAGGAATATCAGAAGACTCTGGATAAGGTCGTCGATGAAAAGGGCGGGGTTCATAGTCGCGCCGTCCATACTGAGACCGGTAAGGAAGGCGGCATTGGGGATACGGAGTATCTGTCCTCCGGCTGTAGGGTCGAGAAGGCGCAAAAGGGCGTCAATTCCCGCAAATATGCCCGTAGCGGCGACAGGGATGATTATGACAGAAACGAGAATCATTGAGATAAACTTCTCAAGTCTGGAGGCCGGAAGCATCAGATATGACGGGCCACTCTCCCTGTTGTTCACGTGACCGTAGAGCTTGGCCGGGACTATCATCACCAGGCAGGCAAGGAAAATCACCGCTGCAATGGTGCGGCTCACTTCGCCTCCGCAGTTCCATCCCTGTCCGAGGATGAGGAAGAAAGTACCTATCGTTAGAACTACTATTACTTCTATGAGACATATCAGAAGAAGGCTGATCCAGTTCTTCTTGAGGCCGGTCATGAGTTCTGTCTTGAGCAGAAGTCCGAATCTTTTTATATTGAAAACCTGTGATTTCATAACTGATTATTTATTGAACAGTTCTTTTATAAGTTCCTTGCACTGATGAACGGTATTGAAAAGGGCCTCGATGTTCACCCTTCCAGATTCGCGGCCGCTGTTGACGGCAACCTGAATCATGCCGCCAGGGATCATTTCCCTGTAGAGGGCCTCAGGCAGCAACTCGTTGCCGTAGTCGAAATAGAGCTTGCTTTCAATCTCCTCTATGGTGGCGTTCATAAGCACCTCGCGGGTGTCAAGGATGATTATTGGGTCTATGATATTCTCCAGGTCCTTTACCTGATGGGTGGAGATCACCACGATGGAATCCTCCCTTGTGAATCCTGTCACGGCCTTGCGGAACTGGGCTTTCGAAGGGATGTCCAGACCGTTCGTAGGTTCGTCGAGGAAGAGATACTTTGTCTGGCAGGCAATTGCGAAGGAAAGCCAGGTCTTCTTTAGCTGTCCTGTGGACATCTGGTCCATCCTCTGCTGGGTATCCATTTCGAAAATCCGCATAAGGTCGAGGAATTTGCCCATATCGAAACAAGGCCAGAATGCACCGTAACCACGGGCGTAATCGTATGCACTCATATATTCCTTATGGGATTCGTCGGGCAGGAAATAAAGCTGGGAAAGGAAGCCCGGTTTCCTGTCGTAAGGTTTATAGGAGTCGGCATCTATGCTTCCGCACAGCGGGGCCTTTATGCCGGAGAGGAGATTCAGCAGCGTGGTCTTTCCCACTCCGTTTTCTCCAAGAAGGCCGTAGATGCGGCCCTCCTCGAGGGTCATAGAGATGTTGCTGAGCACCATCTTTTTGCCATAACTGAAGGCTAAGTCTTTAATCTGTATCATATCTCTTTGTGTGTATTAGTACATTAGTACACTGCAAAGGTAGATACAAATTCGACAAATGCAAATTTTTTTGTGATTTTTGTGCAAATTTTTCGGCCGGGCGCCTCAGCTGCAGAAAAGGGAGACCAGGAAAGGCACTGACAGATCGACGGTGAAGCCGTGGAATACGGATACGAGGATAAAGTTCTGACCGCAACTGGAAGAGATCACCGGCAAGGTCGTGTCAGCCGTAGTGGCTCCACCGGCGCTGATCGGGGCCAGAGGGCCTGCGACACGTACCAGAAGGGGCGTAAACAGAAGGGTGAAAACTTCACGTATTATATTTGATATAAGGGCGACCGTTCCCAGAAAGGCACCCCTGCTTTCGGAAATGAGTACACTTGAAAGGGAATAATAGCCGAAGCCGGACCCGACGGCGAGGACATCTTTGACTTCATAAGAAAGAAAAAGATTGACGAGAATGCAGCCGGCGTAGGTACCCGCTATGGTTGCAAGGGGAAGAAGCAGGAGTTTCGGATTCATTGTCTTCAGGGAGCGCAGCATCTCCCTGTCGCCACCCACGCTCATTCCCACCATCATCATAAGTATGCGCAGAGACCAGGTGCTCAACAGATGCACAGCCCTGCTCTCCTCAAGAAGGCCGCACAGACCGAGAACTACACCTGCAGCAAAGAAGCCCAGGATGACCAGACTGCCCCCGAAACCGGTCCACGCCGACAGCTTCCTCTCCCCTCCTGCCTTTATGCCTTCCGACGTCACTCCGTTTCCGTCTTTTTTCGCCCCGGCCTTCACGGCATCCAGCTTACGTCCCATAAACACCCACAGCAGCCAGGCAAGCAGGCAGCTGCCCGCAACACCGCCGAGACTCAGCAGAGCCGAGT
>QXGG01164045.1_pt1 | contig 10634 bp, 12 predicted proteins | sample 1982491 | NCBI WGS metagenome assembly QXGG01 (sample SAMN09924614, study PRJNA488089) | Wastewater metagenome, whole genome shotgun sequencing project. | isolation source: South African research farm wastewater | place: South Africa: Irene, Agricultural Research Council, Animal Production... | reverse complement strand
TTACGAACACCCGCAGGGTGGCCGAGACTCACCAGAGCTTCGGACCGATACGACACCTGCACCCTGTCAGCGGTGACCGTGATGGCCTCCAAAAACGCGCCCATGAAGGCGCGTTTTTTTTGCGCGTCGCCAGCCTGAACCACCTCACGCATCACATCCACCGCCAGCACCGGGTCCAGGCGCGCGGCCTTCGTCCGCACAGGCACATCCTCCAGCAGCTCCAGCCTGGCCTGCACAGCACGAATCTCAGCGTTGCGCAGCTTCAGGCAATCCGTGACGTCAGCCAGGTCGGGAACGTCCTTGCCCTGCGTCTCCAGCAGCTCGTACAGCTTGTCGCGCCGGCTCTCCAGCTGGCGCAAGTCCGCCACCAGCTGCGAGCGCTGCGACGCCCGATCCTGCGCCCACCTGCTGCCCATGTCGGTCACCTCCTGCACCGCGTGCGCCATCACCTCCGGCGTCACCAGTTGCTCCAGCACCTCGGCCATCAGCCAGTCATCGAACAGATCGGCCCGCACGTTGCGGAACAAGCACCGCGGCTCGCCCTTCTTGTGAGCGCAGCACCCGTAGTAGTTGTAGAGCACTCCGCCCCGGCCCGTGCCGTTGATCACCTGCAGCTGGTTGCTGCACACCCCGCACCTCAGCAGGCCCGAGAACACGAACCCGCTGCGCGGTGTGCCGCCTTGCTTGTGGGCTGGCGCCCGGTCTTCCATCATGATCTGCACCTTTTCAAAATCGGCCCGGTCCACCAGGCCGGCGTGGCTCTCCACCTGCACCCACTCGGCGCGCGGCTTCAATTGCCCGGTCTTTTTGCTCGCTCGGTTGAAGGTCCGAACCCCCGTGTACACATCGCTCTTGAGCATGTAGATGAGGCTGGTCTTCTTCCAGCGCTCGCCACGGCGCAGCAGCCCGGCGTCGTTCAGCTCCTGGCAGATGGACAGCGCCCCCAGGCCATTCAGGCACAGCTCAAACGCCCGGCGCACCACCGGCGCCTCGGCATCGTGCGGCACCAGCCTGGCGCGCTTTCCATCGGCCTCGGTGCGGTACCCGAACGGCACACGCCCCCCGGTGAAATAGCCCTCTGCGGCCGACTTCTTCATGCTGCGCAGCGTGTCTCGCGCGATCTGGCGCGAAACCATCTGGTCCATCGCACCCATGAACACCCGGTTAATGAACCCCGCATCCGTGTCGTCGTCAATGTCCGCGTTCAGGCACTCCAGGCGCGTCCCCAGGGCCTTGAGCTGATCCTGGTGCACCCACAAGTCGATCGCGTTGCGGGCGAACCGGCTGGTGGACCACGTGATGAACAGATCCACCGGCGCGGCCTCGCAATAGGCCACGGCCGACAGGAACCCCGTGCGGCCCTTCGTGGACCGGCCGGAAATCCCATCGTCACGGAACACCCGGACCACCTGGGCGCCCAGCGCAGCGGCGCGCGCCGTGCACTGCTCGATCTGGGCATCCATCGAAATGCCCTCGTCGGCCTGCTTGCGGCTCGACACCCGGGCGTAGATCACTGCGCGCTTCATTGGGGCGCGATCCTATGCCGGCGCAGGATTTTGTGCAGGTGTTTGCGGGTGATGTTCTCACCCAGTTCGGCCGTCACTTTGGCATGGATCTCGCTCTCCGACAGGAACGGCGCCAGCGCCTCGATGAAGCGGTTTCGCTGATAACGCTGGAAGCTGCGGAAGCGCCGCATCTGCAGCTCGATCATCGAATCCGAATCCGAGCGTAGCTCCACGGCCGAGTCCAGGATGCGCCACATCGTCAGGAAGTTGTCATAGCCGATGGCGGTGGCCACATCAAGGAACACCCTGGGCAAGCCCATGTCGGCCAGCTCGCGCAACTTCACATCTGCCCAAACCTGGGGAGTAGTGCATTCATCCAGGTACCCACCCCCCCGCCCGGGAGCGTGTGCCTCGGGCTGCCGAGCCCCCACCCCCTGGGCGTCGTCGTGTCCAACCCAGTCCAGCTGCATGCTTGCGTCCCAGGCTCTTCGCTTTGCGTGCTGCGTCACGGCTGCTCTCCCCTCTCAGCCCTGCGTGCATCAGTTCGCTTTCTGACAGTCTGCGAAGTCAGGCCCGTGCGACTTAGCCTGTTCCTGTTACAAGTTGCGGGAGCACGCGGGATCGTGGCGCAAGGCCCATGAATGCTGGGGTTTGCTTCGGGGGGCACTGTCCCCCCATAGGGATTGCGTAATGGAGCTGCACGGTCGGGCATGTGGATCGAGCCTCAGAAATGCTGTGAAAAAACGGGGGGTCGGCTTAGCCGGGGACGCGCTTCAGGAACTCACTGATGGGGGTACGCATCTTGGCCAGCGGTGCGGCCTGGTCGATCACCTTCACCTTCTTGCGCATGCTCAGGCTCACGTAGATGGCCGTGCTCTTGGGGTCCGCGTGGCCCAGCAGCTCCTGCGTGGTGATGGTCGGGGTGTCATCCTCGGTCAGCTCGGTGCCGAACAGGTGGCGCATGGCATGGGGGTGCAGCTCCTCAGCCGGGATGCCCACACGCTGGCCATGCCTCTGGATCAGGGCCCACACGCCCCGCCTGGTCAGGCGCCTGGCCTCCCCGATGTGCTCATGCTCGGGCAGCACCGGGTGCTTCGTGTTGATGAACAGCACCTTGTCCGGCCGGCCCTTGCGGTTCGACGTCGCACGGTCCACCGCGGCCAGATCCTCATGCGCCAGGTACACCCGCACCAGCGCGTCCGCCTCCCTGGGCACAGGCACCAGGCGCTCCTTGTCGCCCTTCTCAATCACGCGCACCAGCATCCGCACATCGCGCCCCACCTGGACGGTCTGCAGATCCCCCTCGTTCAGCTTCACCAGCCCGCTCACCCGCAGGCCGCAGCCCATCAGCAGCGCGATCATGGCCGCGTCCCGAATGCCGGTGAACGTGCCCAGGTCAGGCGCCCACATCAGCCGCTCAGCGCTGGCCAGGCTCATCGCCCGCGGCAGCGTCGTGCCCGTCTTCGGGTGCTGGAGCTCAAAAGCAGGGTTCCGCTCCTCGGGCAGCAAGCCCTTGGACTTCGCCCACCCGAAGAACACCCGCACCGCGCTGATGTACGGCTTGCGGCTGCGCCCCACCACGCCCTTCTTGTGCAGCCACAGCCCGGTGAAGGCCTCCAGCTCCGACCCATCCGCCTCCCGGATCGAACGCGGCTTCATGAACTCTCCCAGCCTGGCCAGGGCCAGCCGGTACACCTCCAGCGTGCGCAAGCTGCGCCCCCTGGCCATGTGCAGCCAGTCACAAAACGCATCAATCGCCTGCTCATCCGTCATGTCACCAAACGCCATCGAACCCTCCACCAGTGACCACCACGCGGGGGGACAGGGGCATTTCCACGGAAAAACCCGTGGATCGGCCACCGCCACCGCTAACCCATTGAAAACATTGCACTTCCGGTTCGCAGCCATCCCCGGAAAACCCGTGGAAAGCCCGTTTTTTCCCCGAACCGTCAGTTTTGTATCCCCGTGTTACATCTGCAATCCGTGGATGCTTGCCGCGCCCCCTTCGCCCCCCTCTTTCCCTCTTCCTCTCTCTCAAAAAAGAGAGAGATGAGAGAGAGAGACGGGCGCAGCCCCAGAAATGCACCCGGGGAAAAAAGCGCGCAACTCGGGGAAAAACAAGCCAAACCCGGGGACCGGGATCGTTTGCGAATCGGCCGCAAACACTGGCGCAGTCGAGTGGTGCACCTACCCACAGGGCCAAAATCCCCGGAAACAGGCCCTCAGCGCGCGCCACCGTCTCCCGGAATAGCCAAAACCTATGCCCGCGCCCCCCTCCGGCTGGCTTTTCCCCGGCCCCGGGCGGAGCCTCTTGTGCGTGGGGGGTACGGGGGGAGCGCAGCGACATTGATGCGCCCCGCTCATCAATCCAATCAGCGGCTGCGCCGTGAGCTGGGGGCAGCGCGACGACGCGCTGCAGGCCGTTCAGGTGTCGGCTGGTGGCGTCCAGAGGTCCACGCGGATCTGTCGGGGTGCGCTGTCGCTGGTGAGTTGCTGTTCGGCCCAATCGACGAAACGCCCAGCGGTAGGGCTCTCCAGCCGCTTCGCCATGTACTGGGCGGCGTACAGCGTCAGCAGCCGAACGGATTTCCATTCCTGGTCTGGCTGCTGCACCCACGCAACTCGAGTAGCCCACGCCCCGAAGTTGCGGGTGTACCAATGCCCATGGCGAGTGAACTTGTGTCCCAGCACGGCCTCGATGTCGCCCCGGTCCAGCAAATACAGCCCATCCACCTCCAAGAGCGGCAAAGCCGACCCCTCGAACACAAGCACCGCCCCCGTCGAATTGGGGATGGGCCAACTGGGATGACGCTGCTCCCTCATTGCAGCCTCCATTGCTCAGCGGTGGCCAGGTCGCCGCACACCTGGTCGAGTTGGGCCCACACGGGGGCCAGTAGGCGGGCCAGGCTGCCAGCGGGCACCTGGTGGGTGGGGTTGCAGCCTTGCAGCAGCTGCACGACGGCCGCGAGCGCATCGCGGGCCTGTTCGGCCTCTGAATGCACTTCGGCCAGCAGGGCCGGGTCGGCGGGGGGTGCGGGGGGAATGACGGCGGCGACAGCCGGCCGAGGTTGAGTGCGTGCCATGAAAGGCTCCTTGCGGTGCGGTTTGCAACAACCGACGCCAGAGCTTCCAAACGATGGCGGCGGCTCGACGGGTTGGAAGACCGGGCACCGCTTGCGCGAACCGGCAGGCCCTTGCGGGCCTCCCATCGAGCCGCCAAAACTTGGGGCGCGAACAAAGAAGCCGCAGGGTCTGCGGGGCAGAAGCTGCGGCTCTCGCTGCAGCGGTGCTTCGGGCTTCCAAACCCGATCAGCCCTTTTTTTGAGCTGACGGGGCCAGTATAACGGAAGAAAAGCGAAGTCGATAGGGGCCGGAAACCGGCCATTTCAAGGCGGGAAGTCATGCCCACTGCCCCTCCGGCTCAGCCTGGCCAGCCGCCTTCGGCACCACCGCGTGCAGCCCAAACTGCTTCAGGGCCGGCAGGCTCAGTGCCACCATGTGCCCCACCCGCGCGCCCTTCACCGTCCGCTCCACCTCCATCGCCCGGCCCTCGGGCCCGGCCGTCAGCACCACGCCCGCCTGCTCCAGCTGGCGCTTGAACACCCGGTCACTCTTGACCGGCAGCCCGTCCCAGAACTCCCGCAGATACGGCGTCTGCCGCATATGGTCCATCACGTGGCCAGTGCGCACACACAGCACCTCCACCTCGTCCACCGTGTCGAACACGAACGGGTACAGCACCTTGTGCGCTGCAATCTCGCTCAGCAGCTTCTCCACGATCCAGGCCCACGGCTGTCGATCGCTCACCGTCTCGCTGATATGGCGGTTCATTTCCGCCTGCAGATGCCCCAGGAAGCCAAACGCCGACTCCTCCAGGCCCAGGAACCGACACAGCAGCACCCACCCCGTGGCCACCGCCGCATAGTTGTTCACCATCCGCTCCGCGCCGCTGTCCGAAGTGCCCGCCACGCAACCCTCGTACATCAGCCGCACCTGGTCGTTGTGCACCGTCAGCACCGCGTCCTTGGTGTGCTTGGCCAGGAACTGCAGCCACTGCTTCACCGGGAACACCGGCACCGTCTCCGGGATTAGCGGCCCCCGCTTCGCCTTCGTCAGCTCGCTGCGCACGATCTTGCCCACCAGGCTGTCCACCGGCACATCCTCACCGGCCAGCAACACCGGCGCGCACAGCAGAAAGTCCATCAACTCCGCGCCCCGCCGCGTGTGCTCGTACTGGTAGCTCTCCTGCAGGTTGTGGATCGCCTTGTTGATCACGTCCTGCTTGTTGGTCGACATTTCCCCCCAGCCCACCGGGTGGCTCGTGTAGCTCAGGCTCGTCATCTGCCGGAACTCCGTCTGCAGGCTCTGCCGGCTGCTCATCACCATCGCAATCGCCCGCTCGATGCGCTTGACCAGCGTCGTCTTGCCCGTTGCCTTCTCCGCCTGCATCACAAAGTGAGGCGAGTACCCGATGAACGCCTTGATGTGCGCCCCCAGCGCCCACACCAGCGGCACCAGCGCCGCGCACTCCTTGAACGTGGCCCCAAACTGGTTCACCACCTCCACGCCCTGCTGCACCGTGCCGCTCGGAAACACCAGCTCGTGGTACGGGCACTGCTGCCTCGGGTCCGCAAAGAAACAGTCCGGCCCCTCGTTCACGGTCGGCTTCCCGTCGCGCCAGGCCAGGCCCACAAAGTTGATCGCATCGCGCGCCCCAATCTGCGCTGCCCGCTCCCACAGGTTCACCATCCGGGCAAACGCCGCCGGCGCAAAAATCGGGCCCAGCTTCTTCCACACATCCAGGTTGTGCAGCCGCTCATCGTCCACCACCCGCCGCTGCAGCCGCGGCCCATGCCGAGCCACCTGCACCGACACAGCAAACACCGTGTGCGGGCTGTGGTCCACGTCCCCCGTCATCGTGCTCTGCGGTGACGCGATCGCCACCCGAGACACCGCCGCAACCCGGAACCCCGCCACATCCGCATACTCCGGCGTCTCGATCACCTCGCCATCCTCCCCGTCCCGCTTGTTCATCTTGCTGATCACCTTCGTGAAGTCCGGCTGCACCCGGTACTTCCAGTAAATCAGCCAGTCGTGTGCCGGCAGCTGCAGCCTCGCCTTCCCCAGCCGCTTGTCACTGCCCGTCATCCCCGGAATCAGCCACGCCTCCAGCCGCTGCAGCGCCTTCTGCGTCGCATCCAACCCCAGCGCCTGCAGGTAATCGTTCACATCGCTGATCGGCCCCGTCATCGCCTCCTCATCCTCAAACCAGCTCGCCTGGTCCACCAGCAGGCAACTCACATCCACCGCCGTCAGCGCCTCGTGCAGCGCCCACGCCGCCTTCAACCCCGGGCAATACCCCTTGTCCTTGCCCTGCTCCAGCGGTGGGTCGTTGTCCAGGCAAGCCACCACCTCCTTGCCCCGCAAAAAGCTCCAGTCCACCGCCCCCGGGTAAGCGTTCGCCGTCCCCCGCAGCGCCACCGCCGCCACCCACGGCCACGGCATCGCCGTCTCAACGCTCAGCGCGTTGATCGAGCTCTCCACCACATACACCCGCTTCGCCCCCTCCAGCCGCTTCCAGTCGCTGCACCACAGCACCCCGTCTTTCTCGCCCTGGCTGTTCGTCTTCCCGCCGGCGGCCTCGGCGTCAAAGTAGCGCGTGTCCACCGCCACCGGCCGGCCACTCACCCGGTCCTTCACGATGAACGCCACCCCCGGCCCACCATGCCCGTACTCCCCCACCGGCTTGTCCTTGTTCGTGTACGTGTTCAGCCCCAGCGTCCCCCGCTGCAGCGCCGCGTCCACCACCTGGCGCGCAATCCCACGGCCCTCCAGGTAGTTCAGCAAGTCCGGCAGCCCGGCCCCCCGGGCATCCTTCTGGCAGCTGCTCGCAATCCACTCCGCCAGGCTCTGCTTCTCCCGCACCGCCGGCTGGCCAGCCACCGGCTCCAGCACGTCAATCCCCATCAACCGCCCCAGCTCCCGAACCGCGTCCAGGAACTCGAGTCCTCGGCACCGCATCACCAGGTCGATCGCCCCGCCCGTCTCATCGGTGCGAAAGTTCTTCCACCCCTTGCCCGCCCCCCGGTAGCACAGCAGCTGCCCGCTGTGCGCCCCATCGTCCAGCGGGTCCTTGAACTTCGTCCCCTTCGGACTCTTCTCCTTGCCCGCCTCCAGCCCCAGCCGCTCGGCCAGCTCCTCACAGCAGATCTCATCGTTCAGCCGCTTCGCGGCATCAGCGCGCACACGGCCACGTCCCGGTGTTGGTGTTGTTGTCATCGTTGAAAAGTCAGGAAAGCCCCGCCAAGGCGGCAGGGCAGAAAAGCGAAGTCGTCAGCGGGTCAGACGCCCCACTTCGTCGGGTCCAGCACCTCGCGGTGCACCGCTGGCCACACCAGCCAGCTCAAAATGCCCAGCGCGCTCGTGATCGAGAACCCCAGGTTCTGCGCCACCAGCCACCAGTGGCCACCGGCCAGGCCGAACCAGATCCAGCCCACATTGCTGCCCAGCCACAGCACCCAAGCCCAGGGCGCCCACCGGCACTTCGTGGCCAGCAACAGCGCCCCACTCAGGCCCAGCACGGCAGAGCCCGCCTCCAGCAACAGCGGCGCGCTCATGCCCCACCCCCGGCCGCAGCCTTCTTCTGTGCCGCCTTCGCAGCCTTCCACGCCCGCTTGCGGGCGTTGATGTGCTCCCGGTTCGCCGCCCGGTACGCCCGGCGCTTCTCCAGCTCCGCCGCCCGCTGCTCAGGCGTCATCGCCGCGCGCTTCTCGCGCCGCCGCGCCCGCTCGCGTTTCTGATACGCCGCCGACCGCGCCCGGTCCGCCTCCGTCAGCTCAGGGCGCAGCAACCGCGCCTGGCGGGCCCACGCCGTCTTGTAGGCCCGGCGCCGCTCCTTGTTGCGCGCCTCCCAGGCCTTGGTCTGCACCAGCCGCCGCTCCTTGTTCGCCGCGTCCCATGCGCGCTTGCGCTCCGTCACCCCCGGCTGGTTGGCAGACCGGCGGTGCTTCGCCTGGTTCGTCACCTTACGGCGCAGCGCCTGCAGCGCACGCTCCTGCTCGGCCACCTCCTCGGGCGTCTCGCCGTCAAAAATCCGCGCCTTTTCTTCCTTGCGCAACTTGCGACCCTTGACCAGCTTCAGCCCCTGCACCACCAGCGTCACCCGCCCCACCGTGGGCAGCACCGCAGGCACCACACCCAGCATCCCCGCAAACGGGTTCACAGCCACCGCCTCAGACATGGCCCACCCCCTTCTGTGCAGCAGCAGCCTTCTTCGCCATCCGCCGTGCCGCAGCCTTCGCCAGCACCTTCTCCCGGTTGTTCCAGTAGTAGCTCTTCAACCGAGCCCGCTCGCGCTCGGCCAACTGCTCGGGCGTCAGCCGCTCGCGACCCAGGTGCCCCAGCTGCGCCCGGTACTGCCGGCCATAGGCCAGCAGCTTCTCCCGGTTGCGCGCGTAATACGCCCGGCCATAGGCCGCCAGCCGCTCCCGGTTGCGCGCCCGGTAAGCCGCCTGCCAACCCAGCTCCTTGGCCGACTTGCGCCTGCGCGGCTTGCTCACCGCCCCAACCGTCGCACCGCCCCCCAGCAACCCCTCAAACGGGTTCCCCTGCAGCTGCTCAGACATGCGCCACCTCCACAGCCTGGCCACGGCCACCGGCCCCCATCGCCGCCACCACCGCATCCACCGCCCACTGCACACCGGCCCCCGCCGGCTCCTGCGCCGTCAGCGCACACAGCACCACATCGCCATCGGGCAGCCGCACCGCCACCCCCACATCCACCTGCCCCGCGCGCTGCTTGGCCACATACATGCGGTCCAGATCCGGCCGCGCCGCCAACGCCTGGCCAGCCTGCCGCGCCAGCGCCGGCTGCTTCAGCCGGTACCCAGCGGCCGGGCTGTACTCCACCAGGCCCAGCATCACCACATCGCTCAGCGCGTTGTCCAGCGCCATCACGCTCCCGCCCCGCAGCGCCTCGCAGCCCTCCAGCTCCCAGCGTGCCAGCCAGCTGCCAGCGGCCAGCAGCGCCCGCATCACCGCCTTGAAAGCCGGCGTGCGCAGCACCTCATACCCCTCAGCGTCCGTCATGGCACACCTCCGACACCTCCACAGGCTCCACCAGGTGGTCCACCCCGTTCAGCCGCCGGCGGTCCGCCAGCCGCCGCCCCGTGCACGCCAGCAGCCAGCCCACCTCGGCCATATCACGCGCATCGGCCAGCCACTCCAGCAGCCGCATCGGCCACAACAGCAACCGCACCGCCAGCCACAGCGCACCCCGCGCCACCGCAAACGCCAGCCACCAGGCCAGCACACGCAAACGGTTCATCCAGCACCCCCTTGCTGTTCATGCGCAGCCTTCGGGCCCAGGTACACAGCGCTCGCCGCCTGTGCCTCCCCGTACAGCTGCTCCATCCACTCCAGCGCCGCCGGCCCACCCGCCGCGCCGCGCACCACACGCACCCGCTTCACCCCCTGGGGGTCGATGTGCGTCACCTTGAACTCCATGCCCGGCCCGCTCACAGCACATCCCCCTGCTCCAGCGACTCGCCATCCAGCCCAGCGCCCACGGCAGCCGCCGCGGCCAGGGCCAGCGTGCCGCCGTCGTACACCTCCAGGCTCGCCGACTCGGCCGGGTCCGCCAGCTCAAAGCGCTCGATCTCGGTGAACTCGTCAAAGTCATCGCCGTGGTCATCCACAAAGCAGTCCACCAGCAGGCAAGCCACCTCCGGCACCACATCCGGGCTGGCGTTGGCCAGCCGGTCGCGGTTCAGCTCAAACAGCGCCCGAGGCATCTCCACCACCCGCTCGTAGCGCTCCACCTCGCGCACCACCATGCGCACCTTCACGCGGTCGGTCGGGGTCAGCATTTCGGCACCTCCACCAAGTCGCCAAAGTCGTCCATCACCATGTGCGGCAGGTACGTGTCCCACCACCGGCCATCGGCCGACATGCGTTTCTCAATCCCCCACCAGTACGCTGGCTCGGGCCGTTCGGCGCTCGGCCGGTGGTGGTACACGATGAACCTCACTCCTTTCCCAACGGCCGCCTCGTAGTCAAGGCCAAACTGCCGTAGAGGCCTGCGCAAACACGTCCAGTCCTCAGCCGCCAGCACCACCGCCCCCGGCGCCG
>QXGG01104911.1_pt1 | contig 10641 bp, 7 predicted proteins | sample 1982491 | NCBI WGS metagenome assembly QXGG01 (sample SAMN09924614, study PRJNA488089) | Wastewater metagenome, whole genome shotgun sequencing project. | isolation source: South African research farm wastewater | place: South Africa: Irene, Agricultural Research Council, Animal Production Institute... | reverse complement strand
GTCGTAGGCGATATATATTGATAATGATAAGAAGACAAAGGGAGTGGCACAAAATCGATGCCATGTCCGCCTAACGGATGACAGCTACTGATACGTTTTAATAATAGCCAACTACCCGACCAAACCCCATGCCATGCTAAAGCTTGTTTACCATAATTTGAGCAAGTTGGATAATAACGACAGCGCGCAGGTAAAATAGGGCTTATTATTCTTTGATAGAAAACAATAAAATAATAAAATAGTTCATAAAAAAAATTATTTATAACTTTTAATAAGTAATTCATTTTATTTTTTTTCTATTTTTTTAAAGATATTATTAATTTCATTTATTATTTCTTTATTATTTAATTGCTTCATAGACTTTTTGACAATAAATACAATATCTTTGTTTTCTAAGTGACTTGCCTTTATACGAAATTGTTCACGAACATGGCGTTTGATTAAATTTCGTGTGACAGCCGTCGGTACTTTACGTTTGGTAATGGCCATACCGACTCGAGGCTGTTCACAATGATTGCTACGTACAAATGCCATTAAATGACTCTGATGCAGCTTGCGCTCAGGCGCGTCAAATACCTCGCGAAAGGACGAAGGCGTGAGTAGACGCTGTGCTTTGGTAAATCGAGCATTAGGGGGCGCTGAAACGGTATTGGACATAATACAACCTAATATAAGAGCTAGTAACACTAGCAGAGATAATAGCGTAGAAAGAATAACAAAGTATAGAGACAAAAAAAGCGCCGATGTGGGCGCTTTTAATATATGGCTAAGTGACAGTTGTGATGCTTGACGATCGCAATCTATAAAATAATAGAAACACAACAAGCACTATCGGCCATGCTTATCGCAATCTACTGATTAATTATACAGTAAGGCGATGACGTCCTTTAGCGCGGCGACGAGCTAAGACTTGGCGGCCTTTTTTGGTTGCCATACGTGCACGGAAACCGTGAGTACGTTTACGCTTGATCACGCTTGGTTGGAATGTACGTTTCATAACTCACCTATCAAAATAATGGACTAAATTCGTAATAGCGGAGGATTATACCACCGCATAGTATTTTGGTCAATGAACTAATTTGCTCTGTTTTTATACAGATGATTTTACAACAGAGTGAGTTTTCTTATATTTATCGGTAATGAGATATTTACAGCTAAGAGATTTAGTTAAATAAACTCATATCAGTAGACCCAAATTATCTTTTAGAAAAGCTATTTTGATAATCAATTTTTAAAACTTATCCACAGTTTGTATCGAACTCTATAATAATTAACTATTAATATATATAAGTATTGTTGTTATTGGGGGTCGTATTATCTGTGGTTAACTTGTTTTTTTACTTTTTTATCAATAGGATAGACTATGGGTAAGGTTGTGGATAACCTGTGGGTGGAATATGGATAACTCATGATATATACTTATCCACAAAACTATCCACAGTCTTATCCACAAAAAACGAGGTATTATCCACAGGCTGTTTGTGTTAGATTAGCGCCCTACTAGATGTATGATTTTAAGTTATGTGACCATAAGATATCTTTGTTAAGAAAAGAGGCTTTCTGGGGCTTAAAGCTGATAAATTTACACTATAAAAATGACGTTCTTTTGACCGATCACCTTGGACTATGGGGTTAGTATTTTTCATGATTGATACAGCAACTATTTGGGATAAATGCCTAAACGACTTACGTTATCATGTTAAAGATAATGTCTTTACGATGTGGTTGAGACCGTTATCTGCTCATCAAGAAGCCAATAGCTTGATTATTCTTGCTCCTAATGATTACTTTGTAACCTATATCAAAAAGAATCATTTACACGACATCGAGCAGTTGGTTGCTAAACATAGCCAAGGTAGTATTGAAGCCGTTATTGTACGTGTTGATAATGCTGGCCGTGAGATGGTTGATAGTAATCTGGCCCAGTCAGGCTCATTGTTTGAAGAAGACCAGCCCTCCCCTCCCCCTGCTGATTACAACTTTCAAAGCACGCATAATGATATTGCTAGAGCGGATATCGATGCCAATATGCGTCATGCAGAACTGATTGAGTCTGCCGATGCCAAATCATTAAGCTATCTGAATCCTGACTTCACCTTTGAAACCTTTGTCACTGGTAAGTCTAATAACTTAGCTTATAAGGCCTGTTACGAGCTTGGAAAACGCCAATCAAAAAATCGTCACAATCCTTTATTTATATACGGACCTTCTGGTTTGGGAAAAACGCATTTAATGCATTCTGTAGCGCATCGCTATTTAAAAAATAATCTAACTTTCTACTATTTCACTTCCGAAAAATTTATTAATCAATTAGTTTATTCATTAAGAAATAATAAAATAGAAGATTTTAAAAAGAAAATAAAAAAAGTAGATTTATTAATTGTAGATGATATTCATGTATTAGCTGGTAAAACAAAAAGTAGTAATGAGTTTTTAACCTTATTTGCAGATTTTACCAGCGGTGATAAGCAACTGATTCTGGCATCAGATCGTCATCCATCACAAATGACGGAGTTTGACGAGCGTTTCAGGTCGCGCTTTTCTTGGGGTTTGACGGTTGCAGTAGATCCACCTGAGATTGACACTCGAGTACAAATTTTACAAAGAAAGGCGGCATCGTACGGCATGAGCCTGCCTAAAGAGTGTGCCCTATTCATCGCTCAAAACGTGGTTTCTAATGTCAGGCGATTAGAAGGTGCATTAAACCAAGTGTTTGCCAATGCCAACTTGACGGGAGCGCCCATTACACTTGAGATGGTGCAATACGCCCTAAAAGATATCGTTGCGATGCGTGTGCAAGCGGTAAATATGGATAATATTCGTAAAGTGGTCGCCGAATACTACGATGTAAGCGTAAAAGATATCATGGGTCGTAAACGTACGCGCAGCATTGCTAGACCACGACAAATAGCGATGGCGTTATCACGCGAATTAACCAGTGATAGCTTTCCTGAGATTGGTCAGTCATTTGGTGGACGCGACCACACGACAGTGATGCATGCTTGTGATAAGGTCAATGAGCTACGCGCCGCTGACCCCGCGTTTGATAAGGATTACAAAACGCTTGCCTTGATGTTGCAAGCGGGTTAGAAGCTTATGGCGTCATAATGTTGTCACGAGTCGATATGATTTATAATATTTTAATGATTAGCGGACAGACGCTGTATGGATTATCATCAGTAGACAAGGTATTATTAAGCCATTATTTTAAAACCCTATGATTTAAAAACGTATAAAAATTCTTTTAATAAGAGCAACTAATAAACAAGAGTAACTAAGCATGCAATTATCGATTAATCGAGAGTCGTTACTAAAAGCCATTAACTTGATTGCCAAGGCCGCCGATAAGCGCCACAACATGGTTATCTTGGGCAATATTAAGCTGCAATTGTCTGAGGGGGCGCTTATTTTAACTGCTTCTGACTTAGAAGTAGAGCTGACATCGACATTAAAATTGCCTGCTGGTGCCTGTATCGAAGCAGGTACCACCACATTACCTGCCACAAAGCTCAGAGACATCTGTAAATCATTGCCGTCGCAAGCGCAGGTCAATCTGACCACTCAAGAAAATGAGCGTTGCCTGCTGACCAGTGGTAAAAGTCGTTTTACTTTAGGCACATTACCAAGCGAAGACTATCCAAGTCTTGGTAATCCTGAAAATATCACACCTTTGACTATCAGTCGTAGTCGTTTGACCGACTTAATTCATAAAACCCAATTTGCAATGGCTATCCAAGATGTTCGTTACTATTTGACTGGTATGCTATTTGATGTGTCACAGCAGCAACTGACTACGGTTGCGACTGACGGCCATAGATTGGCGTTAGCGCGTAGTGCTATTGATGTCAGTAGCGACTTAAGTATGCAAGCGATTTTGCCGCGTAAAGCGGTGATTGAGCTTGAGCGTTTGGCTTCTGAGCTTGGCAAGATGCTGGGCGACAAAGATAACGCTGTGACATTGAGTTTTGGCCGTGAATTCTTACAAGTAAGCTTACCCTTTGGTGATGTGGATAGTACAGGGCAGGTGAGTGATGATTTAATGGTGACCTTTACCGCGCGTCTTATCGATGGTAAATTCCCGGATTATCGCCGTGTCATGCCAAGTAATACAGATAAATTGGCACTATTTAACCAAGAAAAAATGACTGATGTGCTGCGCCGTGTGGCAATTTTAAGTAATGAGAAATCTCGCGGTGTGGTGTTTAATTTTGCCAGTGATGGCATGGTAGAAGTTCGTGCTAATAATGCTGAGCAAGACGAGGCAGTCGAGATGATACAAGCAAAGTACCAAGGCGAGCCGATGGAGTTGTCATTTAATGCGGCGTATCTACAAGACGTTTTGGGCGTGATTCAAGGTGATTTGCAAATGCATATGAGCCAATCCAATGCCTCGGTATTGGTCAATCAGCTCAATGATGACTTTCATCAGTATGTTATTATGCCTATGCGTATATAACTTGGTGACCTTATGAAAAATAACAGTAATAAACTTTTGCTTACTAAATAGTGGGCGTAATATAGGCGGCTGTCACCCTTATGATTGAACGTCTACAAATTTCACACCTGCGTAATCTAACCCAGATCAGTTTAAATACTGCTGCTTGCAACGTTATTATCGGTGCAAATGGCAGTGGCAAAACCTCGTTACTTGAAGCGATATTCTTGCTTTCAAGAGGTAAAAGCTTCCGCCATCATCAGCCTAAACGCTATATTCAGCACCATCAAAATGCGGCAACGGTGCACGCTAAGCTCAATGATAGCAATACCTTAGCTATTCAAAAGCAAACAGATGCGACGACGGTTCTACGGCTGAATCAAACCACGGTTTATAACCAAAGTATCTTAACCGAGCAACTACCCACATTACTGATAGATCCGTCGTCGATGGATATGTTAGAGCAGGGCAGTGCCAGTCGCCGGCAACTATTAGATTGGCTAGTGTTTCACATGAAACAGGGTTTCCATCCGCAATGGGTCGCTTATCAGCGTTTGCTAAAACAGCGCAATAGTTTGCTAAAAAAGAGCCGTCACTTAACGCCAGTGCAGCTTACTGAGTTAAAATCATGGGACAAAGGGCTTGCTAGTCATGCGGCTCTTATTCATCATTATCGTGAGCGAGTCTTTAGCGATTGGCAGCCTTACTTTGCGAAGAGTATCACGCAGTTATTGCCTACCTACGCTGAGCAACTAAGTTTAAGCTATAACGCTGGCTACGACACCAATATCCCGCTAGATATCCAGCTTAACGAGCGTTTGGAGCAGGATTTGCAGCTGGGTTATACGCGGATAGGTAATCACCGCGCCGATACTCATGTGCATTGGCGCTCTAGTGATTTATCAGAGCATGCTAACAACGAAGCAGACAGCAATGCGAACGCAGTATCAAAAACCATAGAAAAAGCAGACACCGCGGCCAAACTACCGACTATAAAAGAACAGGCTGCTAACGTTCTCTCTCGCGGCGAGAAAAAACTGTTAATTACCGCTCTACGCTTATCACAATTGCCGTTATTGCTTAATGAAAACACTTCTACCCATGCGATAGAAAAGGACAATAGCAGTGTTATTTTGCCAAATGACCATAATAAAGCGCGAGCCACGCCAGTAGTGCTACTAGACGATATTACCGCTGAACTTGATGCTAGGGCGATAGAGATTCTGTTGTCGACATTGGCGCAGCTGCCATGTCAGGTATTTATGACCAGCTTAACCGAAGATATCTTACCGTTGGTGCATGAGTATTGGTCAGAACCTAACGTGTTTCACGTGAAACAAGGAAGCCTAATACGTTTATAAAAAACGCTTTTATAAACTGGTTTTGATGGTGAATATCAGCTAAGTTTGGGCTTCATTTTTATCAACCACACTTCATATTTTCCGAAAAATTTCATTGTTATGCTTGTGGGTGTAGTAGAAAAGTGATCTTGCTAAAATACTTGCTTGATACCGAGAAAACTGTCAGTAAACAGTGACTTAGCGCCAGAAAAATGTTAAAATAGAGCTTTATTTTTGCCCTGTTCTCAGCAAGTTATCTTATAAATTTTTATCAGTATTGTTTAAGGGTTTTTTGATAATATTCAGCTTCTAAGTGCTTGATAGATATATGCTTATTTCTAAGCTGTTTTAATGAAACGTAAAAGAAATGACAGCGTATATTAAAAACAGTCTTTGAGAAATTGGCTGTATTTAAGTCCACTTTTTTATTACTGTTTTATCTTCTTTTAGGCGACTTCTGATAAAACTTTTGCTAACTCTATAACTACATATTTTGACCATGAAACGTTAAATTTAAGATAACGTCGTCGAGCGTTGCCATTGTGGTGAGCAGATGACATATAGCTGATAATGGCTAGATTAAGGAATACACATGAGTGATTCATTACCTACCGACCACGAACAATTGATGAGCGACAGCGCTGTAGAGATTACTGCGCCTGCTGCAGCCCCTGAAGGAATGCCCTCTGATTATAGCTCCAAAGATATTCGTGTATTGCGCGGACTAGAAGCGGTGCGCGTACGTCCGGGTATGTATATTGGTGATACCGATGATGGTACCGGCTTGCATCATATGGTCTTTGAGGTGGTGGATAACTCTATCGATGAGGCGCTGGCTGGTCATTGCGACCAAATTGATATCATTATCCATGAAGACGAGTCGGTCAGTGTCATGGATAACGGTCGCGGCGTCCCTGTGGATATCCATCCAGAAGAGGGCGTATCGGCAGCACAGGTTATTATGACCGTACTGCATGCTGGCGGTAAATTTGATGACAACAGCTATAAAGTATCGGGCGGCCTACACGGCGTCGGTGTTTCAGTTGTAAACGCCTTGTCTAAAAAGCTTGAGATGAATATTTGGCGCGAAGGCTATCATTATCATCAAACCTATACCGATGGCGTTCCTGATGCCGATATTCAGCAGATGGAGGCGACCAATAAAACTGGTACGCAAATCCGTTTTTATCCAAGTAACGATGTCTTTACTGGTACCATTTTTGAGTACGATATTTTAGCCAAACGCTTACGTGAGCTATCATTCTTAAACTCTGGTGTGCGCATTGTCCTAACCGATGAGCGCATCGATAAACGTCATGAGTTTGAGCACAAGGGCGGCTTGTCAGAATTTGTCAGCTACATCAATGCGGGCAAAGACGGTATCAATGAAGTCTTTCATTTCACCAGCGAGCAAGACGATGGCATCAGTGTCGAAGTGGCGCTACAGTGGACGGACACCTATAACGAAAAAGTATTGTGTTTTACCAATAATATCCCACAGCGTGATGGTGGGACGCATTTATCTGGCTTCCGCTCAGCTTTGACGCGCGGTCTTAACAGCTATATGGATCGCGAAAACTTATTCAAAAAAGAGAAAATCGTCGCCACGGGTGATGATGCGCGTGAAGGTTTGACAGCGATTGTCTCGGTAAAAGTGCCCGATCCAAAATTCTCAAGTCAGACCAAAGATAAGCTGGTTTCAAGCGAAGTGAAATCTGCCGTTGAATCGGCCATGCATGATAAGTTTAACGACTATTTGCTTGAAAACCCAAGTGCCGGTAAAGCAATTGCCAATAAGATTATCGATGCGGCGCGTGCGCGTGATGCGGCGCGTAAAGCCCGCGAGATGACTCGCCGTAAAACCACGCTAGATATCGCAGGTTTACCGGGTAAATTGGCAGATTGCCAAGAAAAAGATCCGGCATTATCAGAGCTTTATATTGTGGAAGGGGATTCTGCTGGTGGTTCAGCTAAGCAAGGTCGTAGCCGTAAGACCCAAGCAATTTTGCCCCTAAAAGGTAAGATTCTTAACGTTGAGCGTGCTCGTTTTGACAAAATGCTGTCATCTGCTGAAGTCGGTAACTTGATTACCGCGCTTGGTTGCGGCATTGGTCCGGATGAATATAATCCTGACAAAGTACGCTATCATAAAATCATCATCATGACCGATGCGGACGTCGATGGTTCGCATATTCGTACGCTGCTGTTGACCTTTTTCTTCCGTCAAACGCCAGAATTGATTGAGCGCGGTTATATTTATATCGCTCAGCCACCACTTTATAAAGTAAAAAAAGGTCGTCAAGAGCTGTATTTAAAAGACGATGAAGCCTTAAAAGCGTATTTATTATCCTCGACGATCGATAATACTAAGTTGCATATCAGTGCTGATGCGCCTGCTATTACTGGGCAAGCGCTTGAGACCTTGCTCAATGACTATAACCAAACCCAGCTTATCAAAGCGCGTTTGCAGATTCGTTATCCTGCAGTATTATTGGATGCATTGACGCATACGCCGAAGCTTAGCACCGATATGACTTATGATAAGTCAGTAATGGAAGCGTGGAAAGCGTCATTACAAACACAGCTTGAGCACTTTGGTAGTGATTTAAATCCTGAGATTGAACTGGTCAATATCCATGCGCCGCAACCAAAAAATATGGATGCTGCCGCTGCTGATTTATTGGGTATGACCGCAGTGGTAGAACTTGATGAAAGTGAAACATCTGCTGATGACAGTGATTCTTTATCTGCCAAAGCTCAATGGTTACCGCGTATCACTGTTTATGTGCATCAATTGGCGCATCATTATTTGTTAGATGCCAGCTTTATCAATTCAGGTGAGTATACCAAGCTGCTGCGCTTATCCGCTGAATGGAATACCTTGCTTGCAGAAGATGCCTTTATCCGCCGTGAAGCAAGCGCAGGTACGACCAAAGATATCCCAGTACGCGATTTTGATTATCTCTGGCAACAAATGATGCTTGAGGCGCGTCGTGGTTTGGCGATTCAGCGTTATAAAGGGCTGGGCGAGATGAACGCTGATCAGCTTTGGGATACCACCATGGATCCTGAAAACCGCCGTATGTTACGCGTGACAATTGAAGATGCGATTGCCGCTGACCATATGTTTACCTGCCTAATGGGTGACCATGTCGAGCCACGTCGTATTTTCATTGAAGAGAATGCGCTGACCGTGTCTAATTTGGATATTTAGCTTTTAAGCTTTTAGTTTATAGACCTTGAAGTTATAGTTTTGAAGTTTGAATATAATTGTTTATTGGTATAAAGTCATCTTGCTCGCAAGGTGGCTTTTTTCATGTGAAATATTATCAATAAAGTAGTGAAGGGAATACTATGCTAAACGCAGAACAAAAGAAGTATTTGTCACAACTATCAAAAAAGACCTTAATTGATTTTGTCTCTGAGGTGTATGGTATAGATAAAATGCTCGATAAAAAAATTGAGCGTCTGCTATTACAATCAGATAAACCTAAACTTATAAAAAAGTTAACCACTACACTAAAAGGACTTAGAAGACGAAGGAAGTTTGTAGATTACTGGGAATCTAGTGAATTTGCTACTGAGCTTCAGCACTTAGCCAGCGATATAATGAGCCTTTATCCTGCGCAACCACGAGAGTGCTTGACGTTACTTGAGTTATTTATAGAGTCTACTAATGCTAGCCTAGAACGTGCTGATGATTCCAACGGTTATATCGGTGATATTTATAGGAGTTTGACGTCATTTTGGCTAGCAGTGGCTAGCACTTGCTATGAGCAAGAAAAGCGAGACATACCTGTTGATGAGCGCGATATACTCAGTCAAGCTTGGATAAAGAAAGTAAAAGTGCTGGCTGACGATAATGATTATGGTACCAAAGATAGTTTATTAGAAAATATTGATCAACTGTTATCTGAGACTGAGATACGTGGATTGATCGGTGATTATCAACAAGAGCGTGAGAATATCCAAACAAAAAAAGCAATTAAAGATACGCTCAATGAAAGGCAAAACAGCCCTTTAAGTGATGATGCTTTTTCAATTAACTATGAAAAAATGGTAATTGAGATCGCCATAAAAAACCTAACAAGGGCGCTAGGTGATGTGGGTTTTTTTGAAACCATATTCTTTGAGATGCAAGAGACTAGACCGGTTCATCCTCGAAGATTAGAAGAGTTGCTAACATTTCTGCTAAATCAAAGAGCTTTTGATAAGGCATTACACTACTTAAATGAAGAGTGGCAAAGCGATGGTCTGTTAGATAAGATCAGACGTTTGGATTGGCTGAGTCACATATATCACATGCAAAAAGATACCGACGCGCTCATGGAGGTGCTAGGCGAGGCGTTTGAGCTACAATCAACCCCTTCGCGGTTAAAAGCTATCATGGCTGTGGCCAGTCCTGCTCAGCAATCTAAGTGGCGAAAAAGAGCTTATGAGCTGGCAGAACAACAAGAAAATGTATTTATGGCCACATCGCTACTGCTAGAAATAGGAGAGATTGAGCTTGCTAATGAGGTTGCAGTTGCCCGTCATTCCCAGTTTGCTGATGTGCATTACACAGATCTCACAAGCATGTTAAAAGATTTGCCAACTAAGACAGATTTACTTCAAGTTATTATTTACCGCACTTTACTTAACGATATTCTAGACAGCTCTCGCAGCAAAGCTTATGGTCACGCCGCTCGCTACTTCGATCGTCTAACCAAACTTGATACGGTTATTAGTAAATCGTCTAAGCCTTACAGTGAACTTGCGACCCATAAAGAATATGTCATTACCCTTAAAGACAAGCATGGTAAAAAGCGTAGTTTTTGGGAAAAGGTAAACGATTAGATTGATATAGTGTTTCACGTGAAACTTATG
>QXGG01035418.1_pt1 | contig 10646 bp, 9 predicted proteins | sample 1982491 | NCBI WGS metagenome assembly QXGG01 (sample SAMN09924614, study PRJNA488089) | Wastewater metagenome, whole genome shotgun sequencing project. | isolation source: South African research farm wastewater | place: South Africa: Irene, Agricultural Research Council, Animal Production Institute... | reverse complement strand
TGGGTATAAATAAATTCTTCGATTTCACGTGGGTAAACGTTTTCACCACCACGAATAATCATATCTTTGTTGCGGCCGACAATTTTCACATAACCATCATCATCCATAGTCGCTAAGTCACCGGTGTGCATCCAGCGTGCGTTATCTAAGGCTTCACGGGTTGCATCGGGGTTATTCCAATAGCCAAGCATGACGCTATAACCACGCGTACACAGCTCACCGATCTGACCGCGGGGAACGATTTTTCCAGTCTCATCTACAATTTTGCTTTCTAAGTGCGGCTGGGTACGACCTACCGTGGTGGTACGGTGCTCAAGGTTATCGTCAGGTGCGGTTTGCGTAGAAACAGGGCTGGTCTCCGTCATGCCATAAGCAATCTGTACTTCTGTCATGTTCATGTCTGAAATCACACGTTTCATGACTTCAATCGGACAAATAGAACCGGCCATAATACCTGTGCGCAAGCTGGTTAAATCTAAACTTGGGCGCTCTTCACTATCGAGCATGGCAATAAACATGGTCGGCACACCGTAGAGTACGGTGGCTTTTTCTTCGGCAACGGTGCGTAAAGTGGTTACCGCGTCAAAGGCAGCACTGGGGTAAATAATAGTACTACCGTGGGTCAGTGCACCCAGATTACCCATGACCATGCCAAAACAATGGTAAAGCGGCACCGGTATAACCATACGGTCATGCTCAGTAAGCCCAAGACTCTCACCCACCATGTAGCCATTATTTAAAATATTGTAATGACTGAGGGTGGCGCCTTTAGGAAAACCGGTAGTGCCCGAGGTGTATTGAATATTGATCGGATCGTCAAACTGCAAACTGGCACTGACTTCCGTGAGCATTTCTTCAGTAACAACATGTGCACCTGACAGCACACTTTGCCAACTCAGCATGCCATGTCCAGGATCATCACTTAAACTGATCACACCTTTAAGCATCGGCAAACGCGGGCTTTCTAGCTTCCCCGGCGCAGCAGGCACCAACTCTGGCAACAGATCACTGATCATGGCGTGGTAATCAGATGATTTAAATGACGATGCACTAATCAACCAAGAACAGCCCGATTGTTTAAGCGCATATTCAAGCTCATTGGTACGGTAAGCAGGATTAATATTGACTAAAATCGCGCCTACTTTCGCAGTCGCAAACTGGGTCACCAGCCATTGCACGCAGTTAGGTGACCAGATACCCACGCGATCACCCGGCTTAATATCCAGCGCCAGCAAAGCACGCGCGGACTTATCAACTAAAACACCCAGTTCAGACCATGTCATGCGTACCGTTTGCTCGCGAACAACTAGGGCTTCACGATCAGGAAAGCGCGCTACTGTCTGATCAAAGGCAGCCCCTATTGTCATAGCCAATAGGGGTTTACCCTGCGGCCCACAGGTATAACTTAGAGTACTCATTGTAAAATTCCCTCGATATTTATGTTTGTTATTGAGGTTGCTTTATTTGGACTTGCTGCTGATTTTCCTTATTTCAAGATTATTGTTGACAGCTAATCCGTGATTGGCTTACGTTAACGTAAAGGTTAGATCAACGGCTACAACATACAACGCAATCGAAGCCGATGTAAACACCCGAAAAACACTAAATTGCTACACACTGGATTTAAAGATGAGGCGACTTGTCTCTTACAACAAATAAAAACCAAACCAAAGGTACCTCGACATGACATATTCCAGCCTTAACTTCGCCCTTGGCGAAACAGCCGATATGCTGCGTGACCAAGTTCGCAGCTTTGTTGCCAGCGAAATCGCGCCACGTGCCGAAGCTATTGATCAAGACAATCTTTTCCCTGCAGATTTATGGCGTAAATTTGGTGACATGGGTCTGTTAGGTATCACTGTACCGGAAGAGTATGGTGGGGCCGGTATGGGCTATTTAGAGCACGTTATTGCGATTGAAGAAATCAGCCGTGGCTCAGCCTCTGTAGGTCTTTCTTATGGTGCGCATTCTAATTTATGTGTTAACCAAATCAACCGTAACGGTACTCACGAGCAAAAAACCAAATACTTACCCAAACTGATTTCTGGTGAGCATGTCGGTGCCCTTGCGATGAGTGAGCCCAATGCAGGCTCTGACGTTGTGTCTATGCGCTTGCGCGCTGACCGCAAAGGCGATCACTTTGTTCTCAACGGCAGCAAAACTTGGATTACCAATGGCCCAGATGCCAATACTTATGTGATCTACGCCAAAACTGATGCTGATAAAGGCGCGCATGGTATTACTGCATTTATTGTTGAGCGTGATTTTGCAGGTTTTTCTCGTGGTTCTAAGTTCGACAAATTAGGTATGCGTGGCTCCAACACGTGCGAGCTGTTCTTTGACGATGTGCAAGTGCCCGCAGAAAATATCTTAGGCGAACTCAATGGTGGGGTTAAAGTACTGATGAGCGGCCTTGATTACGAGCGCGCCGTTCTGGCTGGCGGCCCAGTGGGTATTATGCAAGCGTGCATGGATATCGTTGTGCCTTACATCCATGACCGTAAGCAGTTCGGCCAAAGCATCGGGGAATTCCAGTTTATTCAAGGAAAAATAGCCGATATGTACTCACAGATGAACGCGAGTCGCGCTTATTTATACGCTGTAGCAAACGCCTGTGACCGCGGTGAGACCACCCGTAAAGATGCCGCTGGAGTGATTCTCTATACCGCAGAAATTGCTACTAAAATGGCTCTTGAGGCCATTCAAATTCTGGGCGGTAACGGTTATATCAACGAATTCCCTACTGGCCGCTTATTACGCGATGCAAAACTTTATGAAATTGGCGCTGGCACCAGCGAAATTCGCCGCATGTTAATTGGTCGTGAGCTATTTCGCGAAACCAAGTAAAGCTTCTCTATACGCCCCTTGCAAGCCAACAACGCCTGCAAGGGCTGTTAAAACAATAACAACAGTAGAGGAACAGCCAATGGCCACCTTGCATACTAAAATAAATACTCGCTCCCCTGAATTTGCAATCAACGCACAAGCGATGCAAACACAAGTGGACGACCTACACACACTACTTACCACCACCCGCCTTGGCGGTGGTAAAGCAGCGCAAGAGCGCCATGAGTCGCGTGGAAAACTATTGGTGCGTGATCGTATTAATGCGCTACTGGATACGGGCTCAGCTTTTTTAGAAGTGTCACCACTGGCAGCTCATGACGTGTACGAAGACACTATTGCTGCAGCAGGTATAGTGGCCGGTATTGGTCGCGTTGAAGGTGTTGAGTGCATGATTATTGCAAACGATGCCACAGTAAAAGGCGGTACTTATTATCCGCTGACCGTAAAAAAACATATTCGCGCACAAACCATTGCACAACAAAACCGCCTGCCCTGCATTTATTTAGTTGATTCAGGTGGTGCCAACCTACCTAACCAAGATGAAGTTTTCCCTGACCGTGAACACTTTGGTCGTATCTTTTTTAACCAGGCCAATATGAGCGCACAAGGCATTCCACAAATTGCCGTGGTCATGGGTTCCTGTACTGCGGGCGGTGCTTATGTTCCAGCCATGTCCGATGAAACTATTATGGTGCGTGATCAGGCAACCATTTTTTTAGCGGGTCCCCCCTTGGTTAAGGCCGCTACCGGCGAGGTGGTTACTGCTGAAGAGCTAGGCGGTGCTGATACCCATTGCCGTATTTCAGGTGTCGCTGATCATTACGCTGAAGATGATAACCATGCGTTGGCCATTGCCCGTCGTTGTATTTCTAACTTGAACTGGAAAAAGCAAGGTGAGTTGCAAACCCGTCCTGTACAAGCCCCCTTACATGATCCGCAAGAACTCTATGGCGTGATACCAGCAGATGCTAAACAGCCGGTAGACGTGCGTGAAATTATCGCGCGTATTGTGGACGGTAGTGAGTTTGATGAATTTAAAGCCTTGTTTGGCACAACACTGGTCTGTGGCTTTGCTCATTTGCACGGCTACCCGGTGGCGATTTTAGGTAACAACGGTATTTTATTTGCCGAAGCTGCACAAAAAGGTGCGCATTTTATTGAACTGGCCTGCCAGCGCGGTATCCCGCTGATTTTTCTGCAAAACATCACCGGATTTATGGTGGGTAAAAAGTATGAAGAAGGCGGTATTGCTAAGCACGGCGCAAAACTGGTTACAGCCGTAGCATGCGCGCAAGTACCTAAATTTACGGTATTGGTGGGCGGCAGTTTTGGTGCTGGTAACTATGGTATGTGCGGTCGTGCTTATGACCCGCGTTTCTTATGGATGTGGCCTAATGCACGTATTGGCGTCATGGGTGGCGAGCAGGCAGCTGGTGTATTAGCGCAAGTAAAGCGTGAACAAGTGGAGCGCAGTGGTGGCACTCTGTCTGCAGCAGAAGAAGAAGCGATTAAACAACCTATTCTTGCGCAGTATGAACATCAGGGGCATCCGTATTACTCAAGCGCACGCTTATGGGATGACGGTGTGATTGATCCAGCGCAAACCCGTGATGTTTTGGGCTTAGCATTATCAGCCACGCTAAATGCTCCCATAGTGCCAACTAAATTCGGTGTATTCCGCATGTAAGGAAAGCAATCATGGCTTATCTAGAAATACAATTAGAACGTGGTGAGCAGGGTATTGCGACCCTTTGGTTAAACCGAGCAGAAAAAAACAATGCCTTTAATGCCGGCATGATCAACGAGCTCATTCATGCGCTCGAAGCCGTTAAACAGGATGCAAGTATTCGTATTCTGGTATTACGTGGACGTGGCAAGCACTTTTCTGCAGGTGCTGACCTTGGCTGGATGAAAGCCTCTGCTCAGTTGAATTACGCCGCCAACTTAGCTGATTCCCACGAATTAGGTGAGTTGATGCACACACTCTATAATTTACCTAAGCCTACTTTGGCCGTGGTACAAGGCGCAGCTTTTGGTGGTGCTGTAGGTTTAATCGCGTGTTGCGATATGGCAATTGGCGCTGATGATGCGGTGATTTGCTTATCTGAAGTGCGCATTGGTTTAGCGCCTGCAGTGATCAGCCCCTTTGTGGTTAAAGCTTTAGGTCAGCGCGCAACACGTCGTTATGCACTAACCGCTGAGCGTTTTAGCGGTAACACAGCAGTACAACTGGGATTGCTGGCTGAAAGTTACCCCCTTGACGACTTAGATGCAGCCGTTGAGACATGGCTGGCTAATTTAAGCTTAAACAGCCCACAAGCAATGGCCGCCAGCAAAGCATTATTGATTCAAGTGGGTGAAGGTAAAATTGATACCGATACCCGCACGCAAACCGAACAGACCATTGCAGCTTTACGCGTCAGCCCTGAAGGGCAAGAAGGCTTAAATGCCTTCTTCGAAAAACGCTCACCTTCTTGGCAGGAGACACGCTAATGAACCGTCATATTGATACCCTATTGATTGCTAACCGCGGTGAAATTGCTTGCCGTATTATGAAAACGGCTAAAGCTCAAGGACTCACCACCGTAGCTGTGCACAGTGAAGTTGACCGCAATACGCGTCATGCACGGATGGCAGATATTCGCTATAACCTTGGCGGAGCTAAGCCTGCAGAAAGTTATCTGCTGATTGATAAAATTATTACAGCGGCTCAAGCAACAGGCGCACAAGCGATTCACCCAGGTTATGGCTTTTTAGCAGAGAACAGTGACTTCGCTCAGGCTATTGAAGATGCCGGCTTAATCTTTTTAGGTCCACCTGCCAGCGCGATTGTTGCTATGGGTAGCAAATCAGCTGCTAAATTTTTAATGGAAGAAGCTGGTGTACCCTTAGTGCCTGGTTTTCATGGCGAAGAGCAAGATTACGAAACCTTCCGCATTGCTTCTGAGCGTATTGGCTACCCTGTTTTGCTAAAAGCTACTGCTGGCGGCGGCGGTAAGGGTATGAAAGTTGTCGAACAAGAATCTGAGCTCAAGGAAGCTTTAGAGTCAGCACAACGAGAATCCAAATCAGCATTTGGTGATCCAAAAATGTTGGTGGAAAAGTACGTACTCAAACCCCGTCACGTTGAGATCCAAATCTTTGCCGATATGCACGGTAACTGCGTATACCTTAACGAACGTGATTGCTCGATCCAACGCCGCCACCAAAAAGTTGTGGAGGAAGCTCCCGCACCTGGTTTAAGCCCTGAGTTGCGCAAAGCGATGGGCGAAGCAGCAGTTAAAGCAGCGCAAGCCATTGGTTATGTTGGCGCAGGTACAGTTGAGTTTTTATTGGATGCCCGCGGTGAATTCTTCTTTATGGAGATGAACACGCGTTTGCAAGTTGAGCACCCTATTACTGAATTAATTACCGGGCAAGACTTAGTTGCTTGGCAAATCCGTATCGCCCGCGGCGAGAAGTTACCGCTGACACAAGAGCAAGTCCCCTTACATGGCCATGCCATTGAAGTACGCCTGTATGCAGAAGACCCCGATAATGACTTCTTACCATCAACAGGTACCTTAAATCTCTACCGCGAACCCTCTGCTGGTGAAGGCCGTCGTGTGGATACCGGTATTGAAGAAGGCGATAGTATTTCTCCATTCTACGATCCAATGATCGGTAAGTTGATTGCTTGGGGCGAGAACCGTGAAGAAGCACGCCAACGCTTATTAGCTATGTTAGCGGAGACGCATATCTCCGGTGTGCGTACCAACTTAGCATTTTTAAGCCGCATCCTGGCTCATCCGGCTTTTGCAGCGGCAGAACTTGATACCGACTTTATTCCACGCCATGAACAAGACTTATTTATTACTCCAAGTGAGTTGCCCGCAGAGTTTTGGACATTGGCAGGCCGTGCTTGGGTGCTATCGCAGGACACCCGCGTGCGTAGCGATGACCCAACCTCACAATGGGCGCTCGCATCTGGCTGGCGTAGTGCGCAATCACAGCTTTACACACTGAATTTGAAAACGGCTGAGCAACAACAAAAAGCTGTGATTTATGCTGATGATTTAGCACATACCAAGCTGGTTAATGACAAGTTGATCATTGAAGAAAATAATATCACTCAGCACTATCCAGCTTTACGTATCGGCAATACCTTATACCTTGAGTGGCATGGCGCACTGCACCCAATCACAGAAGTGGATTTTATTGCTCAAGCCGCAGCCAGCTCACAGCAACAGGGCGGTTTAACTGCCCCCATGAACGGTAATATCGTACAAATCTTAATCAGCCCCGGTCAAACTGTTGCGCAAGGTGAAACCCTAGTCGTACTGGAAGCTATGAAGATGGAACACAATATTAGCGCTCCACATGCCGGTATTGTACAAAACATCTTCTGTGCTGAAGGTGAAATGGTCAGTGACGGCATGGTACTTGTCGAGCTTGAAGGAGGTGAGTGATGAGTTTTCCCTCTCAAGTCCGCTTAGTTGAAGTTGGTCCTCGTGATGGCTTACAAAACGAAAAACAGCCGATAAGCATAGCCGATAAGGTTGCGCTGATTAATGCTCTGAGTGACAGCGGCCTGTCCTATATTGAGGCCGGTAGCTTTGTATCACCAAAATGGGTGCCGCAAATGGCCGGCAGTGTAGATGTTTTTGCACAAATCCATCGTTCAAGCTCAATCACTTATGCTGCTCTAACGCCTAATATGCAAGGGTTTGAGGCTGCGGTGACTGCTGGTGTCAAAGAGGTTGCAGTCTTTGCTGCAGCCTCACAATCCTTCTCACAAAAAAATATTAACTGTTCAATTGAGGAGAGCCTAAAACGCTTTGAGCCTTTGATGACAGCAGCAAAGGCTCAAAATGTACTAGTACGCGGCTATGTTTCTTGTGTATTGGGCTGCCCCTATGAAGGTGATATCACTCCTGAGCAAGTTAGGGTTGTTGCTCAAGCCTTATATAATATGGGCTGCTATGAAATATCACTAGGCGATACCATCGGCGTTGGCACGCCACATAAAGCTGCTGCACTTTTTTCTGAAGTGGCTAAAGATGTACCTCGTGAGCAATTGGCTGGACATTTTCATGATACCTACGGCCAAGCGCTCGCCAATATTTATGCGTGTTTAGCAGAAGGTATCGCTGTATTCGATAGTTCAGTTGCGGGCTTAGGTGGATGCCCGTACGCTAAGGGGGCTAGCGGTAACGTTGCTACAGAAGACGTACTCTATATGCTTAACGGTCTAGGTGTTCACACCGGTGTTAGTCTAGAAAAAGTCATTGCTGCAGGATTAAAAATCAGCGCTGTACTTGGTCGTGAAACGGGCTCTAGAGTTGCGCGCGCTGGATACTATTGTGCAAAATAAATACGTGAGGTCACAATGAATAAGCTTTATGCATCTGCCGCTGAGGCGCTTGAGGGTCTCGTTGAAAACGGCATGACCTTAGCCGTTGGTGGTTTTGGTCTATGTGGTATTCCTGAAGCCCTAATTGACGCATTACGCGACACAGGCAAAAAAGAACTCACCGTTATCAGTAATAACGCTGGAGTTGATGGTTTTGGCTTGGGTAAATTATTAGAAACCCGTCAAATCAAAAAAATGATTTCATCTTATGTAGGTGAAAATAAAGAGTTTGAGCGTCAATACCTCGCAGGTGAGCTTGAACTTGAGTTCACACCTCAGGGTACGCTAGCAGAAAAACTGCGTGCTGGCGGTGCTGGTATTCCAGCCTTTTTCACTAAAACAGGCTATGGCACATTAGTGGCTGAAGGCAAGGAAACCCGTGAGTTTGATGGTGAGCATTATATTATGGAGCGCTCACTGGTTGCTGACATTGGTTTAGTTAAAGCATGGAAAGCTGATAAGTCAGGCAACTTGATGTTTAACAAAACTGCTCGCAACTTTAATCCACTGGCGGCGATGGCGTCTAAAGTGTGTATTGTTGAAGTTGAAGAAATTGTCGAGGTTGGCAGCTTTGAGCCTGATCACGTACATTTACCCGGTGTTTACGTACAACGTCTTGTTATAAACGCTAACCCAGAAAAACGCATTGAACAACGTACCTTAAGGAGCTGATCATGGCTTGGACTCGTGAACAAATGGCGCAGCGCGCCGCACAAGAACTGCAAGATGGCTTCTATGTAAACTTAGGTATTGGTTTGCCCACTTTGGTTGCTAACTATATTCCAGAAGGTATGGATGTTTGGTTACAAAGCGAAAATGGTCTATTGGGTATCGGTCCTTTCCCAACTGAAGATACCATTGATCCAGACTTGATCAACGCCGGTAAACAAACCATCACAACTTTGCCCGGTGGTAGTATTTTTGATAGCGCCGCCAGCTTTGCCATGATTCGTGGTGGACACATCAACCTGTCGATTCTTGGCGCGATGCAAGTTTCAGAACAAGGTGATTTAGCCAACTGGATGATTCCTGGCAAGATGGTTAAAGGCATGGGCGGCGCAATGGACTTGGTCGCAGGAGTTAAGCGTGTTGTGATTCTAATGGAGCACACGGCACGTGGCGGCAATCACAAAATCCTTAAGGTCTGTGATCTACCTTTAACCGGTGTTGGTGTAGTTGACCGTATTATTACTGATCTTGCAGTGCTTGATGTGACAACTGAAGGCATCAAACTTGTAGAACTTGCTGAAGGTGTCACCTTAGAGCAGTTACAAGAAGCGACCGGTTGTGCAATTATTGTTTAATTAAAATGGGCACACGGCTTAATTGCTTTGATATCTAATTTTACGCGGAATTTAATTCCGCGTTTTTATATGCTTCGAAGGCTCACCTATGAATAAAATACAACAAACGTATAGTATTTCTGACTTAGCAAGCGAGCTTGATATCACTACACGTGCCATCCGTTTCTATGAAGAACAAGGCATGTTGCATCCTGCTCGTCGAGGCCAGGAGCGTGTCTATAACCCAAAAGACCGAGTCACTTTAAAACTTATTTTGCGCGGTAAGCGGATTGGTTTTTCATTAGCCGAGTGTAAAACGCTCATTGAAATGTATGATCCGCAAGCTGGCAATCAAAAACAGTTAAATATCATGCTTGAAATGATCAGCCAGCGCCGCCTGCAATTAGAGCAACAAATTTTAGATATTAAACAAATACAACTTGAACTTGATACCGCTGAGGAGCGCTGCAAATTCGCTCTCAAGCAAACTGAACAAGCAAACACTAAGGAGCAATCATGAGTAAAGTCCCAGCTAACAGAGTACGTCGCGAAGTGATGGGGGATGCTTTTGTTGAACGCGCTATGGGTAATACAACTCCATTTACTCAACCCTTACAGGACTTTATTAATCAACATGCCTGGGGCTCTGTATGGGAGCGTGAGGGGCTTACTCGTAAAGAGCGCAGTTTTATTACCATAGCTGCACTGACAGCTCTCAGAGCACCACAAGAGCTGAAAGGCCATGTACGCGGGGCGTTAAATAATGGCTGCACAGCAGAAGAAATCTGTGAGGCAATTTTACACTGCGCTGTTTATGCTGGTGTACCTGCAGCGGGTGAAGCATTCCGTGCTGCAAAAGAAGTGATTGAACCTGAGTCATAAATACATTGCTAAATAAAACTCTGCAATACTTGTATTAGCATCTAAACATGCAGCATTCGCTCATAAACTAATCACTTAATGAGCTCTTCAATTCCTTACTTACACAAAAAAGCCCAACTGCACGTCTATGCGGTTGGGCTTTTATTTTGTTTTAGGTGCAACTCCTTCTGCTGATGAAACGTTGTTTCCCAGTCATCCGTGACTGGGCTTCATCATGTCTTAATCTGGATTAGTGTGTTGTG
>QXGG01245976.1_pt1 | contig 10653 bp, 10 predicted proteins | sample 1982491 | NCBI WGS metagenome assembly QXGG01 (sample SAMN09924614, study PRJNA488089) | Wastewater metagenome, whole genome shotgun sequencing project. | isolation source: South African research farm wastewater | place: South Africa: Irene, Agricultural Research Council, Animal Production... | reverse complement strand
GCCTTATGACGTGAAGAGTCTTCAGGCAGACCATGAACAGTGTGAGAGTTCCCAAAATGACCGATCTTGCCCTTATAGAAGAGCTAAAAACCCTGGTTGATGCCGGTAAAGTACTGACTGATGCCGATTCATTAGAAGCCTATGGTAAAGACTGGACTAAGCATTTTGCTCCAGCACCATCAGCGATTGTCTTCCCGAAAACTACTGAGCAAGTGCAAGCCATTGTGCGCTGGGCTAACCAGCATAAGATTGCATTAGTCCCTTCCGGCGGGCGCACTGGTTTATCCGCGGGTGCAGTTGCTGCCAACGGCGAAGTGGTGGTGTCCTTTGATAATATGAATCAAATTCTGGCTTTCAATGAGATGGATCGTACCGCCGTCTGCCAGCCGGGTGTCGTCACTCAGCAACTGCAAATGTTTGCTGAAGATAAAGGTTTGTACTACCCGGTGGACTTTGCTTCTGCGGGTTCCAGTCAGATTGGTGGCAATATTGGCACCAATGCCGGCGGTATTAAAGTTATTCGCTACGGCATGACCCGTAACTGGGTGGCCGGCATGAAAGTCGTCACGGGTAAAGGTGATGTGCTTGAGTTGAATAAAGATTTGATCAAAAACGCCACAGGTTACGATTTGCGTCAGCTGTTTATCGGCGCTGAAGGGACTTTAGGTTTTGTTGTTGAAGCAACCATGCGTCTGGATCGTGCGCCGAAAAACCTCACTGCTTTAGTGCTGGGTGCGCCTGATTTTGATTCGATCATGCCAGTGCTGCATGCTTTTCAAAATAGCTTAGACCTGACTGCCTTTGAGTTTTTCTCCGACAAAGCGCTGGCTAAAGTGTTGGCGCGTGGCGATGTCCCTGCACCTTTTGAAACCGAGTGCCCATTTTATGCATTGATTGAATTTGAAGCAGTCAGTGAAGAAGTCTCTGAGCAAGCCTTGGCCACCTTTGAGCATTGCGTTGAGCAAGGCTGGGTGTTGGATGGGGTCATGAGTCAAAGCGAGCAGCAGCTAGAAAATCTGTGGAAGCTGCGTGAATACATCTCTGAAACCATAGCCCATTGGACACCTTACAAAAACGATATCTCGGTGACTGTCGGCCAAGTGCCAGCGTTCTTGCGTGATATTGATGAGATTGTCGCGAAAAACTACCCAGACTTTGAAGTGGTGTGGTTTGGCCATATTGGTGACGGTAACTTACACCTCAATATCCTCAAGCCGGATAATCTCAGCAAAGATGAGTTTTTTGCTCAATGTACGACTGTTAACCAATGGGTTTTCGAAACCGTGCAGAAGTACAATGGCTCCATCTCAGCAGAGCACGGCGTCGGTATGACTAAGCGTGATTACTTGCACTACAGTCGTTCTGCTGAAGAGATTGCCTACATGCAGGCGATTAAAGCGATTTTTGATCCGAATGGCATTATGAATCCGGGTAAAATTTTCCCAGTTTAACGGTTGGGTTGGCTGTTATCGCAGTCGGTCACTTCTAGGTCTTTAAGGGTTTTTTATGAGCTATCAACATCAATACATCGACGGTACACGGATTCATTTTCCTGTGGGTAAAGTGGTCTGCGTCGGTCGTAACTATGCCGCGCATGCCAAAGAACTCAATAATCCAGTGCCAACCGAGCCTTTGTTGTTTATTAAGCCGGCCAGCTGTGTGGTGTCGCCAGAGGGTGGTTTTAATATTCCGCAGGACCGTGGCGCGGTGCATTATGAAATTGAAATTGCTGTATTGATTGGTAAGCCTTTGTCGCGAGAGCCTAGCGTAGAAGAAGTGATCGATGCGATTTCTGGCTTTGCCCCGGCGCTGGATTTGACCTTGCGTGATGTGCAAGAGCGCCTCAAAGAAAAGAGCTGGCCGTGGGAAGTGGCGAAATCTTTTGATGGTGCTTGTGTGTTAGCGCCTTTTATCTCGGGTTTTGCCGTGAGCGACACAACTGATATTAATGTGCGTTTGACCATCAATGGTGAAGTGCGCCAAGAAAGCAACAGTCGTGAAATGCTCTATCCGATTATTCCGTTGCTGCAACACATGGCTGGACAGTTTGCTTTGCAGCCAGGTGATGTGGTGTTAACCGGTACGCCAGCGGGTGTGGGTCCGTTGCAGGCAGGTGATGAGCTGATCATGGAATTGCCAGGTCGCACAGCGGTGACCACTCGTGTGTTGCAGCGTAACTGATCGTGCCTGAACTTCCTGAAGTTGAAACCACCCGACGTGGCATTGCTCCGCATCTAATCGGCCAGCGTGTACAGCGAGTGGTGGTGCGTAATGCGCGTTTGCGCTGGCCGATACCAGAAGATCTGGATGTGCGCTTGTCGGGGCAACAAATTGTCAGCGTTGAGCGCCGTGCTAAGTATTTACTGATCGGCGCTGAAGTGGGCACTTTGATCAGTCATTTGGGCATGTCAGGCAGCTTGCGTATGGTTGCGGCGGGCACGCCAGTGGCCAAGCATGACCATGTCGATATTGAGTTGGAGTCAGGCTTGGTTTTACGCTACACCGATCCGCGGCGCTTTGGTGCGATGCTGTGGAGTACTGAGTCGCCTCTGCAGCACAAGCTTCTACAAAAACTTGGGCCTGAGCCATTGCTGGATGATTTTTCTATTAATCATCTATATGAGTGCTCGCGCGGCCGTAGTATGCCAATCAAGCCGTTCATTATGGATAACGCTGTCGTGGTGGGTGTGGGTAATATCTATGCCAGCGAAGCGTTATTTGCCGCCGGGATTGATCCGCGTCGTGAAGCCGGTAGTGTTTCTAAAGCACGCTATGCCAAGTTGACGGCAGAAATTAAACGTATTTTGGCCGCTGCGATTGAACAAGGTGGTACCACCTTGCGTGATTTTGTCGGTGGTGACGGTAAACCAGGCTACTTTCAACAAAAACTTTTTGTCTATGGCCGCACAGGACAGCCATGCTTATCTTGTGGCAGTGAGTTAAGGGACGTAAAGTTAGGGCAACGTGCAAGTGTTTATTGTGCTAAATGTCAGCGCTAATGTGAAAAGACACTTAAAAGTGCTTTTTTACTGACTGATTGAAGCAGTTCACGCTGACAAACGCTGATGTGCTGTATATAGTCATTCTAGTTAATAAAAAAATCTGCTGAAGGATCGCTGTTATGAATATGTTTCGAACAACTGCTGCATTGTTAGCACTAAGCATGAGCTTGATGAGCATCCCTGCATCTGCTTCCAGTTCTAATGTAAGTGGGAACCCTATTTATGAAGTAGAAGCGCCTCATGCTTATGCTATTGTCGCTGACGTCGTCATTGCTCGCCCACTGCTCATTGCCGCAACGGTAATTGGTGCTGGCTTGTTTGTCGTGACTTTACCTTTTACCGCGATGGGCGGTGGTATTGGTCGTACCGGCCACGCGCTTGTAGTTGAGCCAGGCAAAGCCGCATTTGTACGCTGCTTGGGTTGCACTAAAGACGGTTATAACAACCACGACGAATAAGTTCCGTCGACGCATTTATCAAGGCTGCCTCATGCGTGAGAGTGGCCTTTTTTGCGTAGTGTTGTATATATAATTATTTCTTCTGTGCGACGCTGCAATGAGTGCCATTTTACTCGGCTGCTGAATCCTTGTTTATTTACGCTTTAAAGATTACTGCGCTGCGCAAATGCAGGGCGAAATCTGCTGTGTGCAGCATATAAACTTTATTATCTTGATTAATCGTCTGCGCATTGGTGAGTGTATGGGCAAGCTTAAGTCGTTTTTATTACCTGTGTTAGCCCTTGCCATTTTGGCCAGCAGTTTTTGGTATAGCGCCGGCTGGCTGCAGCTATGCGCAGGTTTGGCATTGTTCTTGTTTGGCATGCAGTGTCTTGAAGAAGGCTTAAAGCAACTGGCCGGCGGACGCCTAGAGCAGCTTTTAGAGCGCAGTACAGCAACGCCTTTTAAAGGCTTTCTATTTGGTGTCGGTGGCACCATGGTGCTGCAATCCACCACCTTGATGTCATTACTGACGATTGCGTTTATCAGTACCGGTTTAATTCAGTTGGCTGGCGGCATCTCGATCTTATTGGGTATCAACCTTGGTACCAGTGGCGGGATTTGGCTGTTGGCTGCGGCGGGGCAAAATTTCAGCTTAAGTCCGCTGGCGCTACCTTTATTGGTATTTGGCGTGCTGGCTGGTTTTAATGGTCCAAATAGCAAAGCCGCTGGGCGCATCGTGCTGGGTATTGCCTTTATTTTCTTAGGTATTGATGAAATCAAAGGCGGTTTTAACGCTTTTGGTAGCAGCATTGACCTGACCGAACAGATGGGCGAAGGCTTACTTGGGCAACTAGCTTTTGTCGCGATAGGTTTAGCATTGACTGCGGTCTTGCAATCGAGTCATGCCACTTTGATGTTGATCTTGGCGGCATTAGCCGGAGGCCAAATTGAACTCTGGCAGGGGATGGCGATTGCCATTGGCGGTAATGTTGGCAGCAGCGTGACGACCGCCATTGTCGGCTGGTTGGGTGGTAATCGTGGCGGGCAGCGCTTGGCTCTGGTGCATGCACTGTTTAACACCATCACCGGTATCATTACCTTATTGCTGCTCTCGCCCTTGGCATGGTTGTCACAATGGCTGATGGCGGTGCTGGGTGCAGGCAGTAATACTCTGCTGCAGTTGGCGATGTTTCAGACCTTATTTAACCTGATTGGCGTGCTGCTGTTTTGGCCTTGGCAGCGCCAACTCGAAGTCTGGCTGTGTCGATTTTTACCGGATCGCCAAGAACCCAAAGTGTTGATTGCTGATGTGCAAACCGGTCAGCGGGCAGTGGTTGAACAGCGTGTTCTGTCGGAAACCCGTGCGCGTTACTTAAATGATGCAGCGTTGGCTACCGTTGATACCGCTTCGCGCGCAGTGGTGCAGGAACTGCAGCATTTGGGCCGTTTGAGTTTAGAAGTGATTTGTCATGCCTTGTACCAACCGGTTGAGCAACTGTTCAGTATAAAAGTTGATGAGGCGCGCTTAAATGCACGCCCGAATGATAGCGATTGTTTAGATGCAGAAGAGCTCTATCAGCGCCATATTAAGGGCGTGTACTCCGATTTATTAGGTTTTATGAGCCGTCTTGATGCAAGCATGGACGAAGAGCATCAGCAGTTTTGGATGACTTGCCAAGTGGTTGCTCTGCAGTTGGTCGACGCGGTAAAAGATGCGAAACATTTGCAAAAAAACCTTGGTCGTTACTTAAGAGATGACCGCGCGCATGTGCACACCCATTATTTAGAGCTGCGCAGTCATGTGCTGTGGGTGCTTCGGCAGATACGCGAGATTGGGCGTTTAGATCTGCCCGATGATGTCTGGCGCAGCCGCTTGGATTGGATGGAAGGGCAGGCGGCAAAGTTTGATGCAGATTTCCGTCATCGTATTTTTAGCGAAGTACGTAATCAGCAGTTGGATAACCTGCAGGCCAGTTCATTGATGAATGATTTAGGCTACTCCAGCCGGATCACGCAAAGCTTGCGCAATGTGATGCAGCTGGGTTTAGTCGGTGAGAATGAATTGTTGCGTGAAGTGCGCCGCCTAGGTGGCGATGACGATGATTTTCCGCTTATTCAGTTGCGCTAGTCGCGCCTCAGTGGCTGAGGCTGACGCCTTGACCACGCGGGTCACTGGCTGCATCGCTGTGCCCAGTCTTCTTCTGCCATAACAGCACTTGTTGATTACCGTAATTACGGGTTAACTCTTGCAGCACGTGACCTTTTCGCTGTAGACGTTGCTGCTGTTGCAGCGTTAAAGCACCCCGCTCAAAGCCCAGTACATCGGGCAAATACTGATGATGCACGCGCGCCGTAGCGACCCATTGCTTAGGTGTTTGACCGTTTAAATATTCCAGCATCGACAACACATTCATACTTGGAATACGGCTGCCACCGGGTGTGCCAAAAGCAGCAAAATCGTTCGGGCCTTCTAAAAAGCTTGGGCTCATGGACGATAAGGGTCGCTTTCCAGCTTGCACCGCATTGGCCACGCTAGCGCTGAGTCCATAGGCATTACTGCCTTGTAGGTCAGCAGCAAAGTCATCCATTTCATCATTCAGCAGTAGACCTGTGCCGGGCACAGTAAAAGCAGCGCCAAACATCATATTCAGCGATAACGTGGCAGCAACGGCATTGCCCTGTTGATCCAGCACGGCAAAGTGCGTGGTGTGGTCGCCTTCATGGATCTCTGTACTGGGCGCTAAGCTGGCGCTGGGCGTTGCTTGGTCGACTTGGATGCTGTCAGTCATCTGCACAATGTGCGCGCGTGCCAGCAGGGCTTGAGTAGGGTTATCAATAAAGTCTGGATCGCCGAGTAAACCGCGATCACGGTAGGCGCGGCGGAACACTTCAGCAAGGTAATGAGCACGTTGTGCCGGTTCTGCTTGTTGCCAAGGTAGGCGCTGCAGCATCAATAAACTTTGCGCAATGGCAACGCCACCAGCGGAAGGCGGTGGTGCAGTAATCAGTTGACGCTGTTCGGCCAGCGGCACAATCAGTGGAGTACGCCACTTAACTTTGTATTGGCTTAAGTCCTTTGTTGACCAAATGCCTCCAGCTTGCTGCACTGCAGTCACCAGTTTTTCAGCAAAAGCGCCGTGGTAAAAACTGTTTGTGCCCTGTTTGGCCAGCATGCTTAACGTCGCGGCTAATTCTGGTTGACGTAAAATCCAGCCTTGTTGTGGAATCGCCTGTTGGTCTAAGAACAAACGCGAGGATTCTGGATCTTTTTGTAGCGCAGCTAAACGCCAACCCGCGCGCTCTTGATACACCGCGTCAATGGCAAAACCATCGCGGGCCAAGGTAATCGCTGGCGCTAGGTTTGCGGCTAAAGACAGGCGGGCGTGACGTTGTGTCAGTTCGCCCAGTGCAGCAGGTATGCCTGGGATAGCAGCTGCTAGAGCGCCGTCTAGGGATAATTTAGGATCAACCACGCCATCGACACGGTACAGATCAGGGTGCGCGGTAAGCGGCGCACGTTCGCGCGCATCTAAAAATTGATAATCAGCCGGTTGGCCGGCACGGCGCAGCAAATAAAAACCGCCGCCACCTAAACCTGAACCATAAGGTTCAACTACCGCCAGCGCAGCAGTGACCGCAATTGCAGCATCAATGGCGTTACCGCCTTGTCGCAGAATTTCAATGCCGGCCGCACTGGCCAAAGGATGGGCGCTGCTGACATAGGCGTGCTCAGGAGGTTGTTCAGCGTTCGCCGTGAGCGTCCAGCAGAGGAAAACGCTGAGAACAACCCTGTGTAGTTGGTGCATAGCGTAACTTATGCCTGACCGGTGATGATCTTGTACTTTTCCATTAGCTCGTCTTTGCTTTCCACATTGTTTGCATCAAGCGGAATACAGTCGACGGGACACACTTGTACGCACTGTGGTTCATCGTAATGACCAACACACTCAGTACATAGGTTTGGATCAATTTCGTAGATCTCTTCACCTTGTGAAATAGCGCTGTTGGGACATTCAGGTTCACAGACATCACAGTTGATGCAGTCATCCGTAATGATTAACGACATGGAGCGACTCCTATAGAGCGGTAAGGGCACAATGCCAAATGAATGTGCTAATTGTGCCGCAATCGAAGCCTTTGCGCAGCATCAGCAAGAGCAATGCTTGCTATAAATCATTTTTTGAAGCGTTCAGCCAGTGCGCTAGAGACTGCCGGATGCACAAATTCAGTTATATCGCCGCCGAGTGCCGCGATTTCGCGCACTAAGGTTGATGAAATAAATGAGTACTTTTCCGATGGTGTTAGAAATAAGCTTTCTACATCGGGCGCTAATTTGCGGTTCATATTGGCCAACTGAAACTCGTATTCAAAGTCTGAGACTGCACGCAAACCACGCATTAATACGTTGGCATTCACTTCTTTAACAAAGTGCGCCAATAGATTGTCAAAGCCAACCACTTCAACGTTAGGTAAGTGCGCCGTGACTTCCTTGGCTAAAGCCACACGTTGTTCCAAGCTAAACAGTGGGTTTTTTTTCGGGCTGGCAGCCACCGCAACAATCACATGGTCAAAGATACGCGCAGCGCGTTCAATCAGATCGCTATGGCCACGGGTGATTGGATCGAAGGTTCCCGGGTATAGAACACGGTTCATTGCGACGTCCTTTAGGGCGTTAAAAAGTTTGGCAATGGTAACGCAGCAACACAGCAAGCGCAAAAAGGATTGATTGTCGTAGTGATCAATTTGTAGTGCGAAATGAAGGGAAGATTGAGTCTCAGGCGATTTAGGCTAACCGCGCAATATCAGTGGTTGATATTGCGCGGTAGAGCTTCGAGTAACTGCAGTTGCAGCAGTGGGATACAGACTAAGCGTGTGCGGCGTCTGGGAAGACAATCACATCGGTGTAGTTTTCTGGCTCAATCAAAGCGCGGTGCAAGGCAATAATCGCAGCATCGTAGTCACTTTCTTGCACGGTAATCTGCATTTCCACTTGGCGAATGGTCTGCTGCAGCGCTTGCACACTGATGCCCGCATCAGCCAAGGCGGTTGCGGTTTTCGCCAGAATGCCTTTGACTTTCATATTCGAGCCAATCGCTGAAACAATGGCAACGTTATGCACTGTCACTTCTGCGCTTGAATAATGCTCTTCAATCATCCGTGCGGCACGATTAATGATCTTGCGTGAACCTGCGCAGTAATAAGTAATGCTGTTGGCATCACGCGACTTGTTCACCACATACAACTTGAGTTGCTTAATAATGTTGGTGATTTCAGTGTCGTAGCTCATATCGCCGAGCATTTCTTGGTCGAACACTTCAATACCGAACATATCTTTACGGCCGGCAATAATCTCTACGCGCGGGGTCACACTGGCATAGTCTTGGCTGATTAAGGTTCCAGCATGCTCTGGCTCAAAAGCGTTCTTAATGCGCAACTGCACACCGGCACGGCGCAAGGTTTTACCCGCACGTGGGTGAATGGCTTCCATTCCTAAGTTCGACAGCTGATCGGCCACGTCGTAGTTGGTCATGCCGATGGTCACCACTTTGTCCGCGCCAACCAAATTTGGATCAGCGGTGCTGAGGTGAAACTCTTTATGAATGATGGCTTCTTTAGCGCCAGTTGCTGCGGCAATCTGAGCAAAAGTGATCTCGGTATAGCCGCGATCAAAGGTGTTCATCAAGCCTTCAGTGCAATGGGTATAACCTGGAGCAATCACCAGCTCTTTACTGAAGTCGATGCCTTTAAAGTGGTGCTCGATCATTTCGGTAAAAGGCAGCGGTGTCGCTGCTTGCCAACCGGTCAGATCAGCAAAGCGAGCATTGATGCCCTTAAGCTTTAGGGCCAACACAGTATTAAAAGCACTGTGCGCTTCACCTAGAGACGCCAGCATTTCGCGGACTTTCATTAGGTGTTCGGTGAGCTGGAAATGGCCGAAATGGCACAGCTGATGCAAGCTGTGCATGACTTCAGCACAGTCATCAATCCGGCTATTAATAAACTGATTTGCTTGCTCTAAAGCATGAGTTTTATCAGTGAATATTTCAGCGTTTTTTGCCAGCATCGCCTCGCGAACCTTTTCTAAAGGCTCTTGCCACGCTTCTTCGCCACTGGCTTCGGCAAAGCGCTGATAGACACCCGCTTCGCCGGTTTTCTTATGTTCTAACAATTGGTTGGTCATGCCGCTGTAGGCAGATACAACAAAAATACGTTGGTACAGGCCGTGTTGAGGATGCTCGGTTAAGAAAATATTCTCTAAAACGTCCTGAAAGCAGCTCATTGAAGTGCCGCCAATTTTCTCTACGGTATGCATGAATGTGCGTCCGTTCTAAATAAGTTAATCAATAAAGATGAGCCAAGCGCAGGATGCGCGGCTCACACTGTTGAGTGTCGCCACCAAGCGTGCAGGTGGCACGGACACTCGAAGTGTAATTAAGCGGCGTCAGAATGACTATAGAGCCGCTTAGAAATATCACGCTGTACAGAGAAAACGACGCTTAAAGTGGGTAAACACCGTTTTCATCGTGTACTTCTTTACCGTTTAGCGGTGGGTTAAACACGCAAGCCATTTTCATGTCTTCGCTACCGCCGCGCAATAAATGCTCATCGTGCTTATCGAGGATATATAAAGTACCAGCTTCGATCGGATACACCTTACCGTCTGCTAGGGTTTCAATCTCGCCATTACCGCTCATGCAGTACACCGACTCAAGGTGGTTTTGATACCAAATATGAGTTTCAGTGTTGGCATAAATAGTGGTGATGTGAAACGAGAAACCCATGTTGTCTTCTTTCAACAACATGCGGGTGCTTTCCCAGGTTTTTGTGACAACACGGCGATCGCTGTTTTCAGCATCTTTAAGGGTACGAACAATCATTTTTTAATCTCCACTACTACCACCGTTTCGATGCACTCGAAGCGGCGGCAGTGTTTTATTCAGTGAGTTTCAATACGGGTCTGTGCGAACAGAGACGCAGCGTCTTATGAAACTTTATTGGCGGCTTGGCTCGGTAATACCGCAGCAAAAGCATCATCAAGAATATCCATGGCTTGGTTAATTTGCTCATGGGTAATAGTCAGTGGGCACAAGCACTTAACGACTTGGCTGTGGTTACCACTGGTCTCAATGACTAGACCATTTTTAAAGGCGTGCTGGCAGATCACGGCAGCTACTTCGCCATTGGCGCAGCTGATACCAATCATCATGCCG
>QXGG01093957.1_pt1 | contig 10659 bp, 6 predicted proteins | sample 1982491 | NCBI WGS metagenome assembly QXGG01 (sample SAMN09924614, study PRJNA488089) | Wastewater metagenome, whole genome shotgun sequencing project. | isolation source: South African research farm wastewater | place: South Africa: Irene, Agricultural Research Council, Animal Production Institute... | reverse complement strand
GCCCCTGCTCAGACACTCCCTCCTGCCTCGTGCAATGGCACTCGGCAGTCGGGCAACTCGCAGGCGCAGGCGATCGCCCGCGCCTGAGCCGATGCTGTGTGTCGCAGGACTAATGCGGGTTGCGGGCCACGCGGAAGCCGACGGCGTAGTCAACGGTGCTGGGTGCGGCGTCGTAGCGGACTGAAGCTCGCACGTTCCCTGTGGTGTCGCTCCAGCAGCCGCCGCGAATCACGCGCCGCGTCCCAGTTGAAGGGCCCGTCGGATTGGTCTGTGCGGTTGCGGAGTAGATGCCGAACCAGTCGCTTGCCCACTCCCATACGTTTCCGCTCATGTCGTGCAGCCCAAATCCGTTGCCGGCCTTCTGGCCGACGGCATGAGTCTGCCAGTTGCCGTTCGCGCTGAACCACGCAATGTTCTCCACCAGCGAATCGGCGTTTGTGCCTTGGGTGTATCCCGCAAATCCATCCAGCAGGAAGCCGTGGTACGCCGTGCTTGTGCCTGCCCGGTAGGCGTACTCCCATTCAGCTTCGGTCGGCAGGCGCATGCCCGTCTGGGCAAGGAACGGCTGCAGCATGAACCACGACACCTGCTCGACCGGTCGGTTCGGGGAATCCGACTGGCTGTGGAAGAGCGATGGGTTGGTGCCGATCACGCCAGTCCACTGAGCCTGTGTCACCTCGTAACGGCCGAGGTAGAACGCCTGCGTCAGCGTGACCGGATGGGTCGGGATCTCGGTACCACCGCACCCGAACTGGTTTGACGGGGAGCATCCCATGGTGAATGACCCGGCAGGAATGAGCACCATCTCGATCTGGGTTGTGTTGTCGCGCACGCGCCACGCATAGCCCGTGGCATCGATCGCATCCCGCAGCGCTTGGCTTGTCACGATCCCCGCCGGCGGCAAGGGCTCCACGAGTGTGGCCCATGAAGGCACTGTGCGTGTCGCATACGTGAACCCCTGTGTGACCGTCACGGTGGCAGTCGGGGTGGACACCGTCACGTCACGGGCTCCCGCATTGCCGGGCGGCGTGACAGCCGTGACGGTCGCCGAGTCCACAACCTGCACATCCGTCGCGAGCACGCCACCCACGCGCACTGCCGTGACGCCCAGCAGATTGGCGCCCGAGATGGTGATGGCGGTGCCCCCAACCAGTGGGCCGCTTGCCGGGCTGATGCCGCTCACCGAAATCTGTGAGCTGGCGCCGCACTGGCCCCACGCGGCAAGCAGGAATGACAGGTCCGTTGCGTCAACGGCTCCAGACCCGTTGAAGTCACAGGTTGATGACTGTGTGGCCGGTCCCCACTGCGACAGGAGGGCCGCAAGGTCAACGCCATCGATTCGCCCGTCGAAGTTGATGTCCGGCCGGCAATCGCAGATCTCGTTCCCGCCGGCGTTGAACCACTGACCGGCTACGTTGGGGCTCGGGGAGTTGAGGCACACCCTTGTGCCGCTGAAGATGACCTGGTCTGTCTGGGGAGTGTCGTCAAGGATGCCGACGCCGCCCTGCGCAACCACCGCGGTGTTGCCCTCGATCGTGCAGTCCTCGACCAGAATCGCGCCCGGCGGAGAGTCGAGCGTCGTCAGCGTGATGAAGGACAGTCCGCCGACGACGGCACCGCTGTGGTTGCCGATGATGTCGACTTGCCGAAGCACCATCTCGCCATTGGTCAGATGAACGCCGCCGCCGCGCCCGCCCGCGATGTTGTCCTCGACAAGTGTGCGCTCCACCCCCATGCTGCCGGCCGAAATCTGAAGTCCGCCTCCGTCGCCGACTGCGGAGTTGTTGCGCACGACGCAGTCAATCACCGCACCTGTGCAGTCCCGGAAGTACGCACCCGCACCGAAGCCAGCCACATTGCCCTCGATGACGCAGTTGCTGACCACGAGCGCACTGCCGTCACCGAAGATCCCACCGCCCACGCGGGCAGATGGCAAACCGGGGAGTGGCGAACCAGTCTGGCCGCCTCGGATCGTGACTCCGTCGATTCGGGCGCCTGCAGGCTCCCCGATGGCCCTGACCACAGAGGTATCCGCGCCACCTGTACCATCAATGATGGTTGTCGCGGCGCCGGCCCCCATGATCGCGACTCGCTTGCCGTCAAGGTTGATGGGACCTGGGTAGGTGCCCGACGCGAGCGCGATGACTCGGTACGAGCCGGCCGGTACGCCGTTGATTGCTGCTTGAATCGTCGGGAAGTCGCCCGGCACAGACACCACCTGGCATGCGTCCGGGAGGCCATTGCCATCCACGTCGGAGCAGGTCGCCGAGACGCAGTTGCTGCCGCCATCTGTCGCGGTACCCCCATCGACGCCGCCCCAAGCCGGCACGCCACTTCCGCACAGCCAGCTTGCCGCGACAGAGAGGCTCGCTTCGCCCATGGCGAGGAAGGCGGGAGGCACGGCACCGGTCTGCAGGCCATTCTCGAATGCCGTGCAGTTCGTGAAGGCGACCTCGGTGGCAGGATCGAACACGCGAGCCGCCGCCGCCCGCTGGCCTGCCTGATTGCCCGTGAACGCGCAGGAGCTGACCGTCGCACTGAGCTCGCGCCCGATGGCGAGCGCGCCTCCCTCGACGGCCGCCGAGTTCCGCTGGAAGCTGCTGCCGGACACCCGCGCGGGATTCACGAACGAGTAGATGTTGAGCGCGCCAGCGAAGCGATTGCTGGTGTTGCCCACGAAACTGCAGTCGACCACCTCGAGCGAGCCCAGGTCCTGGTAGTGGGCCCCGCCATCCTCCAGATGCGCGACATTTTCGATGAACTGGCTCAGCCTGATCGTTGTTGCGCGGCGGTCCACATTCACCGCACCCCCGCTGGCTCCCGAGTTGTAGCTGAAGCTGCAGAATGCGATGTCTGCCGTGCCCGACCACCCTCCCAGCCGGAGGGCTCCGCCGTCCCCGGTTGCCGAATTCCCGATGAAGGTGCACCCTGACGCTGAGAACGACTGGGCGTAGCCGCCGAACTCCTGCGCGACTGCGCCACCTGGGCCGTCGATCGCCGCATTGCCCGTGAAGGCGCAGTTGATGAGCGTGAGCGGCTGGTACTTGCTCAGGAAGATCGCGCCGCCCGAGCCAGCATGGCAGGCCGTGAAGGTGCTGCTCGAGATCACTGTGCTCGACATTGCGGACGGGTAGTCGAAGCCGGGCGTCCCGATCCTGATCGCGCCACCGGCGCTCGACGGGTCCGTCTGCCCTACGGATCGGAACACGCAATCGACGACCTGCAGCACAGGCGTCTGTGCGCCAGCCGCTTGGCTCGCCTCGAAGGCGATCGCGACACCTGAGCCGCCAGCGGTGTCGTCGAAGGTGCAGCGCTCGATCAGTGCCCTATTGGCGCCGCCTGCGCAGCAGGAGGAGCGGATGGTGACATGGTTGCCGGTGCAGGAGCTGAAGGTGCAGTCGATCAGGCGGTGGCCCAGTGCCCCACCTTCGCCCCACAGCAGCACTGGGCGGAAGCACTCGTTGAACTCGCAGCGCAGCACTTGGGTATCAGGCTGCAGGTAGAGGGTGGCTGGCGTATTGATCGCGGACCATCCGACAGGCTGGCAATCGATGAACCGTGTGTCCTGGACGATCACTCCCTCGGGAAAGAACGTTCCGTCGCACTCGACGACATCGCAGCGCGTGAACGACGTGCGCCAGTTCGCAGTTCCTGAGGCGCCTTGCCGCAGCGTGAGGTCGCTGAACGTCACGCGTGCTGCGGTCGTCGAATTGACGGCAGAACTCACGAATCTGCCCTCGGTCACGGGCGTCACTGTCGTGAGAGCCTGGCCTGCGCCCCGCACTGTGATGCTGCTACCCGATGCTGCCGTGAAGGTCGCAGGCCACGTTCCCGCTGCCACAACGATCTCCGCTGAGGTGCCCGCGCACACCTGCGCAACGGCCGCGTTGATGCTTGGCGCATCCTGCGGCACGCGAATCAACGTCGGGCACTGCGCACTCGCAGCGTGTGAGAGCCCGAGGACTGCAAGGACAGCGACAGCACACACGCGCAGGCGCGCACGACCGGAAGGGCTCAGCGACATGATCGTCTTTCTCCTGGATACGAACCGTGGAGCGCGTCCACACGCGACTCCCGGGGATCAAGCGCCGCGCCCCAAGCGCTGGGGCAGACTTCCGCGGCAGCAGCAGCTATTCGATTTTTGCCATCCGAATTGACTCGTCGGCCACGAGGAGCGTGAGCACATCGCACGCAACGGATGGGTCAGCGGCCTGGATGTCGTTGAGTTCGCTGTGCCAAGCACTTCGCGGCATGTGACGTATCCGCTCGAACATCATGTGCACGTGCTGCCAGCGAATCTGGTTCCCGGACGGTGGTGGCGCAAGTTCAGTTGCCATCCTGCTCTCCTGCTGATCGGCCGGTTCTCGGCCGAAGACCCTCGGATGTGAGTTCGCGGTGAAGCCACGCGCGCGCGAACGCCCAGTCGCTCTTCACGGTGCGCTCCGAAACCCCTAGGCACTGCGCGACCTGCTCCACGGAGAGGCCGCCTACGAACCGCAACCAGGCCACGGCCGCAGGACGCGGTGCGAGCGCATCCAGCCGGTCAAGCGCACGGATGGCCGATGCGCCCGCAGTGCCCTCGGGGTCGGCATCGATGCCGAGCGGTGCCGTATCGAGCGCGAGGTCCTCTGCAGACACGGCAGCTGCCTCTTCGCGCCTCCGGCGTCGCGTCCGGCGGCGCGCGGCATCGGTCACGATCTGCCCCATCATGCGCACGAGCGACCCGAAGAGGTGCGCCCTGTTCTCGAACGATGCACCGCCCATCTTGATGTAGAGCTCATGCACGAGCACCGTCGTGTCGATGGGCCTGCGCGCACCCTCCTTCGAGAGCATCGAGCGGGCCATCCGGTGGACCTCGGCGTAGATCTCCCGCCAAAGCGCCTCCAGCGCACCTTCCTCGCCGGAATGGTGGCGCGACAGCAGCTCGTCGACGAGTTCCTGCCGGCCATCTGGTGGGATGAATCCTTCCACGTCGTCTCTCCATGACGCGCTGGCAGGCGTGACCCCCGGCGCAATGCGATCCAAGCGCCATCGTGCAGACGATGGGGCAGTGATTGTTCAAAGTATCGTGAGACCGATGCTGGGGTCGGGGCAGACACACTCCTCAGGCGCACCGGAAGACCTTGGTCCGGTCCATGACTGCTTCGAGCTGCTGCTCGATGGCAGGTCAGCTGAGGCGGAAGCACTCTTTACGCCGCACGTGATGCAGGCTGCAAGGGAGCTGCTGGCAGCGGAGGAGTCGCTTGCGGCTGCCGGCACGCCTGCACCGGCCCAGCCCGCATCCGACGCGGGTGCGCTCATCGGCACCGAGATCGCGGGGTTCACGCTGCAGGAGCTTCTGGGCGAGGGTGCGAGCGGACAGGTGTACCGCGCACAGCAGCGTGCACCGGAGCGGCACGTGGCGCTGAAGGTTCTCTGGCCATGCTCGCGTGCAGAGGCGTTCGAGCAGCGCCGCGAGGCCTCGGTGCTCGCGCGCCTTGAGCATCCGGGGATTGCGAGGCTGTACCAGGTGGGCGTGTGGGAGCATGCCGGCGCATTCAGGCCCTGGATTGCGATGGAGCTGGTCGATGGCGCGCAGCCGCTCGACCACGCATCGGCCGCTGCGCTACCCATCGGCACGCGCGTCGCACTGCTCGCTGATGTCGCGGACGCGATCGCATATGCGCACTCAAAGGGCATCATCCACCGCGACCTCAAGCCGGGAAATGTGCTGCTCGACCGCTCCGGCATGCCCAAGGTGATTGACTTTGGGCTTGCCCGGCATGACGGCCCAGCACGCGAGCGGTCGATTGCCATGCTCGGCGACCGGATCGTCGGCAGCCTCGTGTCGATCGCCCCGGAGTGCCTCGATGCGGGCGCAAGGGCAGATACCCGCTCTGACGTGTTCTCCCTCGGGACCATTGCCTACGGGGTCCTCGCGGGCCAGCCGATGCGCGCACTTGGTGGCCGCACCGTGACGCAGGCCATGCACATGATTGCGACACACGTCGCACCGAGGCTCGCCGCAGTGGATCCGCGGCTGCGCGGCGACCTTGACCGCATTGTCGCGAAGGCCACAGATCCGGAACCATCGCGGCGGTACGCAGGCATGGACCCGCTCGCACGCGACCTGCGCGGCCACCTTGCTGGCTGGCCTGTGCTCATCGAGCAGCAGCCGCTTCGTGAGCGCATCCTGCGCTCTACGCGCAGGCACTGGCGGGTGTGGACGGTGGCCGTGGCAATCGTGACCACACTTGTGTCGGCGACAGCCGTCTCGCTCGGCTATGCGCAGCAGGCGCGGGACCAGGCTGTCCTTGCGAACCTGAGCGTCGCCACCGGCGCCATCGACTCATGCGACCTTCAGGCACTTGACCGGGCCATCGCGGCCATCGGCGATACTGACAGCCCGGAGGTCGCGCTGCTCCATCGGGTCGCTGCGATGCGCGGCACCTTCATGTCACCGCATGACTGGTATGCGCTTGCGCTCTCGCCGGACGGGTCGTGGGTTGTGGGCTCTGCAGGCATCGTCGGTGCCGCCGGCAATTCGGGCGTTCTCGCGCGCTGGGATGGCACCTCGGAGCGATGGCGCATCCACCTGCCCACTGCGATGACCCATGGGCTGTCGATCTCGCCTGATGGGCGACTGATCTCCGTGTGCCACGTCGATGATGGTGTGTCGATCATCGATGCGGAGCGTGGTGCGGTACTTCATCAGTGGAACCGCAGCTCCGATGCCGAGGGCAAGGTCGCGCAGTTCCTGCCCGACGGACGACTGCTCTACGCCGATACGCAGGTGTGCGTGATGCATGCCGACGGCACTCCTGCGGGCGAGCCCTTTGATCCTGGCGTCGGGCTGGCGCGGGCCATTGCGGTCCTTCCCGAAGGGGCAGTTGCCGTCGCCGGTCATGGCGGAGCTGCGATCATCGACGTGGATCGGGGCCGGGTCCTGCGCACATTGGATTGCCCAACGGGATACCAGACTGCCGTGTGGCGAAGCCCGCATGATGGTGCGCTGCTTGTTGGTGGCTGGGATCGCACCGTGCGTGCATATGGCGCCGGATCCGACTCTCCAGTGTGGACGGGTCGCACCCACCGCGATCTCGTGTGGTCGATCGCGGGAATGGGTCGCGGGCATGCAGTGTCCGCGGGGTCGGATGGCGCGCTCGCGGTCTGGGACGTTGCCTCGGGTGCATGCACCACAATGCCCGGCAGCCCCGACATGGTGTGGGCGCTGCTGCCCACACGCGAAGGCATGTGGATCGGAAGCCGCGGCGGACTCCGCGTGCAATCGCATGAGAGCGCCGCGCGTTGGCGAGGTATCCTGACTGATCGGCGGCATTTCACGGTGGGCGACGGCTGGTCTGCGTGGATTGATGGCGGCGGAACGCTCCACATGGCTGGTGATGATGGGCGCCCACGGCAGGTGCCGAGCCTGGCCAGTGATGCCGCAATGCTCGCGCAGGGCGATGGCGACACGCTGTGCGCACTGTGCGATGACGGCACGGTGGCGTGCATCGATGCAGGTACCGGCGCGCTCCGATGGGTCAGTGACCGCTACCGGCATGATGACGTGGATGGCGTCGGGACTTCGGGGAGGTCAGGCATCGCATCGATGGCCGTAGACGCCTCTGGCGGCATCCTGCTCATCGCGTCTCGAGTACGTGGATGCGTGGCTATGGACCTTGCATCCGGGAGCCATCTCTGGCAGAGGTCGCTCGAGCAGCAGTGCCAGACTGTGGGCCGCGTGAAGGGCGGCGCGATCTACGCGGGCGGGAGGCAGGGCCTCATCTGGAAACTCAGCCGGGGTGGCGATGTGCAGCGGGAAGTCCGCAGCCAGCGCACGCACCCCACGTGCATTGTCGGCGACCCATCGGGCAGCCGCGTCTTCGTCGCGGGGAGCGACGGCACACTGCGCATCCTCGATGCGAACACCCTCGAGGAGCGGCTGGCGATCCGCGTGTCGGACGCAAGGCTCAACTCGATGTGGATAGACGAGCACGGCGTGTGGACTATCGACAAGGCCGGCATCATGCGGTGCCGGTAGCGCAGGCGATGGGCGTTGCGAAGGAGTAGGTTCATCCTGATGCGGCTCGTGCGCAGCAGCCCAGCAAAACGGAAAAGGCCCCAGCCTTGCGGCCGGGGCCTGGATGACCGGGTCGGGGTTTCGGCGAGACGCTGCCGTGTCCGGTCCGGTGCTTTGCTGTGGGCCGCGGATCAGTAGTCCATGTCCTCGCCAGCGCCGCCGGCGGGGACCTTGGCCTTCTTCTCCTTGATCTCGATGATCGCGCAGTCGGTGGTGAGCAGCAGGCCCGCGATGCTCGCGGCGTTCTGCAGCGCAACTCGCTCGACCTTGGTCGGGACGATGACGCCAGCCTTCACGAGGTCGGTGTACTCGTGCGTCACGGCGTTGAAGCCGTAGCTGTTGTCCGAGCTCTCCTCGACCTTCTGCGCGACGATCGATCCGTCGAGGCCGCAGTTGGCCGCGATCTGCTTGATCGGCGCCGGGAGCGCGCGCAGCACGATGTCCACGCCCGTCGCCTCGTCGCCCTCGAGCCCCTTGCGGAGCTTCTCGAGCGCCTTGCGCGCGCGCAGCACGGCAACGCCGCCGCCGGGGAGGATGCCCTCCTCGACAGCTGCGCGGCACGCATGCAGCGCGTCCTCGACGCGGGCCTTCTTCTCCTTCATCTCGACCTCGGTCGCGGCGCCGACGTTGATCTGCGCCACGCCGCCTGCGAGCTTCGCGAGGCGCTCCTGGAGCTTCTCGCGGTCGTAGTCGCTCGAGGTGATGTCGATCTGGGCCTTGATCTGCTCGATGCGGCCCTGGATGTCCTTGGTCTTGCCGCCACCCTCGACGATCGTGCAGTTGTCCTTGTCGATGGTGATCTTCTTGGCGCGGCCGAGCTCGTTGAGCGCCATGTTCTCGAGGTTGATGCCGAGCTCCTCCATGATGGCGGTGCCGCCGGTGAGGACCGCAATGTCCTCGAGCATCGCCTTGCGGCGATCGCCGAAGCCAGGGGCCTTCACCGCGCAGACCTTGAGCACGCCGCGGAGGCGGTTCACGACGAGGGTCGCGAGGGCCTCGCCCTCGATGTCCTCAGCGACGATGAGCAGGCTCTTGCCGCTCTCGGCGATCTTGCCGAGCACAGGGAGCATGTCCTTCGCGCTCGAGATCTTCTTCTCGTGGATCAGGACGTAGGCGTCCTCGAGCACGCACTCCATCGCGGCCGGGTTGGTCACGAAGTGCGGGCTGAGGTAGCCCTTGTCGAACTGCATGCCCTCGAGGAGCTCGACCTCGGTCTCGAGGCTCTTGCCCTCCTCGACCGTGATCACGCCGTCCTTGCCGACCTTGTCCATCGCCTCGGCGATGATGCCGCCGACCTGCGTGTCCTGGTTCGCCGAGCAGGTGCCGACCTGCGCGATCTCCTTCGAGTCCTTGACGGGCTTGGACATCCGCTTCAGCTCGGACACGACGGTCTCGACCGCCTTGTCGATGCCGCGCTTGACCGCGTTGGCGTTGGCGCCGGCGGTGATGTTCTTGAGGCCCTCCTGGAAGATCGCCTCCGCATAGACGGTCGCGGTCGTGGTGCCGTCGCCGGCATCCTTCGATGCCTTGCCGGCCACTTCCTTCACCATCTGCGCGCCGATGTTCTCGTAGGCGTCCTCGAGCTCGATCTCCTTGGCGACAGTGACGCCGTCCTTGGTGACCGTGGGGGCTCCGAAGGACTTCTCGAGGACCACGACGCGGCCCGAGGGGCCGAGCGTGACCTTGACGGCCTTCGCGAGCTTCTGAACGCCGCGCAGGATCTTCTCGCGCGCGTCGTTGTCGTATGAGATGTGCTTAGCTGGCATGTGTGTGTCTCCGTGTGTTGTCTGGTGGGTGGGGTCAGCTGATGACGCCGAGGATGTCTTCCTCGGTCATGATGAGGTACGTCTCGCCGTCGATCTTGACCTCGGTGCCCGAGTAGGTCGTGAAGATGACGGTGTCGCCCTTCTTGACGGTGAACGGCATGCGCGTGCCCTTCTCCTTGTTGAGCGGGCCGTCGCCGAGGGCGATGACCTTGCCCTGCTTGGGCTTCTCCTTGCTGGACTCGGGCAGGAAGATGCCTGAGTCAGTCTTGGTCTGCGGATCGTCGCGCTTGACGAGGATCTTGTCTCCGAGGGGCCGAACCTTCATTGCCATGGTGCTGTCTCCGTTGTCGAAAGTGGGAAGTGAGAAGAAGGATGTGGAGGCCCGTCACGCGACGGGCCAGTGCCCGCCGTGCTGCCGCGCAAGAACGCGGCGAAGCACTTCGAGCATTGATTCGAGAGGGCATGGCTGGTCGAGCACCGCGAAGGCGCCCTGGCGCAGCGCATCGTTGAGGGTGCGGCTCGACTCGCGCATGACCGGGCTGCGCGGCCGCACGACAACTGTGGCCGGTGGTGCGGACATGCGGCGCAAGATTTCGAGCACCAGCGGACCGCCGGCCTGCGCACGGCCGGACTTCGACTCGTCGACTGGAGTCTCGACGTCGATCACCGCGATATGGATGCGCTCCCGCGCGGCAAGCGCACGATCTGCGATTGCGGTGGCCTCGCGCGCGGTGCGGGCGAGCAGGCAGTGAACGCCCATCGGCGCGAGCAGCGGAGGGAGCTGGTCGGCGAAGCTTGGGGTGCGCCAGCCGCTGTCGGCGAGGAGGAGAT
>QXGG01126718.1_pt1 | contig 10668 bp, 8 predicted proteins | sample 1982491 | NCBI WGS metagenome assembly QXGG01 (sample SAMN09924614, study PRJNA488089) | Wastewater metagenome, whole genome shotgun sequencing project. | isolation source: South African research farm wastewater | place: South Africa: Irene, Agricultural Research Council, Animal Production Institute... | reverse complement strand
TTCCTGCAGGTCGGCATCTTCTGTGCCGGCTTCTTCGGCATCGCCCTGGTGGCGCGCCTGCTGGCGCTGCGCGCCAAGGCCAACGCCTCGCTCGCCGCCGAACGTGGTGCAGCGCTGGCCAAGCAGCAGGCGGTGAATGAGCACATCATCCGCGACATGCGCGACGGGGTCATCGTCGTCGATGCGCGCGGCCGCATCCTGCACGCCAACGCACAGGCGGTGGAGCTGCTCGGCATGGCACACACGGCGGCCGCCGGGCTCGAGGGCCTCGCGCTGAACGATCTCGACGCCGGCTTCGAGCCGATGCTGCAGCCGGGCGATGCACCCGGCGTGGCCCCTGAGGGCCGGCTTTTGCGCGTCGGGCCCGGTGGGCGCCTGTTGCGCTGCCGCGCGGTGACGGGCGAGCCGGGCAGCGCCGCGGCGGGCGACACGCTGCTCTATCTCACCGATTTCGACGAGATCCAGCGCCAGTTGCAGCAGATCAAGCTCGCCGCGCTCGGCCGCCTCACCGCGAGCATGGCGCACGAGATCCGCAACCCGCTGTCGGCCGTCACCCAGGCCGCCGAGCTGCTGCGCGACGAGAAGCGTAGCGAGATGCAGGGTCGGCTGGTGCGCATCATCAACGACAACGCGCAGCGCATCGAACGCATGATCCGCGACGTGCTCGCGCTCGGCCGCCGGGAGCAGGCCATGCCCGAGGCCTTGCCGCTGGCGGCCTTCGTCGGCGAGGTCATCGACGGCCGCGTGTTCCGCGCGCCGGAAGAACAGCCCCTCTACGCCGTCGACATCGACCCCGCGCTCACGCTGGCCATCGACCGCGCCCATCTGCACCAGATCCTCGACAACCTGCTCGCCAACGCCGCGCGCTACTGCTCCGGCCAGCCCGGCGCCATCCGGCTGTGGGCCGAGCTGCTGCCAGGCGAGCGCATTGCGCTGCATGTGCAGGACGACGGCCCCGGTTTCGACGAGGCCATCCGCGCACATCTGTTCGAACCCTTCTTCACCACCCACCCCAAGGGCACCGGGCTCGGCCTCTATATCGCGCGCGAGCTGGCCGAGGCCAACGACGCCGACCTGGAGCTGGCCAGCGCCGGCCCCGGCGCCCATCTGGTGCTCAGCGCCCACACACGCCCATGACCTCCGTCGAACGCCGCAACCGCCCGCAATCCGTCGATGTGCTCGTCGTCGATGACGAGGACGACATCCGCGAACTGCTCGAGCTGTCGCTGATGCGCATGGGGCTCGCCTGCGATACCGCGGGCACGGTGCAGGCGGCGCGCGAGCTGCTTGCGCAACGCCGCTATCGCCTGTGCCTCACCGACATGCGCCTGCCCGATGGCGACGGCCTGGAACTGGTCGAGCACATCCAGACCAGCCAGCCCGGGCTGCCGGTGGCGGTCATCACCGCCTTCGGCAGCATCGAGACCGCGATTCGCGCGCTCAAGCTCGGCGCCTTCGACTTCGTCACCAAGCCGGTCGAACTCAAGGCCCTGCGCGAGCTCGTCAGCCACGCGCTCAAGCTCAAGGGCGCGGACGAGCGTGCCGCCGCCGCACCCGCCGGCACGCGCGCCCTCATCGGCAATTCGCCCGCCTTCGTGCAACTGCGCACCCAGGCCGAAAAGCTCGCGCGCAACCAGGCGCCGGTGTTCATCCACGGCGAATCGGGTACCGGCAAGGAGGTCATCGCGCGTTACATCCACAGCCTGGGCGCGCGCGCGGCCGGGCCCTTCGTGCCGGTCAACTGCGGCGCGATCTCGGCCGAGCTGATGGAGAGCGAGTTCTTCGGTCACCGCAAGGGCAGCTTCACCGGCGCCGGCGCTGACAAGGAAGGCCTGTTCCAGGCGGCCAACGGCGGCACCCTGTTCCTCGACGAGATCGGCGAGCTGCCGCTGGCGATGCAGGTCAAGCTGCTGCGCGCGATCCAGGAGCGCGCGGTGCGTCCGGTCGGCGCCCATGCGGAAGAGGCGGTGGACGTGCGCCTGCTGTCGGCCTCGCACCAGGACCTCGGCCGGCTCGTCGCCGAAGGGCGCTTCCGCCAGGACCTGTTCTTCCGCATCAACGTCATCACCCTGCGCGTGCCGCCGCTGCGCGAGCGCCGCGAGGACATCGCCGATCTGGCCACCCACATCCTCGCCCGCCTGGCCGCGCGCGAGGGCGGCACGGCACGCCGGCTGTCCGCCGATGCCCTGCAGGCGCTGCAGCGCTACGCCTTTCCCGGCAATGTGCGCGAACTCGAGAACCTGCTCGAACGCGCCTGCGCGCTGTGCGAAGGCGACGAGATCGGCGCGGCCGACATCGAGCTGTATCCCGAGCAGACCGCGTCGGGCTGGCTTGCCGATGCTGCGCCGGGAGCGTTCGGCGCGCATGACGAGGCCGCGCACGACAGCCGTCTCGAGCCAGCGCCAAGCGGCGATGCCAACGACGACGCCGAACGCCTGCGCATCATCCGCGCGCTCGAGCAGACGCGCTGGAACCGCTCCGCCGCCGCGCGTAACCTCGGCATGACGCTTCGTCAGTTGCGCTACCGGCTGCAGAAATGGGGGATGGAGTAAGGCTGCGGCAACGGCGTTGGCGAGCGGTGCTGCATTCGCGGGCAAGCCCGCTCCCACAGACTGATTGCTCCCACGGAAGAGCCGCGCCTTCGCGATGAAAACGGCATTTTCCATGGCCCGCGGCCAGGCGATTGAATAGAATGCCGGCATGAACCCGACCATCCTCCATCGCGGCGCCCGCAATGGCGTCACCGGCTCCTGTCATCAACTCTTCGTCGAGGGCGACAACTCCCTGCTCGTCGACTGTGGCCTGTTCCAGGGCACCGAAACCGCGCCCGACGGCAAGGCCGGCGCCGACCGGCTCGACATCGATTTCCCGGTAGCCGGCATCGGCGCGCTCATCCTCACCCACGTCCACATCGACCACTGCGGCCGCCTGCCGTGGCTGCTGGCCGCAGGCTTCAAGGGCCCGATCCTGTGCAGCGAGCCCTCCGCGCGCCTGCTGCCCACGGTGCTCGCCGACGCCTTCCAGGTCGGCGTGTCGCGCAACAAGGCCATGGTCGAGCGCTACCTCGACATGGTCGAGCCGCGCATCCGTGCGCTGCCCTACGGCAAATGGCACACGGTGTACCGCAGCGCCGGCGCCACCTGCCGCATCCGCCTGCAGCGCGCCGGGCACATCCTCGGCTCGGCCTACGTGGAATGCGAGCTCTCCGGCCCCGCCTGGCCCGACAAGCGCCGCGTCATCTTCTCCGGCGATCTCGGCGCGCCGCACGCCCCGCTGCTGCCGGCGCCGCGTTCGCCCTGGCAGGCCGACGTGCTGGTGCTCGAGACCACCTACGGCGACCGCAATCACGAAGACCGCCGCAACCGGCGCAAGCGCCTGCAGGCGGTGGTTGAACACGCGCTGGAAGATGGCGGCACGGTGATCATCCCGGCGTTCAGCATCGGCCGCACGCAGGAACTGCTGTACGAGTTCGAGGACATCCTCCATGCCCAGCGCCAGCGCCCCGGCAAGCACGCCGACAAGTGGGGAAAGCTCAGGATCTTCCTCGACTCGCCGCTCGCGCAGCGCTTCACCGAGCTCTACCGCGAGCTGCAGCCTTTTTGGGATGCCGAGGCCCGCGCCCGCGTGCGCGCCGGTCGGCAGCCATTGAGCTACGAGCAACTGGTCGCCATCGACACCCACGACCGCCACCTCGCCAACGTGCAGCGCCTGGCGCGCAGCCGCGAGCCCGCCATCGTCATCGCCGCCAGCGGCATGTGCGCCGGGGGCAGGGTGGTGAATTACCTCAAGGCCATGCTCGGCGACCCGCGCCACGACGTGCTCTTCGTCGGCTACCAGGCGCGCGGCACGCCCGGCCACGCCATCCAGACTTTTGGCCCGCGCGGCGGCTATGTGGACATTGGCGACGAGCGCATCGAGATCCGCGCCGGCGTGCATTCGATGTCCGGCTATTCGGCCCACGCCGACCAGGAAGATCTCACCCGCTTCGTCACCCGCATGCGCCATCTGCCGGGTGAAGTGCGCCTGGTGCATGGCGAGGACGAGGTGCGGGCCGCGTTTGCGCGTCATCTGCAGGCGGCGACAGAAGGGCGCGTGAAGGTTGTCGTCTGATGCTTGTCGTCTGACGCTCGCTCGTTCGCGCGCGGTGTGGTCTGCGCCGCCTCAGGCCGGGTTGTTGGCGCCGCGCAACGAACTCACAGGGCGCTGCTGGGCGGCCGCCGCACTGTGCCGCATCGCTATTGCAGCCGGCGCAGGTACTCGCGGGTGAACATGCGCTCGGGCAGATCGCGCACGTTCATGTTCTCGTAGCTCAGCACCGACACCTCGCCTTTCTTCAGGGCGTCTTCCATCACCAGCCGGGTGGGGCGGACCTGGCCGGCGAGTTCGCGGAATTCCTCGTAGCGCGCGGTCTTCAGCAGCCGCCCCGACAGCGCGTAGAACTCCGCCTTCAGCGGCCGTGCGTCATCTTCGCCGACCCAGTACTTGACGCGCGCGTAGGTCACGGTGCGGTCGACCGCGGTCAGGTCCAGCACCACGGCGGGTTTGCCGTCGAGCGTGTCCTTGCCGGCCACGGCGGGCGTGTAGTCGCCGGCGAAGTTGGCGCGCGCGAGGTCGCCGTTGGCCACCTGGCCGGTCAGGCGCTGCGCGAGCGACAGCCGCACCGGCTGCGACACGCTGGGCATGAACACCCACAGGTCGCGGCCGCGCATCAGCAGGGCCTGGCCGCGCTCGGTAGCCGGCTCGAGCGTGAGCACGATGGTGTTCTCGTTGCCGCGCGACAGCACGCGGAAGGTGCGCGCGTCGCCCTCGGTGCCGTTGCTGAAGTTGCGCACCACGATCTCGGTCTGGAAGCTCTCGCGCGGAAAGCGGATGGCGTCGGCGCGCTGTACCAGCTCGACGGCGGCCGGGTCGGCGGGGGCAGGGGCCGGCGCGTCGGCATCGGCGCCATGGGCAAGGGCAGGCAGCAGCAGGCTGCCGGCCACCAGGGTGATGAAGCGGCGGCGGGATCGTAAGCTGTGCGGCATGGGTGCTATCCTCTCGGCGTTTTGATTCATTCTCGGTCGTCCAGATGCCCATCGTCCAGGTCGAACACGTCAGCAAGCATTTCCGCCTCGGCGACCAGACCGTGCTGGCGCTCAACGACGTCTCGCTGGCGATCGAGCCCGGTGTGTTCCTCGCCATCGCGGGGCCTTCGGGCAGTGGCAAGTCTACGCTGCTGAACATTATCGGCTGTATCGACACGCCGAGCTCGGGCAAGGTCGTCATCGACGGCCACGATGTCTCCAACCGCACGCCCGATCAGCTCGCCGACCTGCGTGCGCGCACCATCGGCTTCATCTTCCAGACCTTCAACCTGCTGCCGGTGCTGTCGGCCGAGGAGAACGTCGAGTATCCGTTGTTGCAGATGCCCGAACTGTCGAAGAAGGACCGCGCCGAGCGCGTCCGTCACTATCTGGGCGTGGTCGGCCTCACCAAGTACGCCAGCCACCGCCCGAACCAGCTCTCCGGCGGGCAGCGCCAGCGGGTCGCGATTGCGCGCGCGCTGGCCACGCATTCCAAGATCGTGCTCGCCGACGAGCCCACCGCCAATCTCGACAGCAAGACCGGCTCCAGCATCCTCAAGTTGATGCGCGACATCAATCGCCAGTCGGGCACCACCTTCGTGTTCTCGACGCACGACCGCAAGGTCATGAACATGGCCGATCGCCTCGTGCGCATCGCAGACGGCCAGATCACCGCGCTCGGCATGAAGGCCGACAACCGCTGGGTGTTCGTCGAGGAGCGCGCGCCGCGCGAAGACGAGACCCCCGAAATCTAGGACCCACCCGCACATGCCTGCCCTCACGCAACTCGCCACCCGTCTCGCCCTCGCGTTCGCCGCGCTGGCGGCGGCGCCGTCCATCGCCCTGGCAGCCGAGCCTGCGCCGGGCGCCGACGACGCGGACGCCGTGCAAGCGCTCGACGCGGCCGACGAAGCCAGCGGTGACGGGGCCATGGATGCCGAACTGGACGCCCTGCTCGACGTCGGGGCGCCCGAGGAGGCTGCGGGCAGCGGCATCAAGTGGGGCGGCTATGCCGAATTCGGCGCCGCCTACACCTTGCCCGAGCCCGACCGCTGGTCGCACCTGCGTGCGCGCGCCGAACTCTCCGGCAGCGGCCAGATGGCGCCGCGCGTGGGTTGGAAGCTGACCGCGCGCGCCGAGGCCGATGGCGCCTTCGACCTCGAGGACGATCACTACCCGGCAGCCGTGCGCCGCGACCAGCGCCGCGACTTCAAGCTGCGCGAGGCCTACCTCGACATCGGCCACGGCGACTGGGAGTTCCGCCTCGGTCGCCAGCACGTGATCTGGGGCGAGATGGTGGGTTTCTTCTTCGCCGACGTGGTGTCCGCGCGCGACCTGCGCGATTTTTTGCTGCCCGAGTTCGAGAGCATGCGCATCGGCCAGTGGGCGGCGCGGGCCGAGTACTTCGGCGCCGACACGCACTTCGAGCTGCTGTGGATCCCCAAGCCGAGCTTCGACGAGATCGGCAAGCCCGGCAGCGACTTCTACGCCATCCCCTGGCTGCCCGCCGGCACGGCGGTGCGCGAGGACGAGCCCGACGACAACGACCTGGACAATGGCAACTGGGGCGCGCGCATCTCGCACCTGGTGGACGGATGGGATCTGTCCGCCTCCTATTACCGCAGCTACGACATCTCGCCCACGCTCTACGACTACGAGCCGGGCTCGGCTTCGCTGCGGCACGATCGCCTGAACCAGGTTGGCGGCACCTTCAGCAAGGACCTGGGCAGCTTCGTGCTCAAGGGCGAGGCCGTGCATACGCGGGGTCGCAGCCTCAACACCTTCACGCCGCTGGCGCCCGGCCAGTTCGCGCTCGGGCTCGCGCCTACCGACATGGTCGATTACGCGCTCGGGGCCGACATTCCGGCGGGCGACTTGCGCTTCAACGTGCAGTATTACGGGCGCTGGCTCGACGACCACCACCCGTTGATGATGAGCGAGCGCAGCGAGCACGGCGTGACCTTCCAGGTCATGCACGGCGTCGGCAGCGCGCTCGAGACCGAGTTCCTCGCCGTCTCCAGCCTCAACCGCTCGGACTACATGCTGCGGCCCAAAGTCACCTGGAAGTTCGCGCCGGCCTGGCGCGTGGTGACCGGGCTGGACATCTTCGGCGGCAGCGACGAAGGCCTGTTCAGCGCCTACGACCGCCAGGACCGCGCCTACGTCGAGCTGCGGCACTGGTTCTGAGCCGCCCGCCCCCGGCGATCAGCGGCGGCGGAAGCGCTCGAGCAGGCGCTGGACTTCGGTCTTCGACGGCATCAGCCGCCGCACGCAGCGGCGCCGCTCCTCCGCGCGTTCGTGGCGGGCGAGGGCGTGCTCGAAGTCATGCTGCGACAGATGCAGCAACACCGCGGCCGCCCCGACGCGCGGGCAGATCTTCTCCACGCCCACGCGGCGATAGCCGAACACGCGCTGATAGAAGTTCGCGTGCCGCGGGTGCACCTCGATGAAGATGTCGGTCATGCGCTCGGTCATGCGTGCGAGCGTGTACAAGGCCTGCAGCAGCCCCGCGAGCGCGTCGTGCGACTCGAGGCCGGAATCGATCGCCAACTGTGTGATTTCGCACACTCGGCCGCCGGTAGCGCGCACGGCGTCGATTTCTTTCTGATACAAGGTATCGGCAAGCAGACCGCTGCCATGGTCCATGCGCACCGTAAGCGTCGCCACCGCGCGCTCGCCCTGGAGGGCGACGACCGTGATGTCGCGCTTGTCGAGTTCGGTACGGGTGCCGTAGGCGAACAGGCCGCGCGCCGAGTACATGCGCTCGATCAGCAGCGCCGTCTGGCGCTTGAGTGATTCGCAGCCGTTGGCGATGCGGATGGTGAAGCCGTTGCGCTCGAAGCTAAGCTCGTGCAACGGAAAGGCGCTGAGGGCCGAATCAAAGGGCGGCGGCGCTGACGATCTGCTCGCGCCGGGTCGTGACGCCCCGGTGGCAAACGCATGGCCCCCGCGCGCGCCAGACGCGTTGCGCGCGCCCAGGGCCGGGTGATATAGGTGCATTGGAGTGGCTCGGTTGTCTTGAAATTCGTCGTCGGACCGCGCTCCTTGCCGACGTGCGGCAAGAAGCACGCACGCGTGCGTCTTCGTCCTGAAATGATCGTCCGTGAATCTAGCGCCCTCGCTTACTACTCAGTGTAAGCGATTGTGTGCACTTGTTCCTGTATGGCTCCTGTGCCACCTCATAGCATCGTCTAAACGGCGCTGCCGTCGTATCATCCGAAATTCTAGGAAATCTTAAGGGGTTTGACATGATCATCAGCGTTCGTGGCGCGTGGTCCGGGCTGGTTCGTCTCTTGACGATTGTCACGGCCGTCGGTGTTCTCACCGGCTGCGCTTCCTCCTTCCCGTCGGCGCCGCCGGCTGCAGCCGACGCCGAGTACAACTACGTGATCGGTCCGGGCGATACGCTCAACATCGTTGTCTGGCGCAACCCCGAGCTTTCCATGTCGGTCCCGGTGCGGCCCGACGGCAAGATCACCACACCGCTGGTCGAAGACCTGCCGGCGCTCGGCAAGGACGCCACGACGTTGGCGCGCGACATCGAGAAGGAACTCTCCAAGTTCATCCGTGAGCCGGTGGTCACCGTCATCGTCACCAACTTCTCCGGCCCATACAGCGAGCAGATCCGCGTGGTCGGCGAAGCCGCGCAGCCGCGCATCCTGCCCTACACGCAGAAGATGACGCTGCTCGACGTGATGATCGCGGTCGGCGGCCTCACCCAGTTCGCCGACGGCAACAGCGCCAGCATCCTGCGCACCGGCGAAGGCAACAAGCAGTACAGCGTCCGCATCAAGGACCTCATCAAGCGTGGCGACGTGTCCGCCAACGTCGAGATGCGTCCGGGCGACGTGCTCATCATCCCGCAGAGCTGGTTCTGATTCCGGGCTCCCGACTCACCCCTCGGACAGGCCTCATGTCGCGCGAGCGGCGGGGCCTGCCCCGAATCCTGCGAAGCTGATTCATGGAAGAACTCGTATCACAGATCACCGGCTACCTGCGCGGCATGTGGCGCTTCCGGTGGTGGGGCCTTGCGCTCGCCTGGGTGGTCGGCATCGTCGCCGGCGTGGTGATCTACAAGATGCCCGACAAGTACGAGTCCAGCGCCCGGGTGTTCGTCGATACCCAGTCGGTGCTGCGTCCGCTGATGGCGGGCCTGGCCGTGCAGCCCAACGTCGACCAGCAGATCGCGATGCTCAGCCGCACGCTGATCAGCCGCCCCAACGTCGAAAAGCTGATCACCATGGCCGACCTCGACCTGGGGGTGGAGACCGCTGCGGAGCGCGAGGCGCTGATCACCCAGTTGTCCAAGGACCTGCGCATCGGCACGGCCGACCGTAGCAACCTGTTCACGCTGTCTTACGCCGACACCAAGCCCGAGCGCGCCCAGCGCGTCGTGCAGTCGCTGCTGTCCCTCTTCGTCGAATCCGGCCTCGGCAACAAGCGCCTGGACGCGGACTCCGCGCGTCGCTTCATCGAAGAGCAGATCCGCAGCTACGAGCAGAAGCTCAGCGAGGCCGAGAACCGCGTCAAGGAGTTCCGCCTGCGCAACATGGCGGTGCTCGGCGACGGCGCGCGCGACTACATCTCGCAGATCGGTGCGCTGTCCGAGCAACTCCAGCAGGCCAGGCTCGAACTGCGCGAGGCCGAGAACGCGCGCGACTCCATGCAGCGCCAGTTGGTCGGTGAGGAGCCGGTGCTGCTGCCGCAGACGCCCTCGGCGTCTTCGGTATCGATCCCCGAGGTCGATGGTCGCATCGACACGCTCAAGCGCAACCTCGACGAGCTCCTGCTGCGCTACACCGACAAGCACCCCGACGTACTCGGCACCCGGCGCCTCATCGAAGACCTCGAAGCGCAGAAGATCGAGCAGATCCAGGCCATGCAGGCCTCGGGGGGCAGCCAGTTCGGCGCGCTCGATTCCAACCCGGTCTATCAGCAGATGAAGCTCGCGCTGGTGCAGGCCGAGTCCCGCGTGGCCTCGCTGCGGGTGCGCGTGACCGAATTCCAGTCGCGTCTCGACCAACTGAGCGAACAGGCGCGCATGGTCCCGCAGATCGAGGCGGAGCTTGCCCAGCTCAACCGTGACTACAGCGTGCACAAGACCAACTACGACGCTCTGGTGGCGCGGCGTGAGTCGGCCAGCATCGCGGTGGACATGAACACCCAGACCGGCGTCGCCGACTTCCGCGTCATCGACCCGCCGACGCTCGCCACCAAGCCCTCCGAGCCCAACCGCATGCTGTTGATTCCGCTCGCAGGCCTGGTCGGTCTCGCCGCAGGTTTTGCATTGACCTTCCTGATCAGCCAGTTGCGCCCGGCTTTCAGCGACCCGCGCTCTCTGCGCGAAGTCACCGGATTGCCCGTCCTCGGCACGGTTTCCATGCTGCGCACGCCCGAGCGCGCGGCGGCGCGGCGGCGGGGGCTGTTTGCCTTCGGGTTGGGACTGGTTGCCTATGCCGGCGCTTTTGCGGCGGCGGCGGTGGCCTTGCGGCTGATTCAGGCATGAACGGGACGAAACGATGAGTCTTATTGAAAAAGCAGCACAGCGACTCGACCAGCTCAAGCAGGCCTCGGCCGAGCCCGGTGACGAACCCGCGCAAGCCGT
>QXGG01336129.1_pt1 | contig 10671 bp, 6 predicted proteins | sample 1982491 | NCBI WGS metagenome assembly QXGG01 (sample SAMN09924614, study PRJNA488089) | Wastewater metagenome, whole genome shotgun sequencing project. | isolation source: South African research farm wastewater | place: South Africa: Irene, Agricultural Research Council, Animal Production Institute... | reverse complement strand
GGCCCCTACGGCCGCTTCGTGCTCGGCCGCCAGGACCGCAAGGCACGCCAGATCTGGATCGCCGGCGGCATCGGCGTGACGCCCTTCCTGGCCTGGCTCGACGCGCTGCGCGCCGACCCCGCCGCGGCCCCGGCGGTAGAACTGCACTACAGCACCCGCGGCGCGGCGCACGACCCCTTCGTCGAACGCCTGCGCAGCCTGTGCGCCGAGCTGCCGAGCGTGAGCCTGCACATCCACGACCGCGCCGCCGGTGACGACCTGACGCCCGAGCACCTCGCCGCCACAGCCACCGACGGCCGGCGCGCGGAAGTCTGGTTCTGCGGCCCGCGCGGCTTCGGCGACCAGCTCAAGGCCGGGCTCGCGCGGCTGTGGGGGAGGCGGCTGAGCTTCAGGCGCGAGGCGTTCGAGATGCGGTGAGGGGCTGCCGGGCGCGGCAGAGTTGCCGAACTGCTAAGGTGAGATGACTCGGCATCGCCCTTGTGGCGGATGCCGAGTCAGCACTTCAACCGCGCGGAAGCCGCCATGCTGTCCCCGTGTTGCCACGATGTCGCCATCCGTAATACATCGGCGTCACAGCATATGCCCGCCAAGGGATGCTCGTCGTGATAATGCTTCCGGGCTAAAGTGCACGTCCGTCGGTACTCACACCCGCTTGCATGCAGCCGCTGAGCCGCCTGCCGCCCTTTGCTTTTCGCCTCCTGAAGCCACCGCATGAACCCCATCGAACAACAGTTTTTCAACGACCTCGAAAAGAAGCTCTGGACCGCTGCCGACAAGCTGCGCTCGGCACTGGACGCCTCGGTCTACAAGCACGTGGTGCTGGGCCTGATCTTCCTGAAGTACGTTTCGGACGCCTTCGAAGAGCGACAGAACGAACTGCGCGAGCAGTTCCAGAACCCGGAACACGACTACTACATGGCGCCGGAGGACTACGCCGACGACTACGAAGGGCACATCGCCGCTGAGTTGGAGACACGGGACTACTACACCGAGAAAAACGTCTTCTGGGTGCCCTTCGAAGCGCGCTGGCAAACGCTGCGCGATCTGGCCCAACTGCCACCGGGCAGCGAGCTGCCGTGGCAGGTGCCCAAGCGCGACAGTGATAGCCGCTATGTCCGCGATGAGAACGGCGAGCTCGTGATGGTGCCCGACAAGATGCGCACCGTCGGCTGGCTGATCGACAACGCCATGGAAGCCGTGGAGCGCGAGAACGCCAAGCTCAAGAACGTGCTCAACAAGGACTTCGCCCGCACCCAGATCGACAACCACAAGCTGGCCGACCTGATCGCCCACTTCTCCGACACCAACTTCAACAAGCCCAGCTACAACGGCCAAGCGCTGAACCTGAAGAGCAAGGACATCCTCGGTCACGTCTACGAATACTTCCTCGGCCAGTTCGCCCTCGCCGAAGGCAAGAAGGGCGGCCAGTACTACACGCCCAAGAGCATCGTCACGCTGATCGTCGAGATGCTGCAGCCCTTCAAGGGCCGCGTGTACGACCCGGCCATGGGCTCTGGAGGCTTCTTCGTGCAAAGCGACGAGTTCATCGCCCAGCACAGCGGCAAGGCGGCGAACGGCAAGACGGGACAGATCAGCATCTACGGCCAGGAAAGCAACCCCACCACCTGGAAGCTGGCGGCCATGAACATGGCCATCCGCGACCTGGACTTCAACTTTGGAGGGCAGCCAGGCGACACCCTACAGAACGACCTGCACCCCGACCTGCGTGCAGATTATGTAATGGCCAACCCCCCTTTCAACATGAAGGAATGGTGGAGCGCCAAGCTGGAACAGGACCCTCGCTGGCTGGTGGGCACACCACCGCAGGGAAATGCCAACTTCGCCTGGCTGCAGCACATGCTCTACCACCTCGCACCCACCGGCAGCATGGCGCTGCTGCTGGCCAATGGCTCGATGAGCAGCAACACCAACAACGAAGGCGAGATCCGCAAGGCACTGGTCGAGCACGACTACGTGGAGTGCATGGTCGCCCTGCCCGGCCAGTTGTTCACCAACACGCAGATTCCCGCCTGCATCTGGTTCCTCACCAGGGACAAGGCCAACGGCTTCAATCTCGACAAAAGAAAGCGCGACCGGCGCGGCCAGTTCCTGTTCATCGACGCCCGCCAGCTTGGCTACATGAAAGACCGCGTGCTGCGCGACTTCACGCAGAAAGATATCAAGAAGGTGGCCGACACGTTCCACGCCTGGCAGCACGGCGAGGGCTATGAAGATGTGCCGGGTTTCTGCTACTCCGCCTCGCTGGACGACATCCGCAAGCACGAGCATGTGCTGACGCCGGGTCGCTATGTGGGCGCCGAGGCTCAGGAGGAAGACTGCGAAGCCTTTGCCGACAAGATGACGCGGTTGACAACGCAGTTGGCGGCGCAGTTTGCCGAGAGCGCCAAGCTGGAGGGGGAGATCAGAAAGAAGTTGCTGGGGCTGGGTTATGACGTCTGAACTTCGAGCAGGTTGGAAAACGATGCCGCTAGAAGATTGGATGGCGGCAATCATCGACTATCGCGGGAAGACGCCCAAAAAGACTTCTTCTGGTATTCCACTCATCACCGCAAAGATTGTGAAAGCCGGGCGTATACAAGCCCCAGAAGAGTTCATTGCAAGAGATGCTTACGAGGAGTGGATGCGTCGCGGAATTCCTGAGGCAGGCGATGTGGTTTTGACCACGGAAGCGCCCCTCGGAGAGGTCGCACAACTGGACGGAAGAAAGGTTGCACTTGCTCAACGGATCATCACGCTCAGAGGCAAGCCTGGACTTCTCGACAACACCTACTTGAAGTTCGCTCTGCAGAGTCAGCCCATACAAGAACAGCTTCACGGGCGGGCGTCTGGATCGACGGTTACCGGCATCAAACAGAGTGAACTACGTAAGCTGCAATTGACGTTTCCGCCGCTGGAGGAGCAGCGGCAAGTGGCCGGAATTCTTGGCTCACTTGACGACAAAATCGACGTCAACCGCCGCATCAACCAAACCCTCGAAGCCATGGCGCAAGCCATCTTCAAGTCGTGGTTTGTCGATTTCGACCCGGTCAAGGCCAAGATCGCCGCTATTCAGGACGGCCGCGACCCGCTGCGCGCTGCGATGAGCGCCATCAGCGGGAAGTCCGACGCCGAACTCGAGGCGCTCTCGCCCGAGCAATACGAACCACTCGCCGCCACCGCCGCACTGTTTCCTAAAGAGATGGAAGAGTCGGAGCTGGGGGAGATTCCGAGAGGCTGGTTTTTGCGAGCGATGCCAGACTGCATCGACGTAAACCCATCTAGAACGCTCAAGAAGGGATCAGTTGCTCGGTATCTGGATATGGCCAACGTGCCCACGAATTCCGCCCGAGTACAGAACGTCGTAGCCCGCGAGTTCACCTCTGGTTCTAAGTTCAGAAATGGTGACACCCTGCTTGCACGCATCACGCCGTGCCTTGAGAACGGCAAAACTGCATTCGTCGATTTCTTGGGCGGTGATGAGGTTGGCTGGGGCTCTACTGAGTTCATCGTACTTCGTCCTAAGGGCAGCTTGCCCGAGCCTTTCGCCTATTTCCTTTGTCGCGATCCTGACTTCAGAGCCTTTGCCATTGCACAGATGGCGGGCACGTCTGGCCGACAGCGAGTTCCGAACGATTGCTTTGTAGGCTACAAGTTGGTTGAGCCCGCAGAAGAGGTTGCCATCGAGTTCGGCCGACTCGCGCGTGCAGCGCTGAATCAGATCAAAGCGTTGGATGAGGAGGCAAAAACGCTTGCATCTCTTCGTGACGCTCTGCTTCCCAAACTCCTCTCCGGTGAACTGCCCGTAACCGCACTTGCCGAACAGTCAAAGACCGAGTGATGGACATCAAGAAGCTCCGCGAAAACAAGCTCATCGTTGACAAGGTTGAGGAGGCCTTGCAAACGGCGTACTCGTCGAATCAGGAGTTCAATGCGGTGCTGGATGAGGCAGAGCCGCTGTCATTCAGAAGCCTGCGCGACCCGGATCACGAATACCTAGTGAAGGTGAGTGATGCCCTGTACTGGGTCGAGCGGGATGCCTACCTGGATGAGCTGGATCATTGGGAAGGGCAACAACAGGTCAATCAGCATGAAGCGGCAACGGCTTTCATCAAGGATTCTGATCAGCAAGCCGTTTTTCTTGATCTCGTCGACGCCGTGCGGTTTGGGCGAATCGCGCCGTTTGTAGGGGCGGGTCTATCCAAGGCCTGTGGCTACCCGATGTGGGGTGAAGCCCTGCGCAAGATCGCACACAAGCTCAATGGCCTGGAGGTGCAAGACATTGAGCCGCTGCTGGCGCGGTACGACTACCTGCAGGCCGCGCAGGTTCTGCATGACGCGGCGGCAGAGCAGGTACGGCATTTCATCAAGACCGAGTTTCGCCAGCGTGGTGCCATCAACGGACCGGTCAGGCTCTTGCCTGAACTGGCCAACGGTTGCATGGTCACGACGAACTTCGATACGGTTATCGAAGACCTCTTCCGTGACCGAGGGCAGCCGCTGGATGGCTACATGCACGGCACGCAGGCAGGCAACAACTTCGTGCAGCGGCTGCTGCGGGGCGAGCGCTGCATCCTGAAGCTGCATGGGGACGCCGGTCAGGCGAACACCCATGTTTTCACGGAGGCGCAATACCACGAAGCGTACGGCGGCGCTGGCGGCGAGTGCTTCGCTTTCCGGAATCAGCTCCCCAAGGCACTAAGGCAAATTTTCATCAGCCACTCGCTGCTGTTCCTGGGTTGCAGCCTGGAGCAAGACAAGACGCTCGAGCTGTTCAAGTCCGTCGTGGAAGAAGCTGCGTTTGAAATCCCCGATCACTTTGCTCTACTCAATGAGCCCGCCACGCTGCAGGAGCGTGCCCGCAAGGAAGATCGACTTCTGCAGCTGAAGATCCGGCCGCTGTGGTACGCGACGCCAGTGGATGCCGATGACAAGCCGGATCACAGCCTGTTGGAGCAGATTCTCAAGCTCGCCATTGCGGTAGCGCGCAAACAGGTGGTATTTGAATGATCAACTTTCAGTCTCTCGAAGACCTTTCCCTGCTGCGCGAATCCGTCTCGCTGGAATGCAAGCTGGCCAGCGGGCGTGATGGTAAGGGTGCGCTGCCGGAGGACTTCTGGCCCACCTACAGTGCCATGGCCAATACGGATGGTGGCGTGGTCATACTCGGCATGCGCGAGCGCAAAGGGCTTTTTGAGCCAGTGGGCATCGAGAACGTCGACAAGGTTCGTGCGGACCTATTCAACAATCTGAACAATCGCCAGAAGGTCAGCATCAACCTGCTGACTGACGACCAGGTGCGCGAATGGACTGTGGAAGGCAAGACCCTGCTGATCCTCGAGATCCCCCGTGCCCGGCGGCAGCAACGCCCCGTCTATCTCACCCGCAACCCGTTTGACGGCAACACCTACCGGCGGCTCAACGAGGGCGACCGCCCGCTGCCCGACGAAGAGGTCAAGCGCATTCTGGCCGAGCAGGTGGAGGACAGTCGCGACGACCGGATTCTGCGCGGTTTCGGCTTTGCCGATCTCGACATGGGCAGCTTTCGGGCTTATCGCCAGGTGTTTGCCAACCGCGAACCCGGTCATCCTTGGAACGAAAAGGACGACCAAGAGTTTCTACGCCTGATTGGTGGCTGGCGTCGTGACCGGGATACCCAGGAGGCGGGCCTGACCCTGGCGGGTTTGCTGATGTTCGGGCAGATGAGCGTCATTCAGGAAGTGTTGCCCAACTACATGCTCGACTATCAGGAGCGCCCCGAAGCCCGCACGGAGCGCCGCTGGGTCGACCGCCTGACCTTGGACGGCAAGTGGTCGGGCAACCTCTATGATTTCTACCGCAAGGTTTACCTGAAGCTCACGGCCGATTTGAAGGTGCCGTTTCAGCTCGAAAAGGGTGAGCGTCAGGACGAAACGCCCGTACATGTCGCCCTGCGCGAGGCCTTGGCCAATGTTCTGGTTCATGCGGATTACACCGAGCGTGCGTCGGTGCTGGTGGTCAAGCGGCCCGACATGTTTGGCTTTCGCAACCCCGGTCTGATGCGCATTCCGGTCGAGGTGGCGCTGCATGGCGGCGAGCCAGATTGCCGCAACCGGAACTTGCACAAGATGTTCCGGTTTGTGGGTGTCGGTGAACAGGCGGGCACAGGTATCCCCCGAATCTTCCAGGGCTGGAATTCCCAACATTGGAATCCGCCCAAGCTCTATGAGTCGTCAACACCGTACAACCAGACTTTGCTGGAACTGCGGATGATCGATCTGTTCCCTGCGGAGATCATTGCAGACTTGCGTATCCGGTTCGGGACACTGTTTGACCAGCTTCCGCATGAGGAACGCGTGGCGCTTGCGCTGGCGGGTAGCGAGGGTACGGTCAATCACGCCCGTTTGTGCGCGGTGTCATCTGCCCACCCCGTGGAAGTGACACGCACGTTGCAGCACCTGACCCAGTTGGGCGTATTGAACTCGACAGGTTCGGGGCGGGGGGCGGTGTATTTTCTGCCGGGTCAGAACTTGCCGACGCCAGAGGATGTTTTTGGGCCTTCCGCTCAGGGAGCGGCTGCCAGCTCCTCAATTTCCCGTGCCAGCTCCTCAAGTTTGACCAGCAGCTCCTCAGTTTTGGCGGGTACCTCCTCAGCTACCGGCCAGCTACACGATGTTGATGGATACCTGCGCTCCGATCAGTTGCCCCTGCCGGTCATCAGCGACCTGAAAGCCTTGTCAACCGAGTTGCGGGCCAGGCTGGAAGCGTTGGCGGCAGAGCCCCGTAAGAAGAAGAAGCTTGACCCGGCCATCATGGAGGCGGCAGTTCTGGCGGTCTGCGAGGGGCACTACTTGACCCTGACGGCCTTGGCTGAGCTGATGAATCGCAAACCCGCTTCTCTCAGAAATGTGTACCTGTCGCCCATGGTACGGGCCAAGTCTTTGAGCTTGGCCTTCCCCACAACGCCCACACACGAACGACAGGCTTATTGCGCCACTTCATCTTTGCCGCCTGTCTCGGATTCGGCAGCGTGATCGCATAAGTAACTGATTGTTAAGTATGTTCTTATTTCATCGCAAACCGGATCAGCTATCAGATAGCCGAAGGCGCGCAAGGGTCTCAAGATGCTGAACGAACAACAACTCGAAGACCTCTGCCTGGGCTGGTTCCAGGAAGCCGGCTGGCGTTTCGCTCACGGCCCGGACATTGCGCCCGACAGTGGCGCGCCTGAGCGCACCGACTACCGGCAAGTCGTTCTGCGCGAGCGCCTCTTGGCCGCACTGGCCCGGATCAACCCGCAGATACCACCTGCAGCCTTGGAGCAGGCGGCGCATGCGCTGCAGACGGTGAGCGAGCCGCAGATGGTGGTGCGCAACCGCAGCGGGCACCGACTGCTGTTGAACGGCGTGCTGGTGGAGTTTGCAGTGGGAGACGAGAAGAAGACCGATCTGGTGCACTTCATCGACTTTGCGCAGCCCAGCAACAACGACTTTCTGGTGGCGAACCAGTTCACGATCACTGGCACCAAGCAGCCGCGCCGGCCCGATGTGATCGCCTTCGTGAACGGCTTACCTCTGGGCGTGGTGGAGCTGAAGAACCCCGCGAATGAGCAGACGGACGTGTGGGACGCCTTCAACCAGTTGCAGACCTACAAGGACGAGATCAGCGACCTGTTCAACAGCAATGCCGCCCTGGTTGTGAGCGATGGCTGCACGGCACGCATAGGCTCGCTCACCGCGAACGCGGAGCGCATGTTGCCCTGGCGCACCATCGATAACGAGGATGACCGGCCGCGCCTTCAGATGGAGTTGGAAACATTGGTGCGGGGCTTTTTCAAGCCAGAATTGTTCCTGGACTACGTGCGGCACTTCGTGCTCTTCGAGCAGGACGGCGACAGCCTCGTCAAGAAGATTGCCGGCTACCACCAGTTCCATGCAGTGCGCGAGGCGGTGCGCGCCACGGTCATTGCTGCGCAGGATGCCGACAAAGGCGTGCTGGAAGTGAGCGAAGAGCGCGCCACCTATGGCAAAGAGGTGAAGCCAGGTTCGCGCAAGGCGGGCGTGGTGTGGCATACCCAGGGGTCGGGCAAGAGCATCACCATGGCCTGCTACGCGGGCAAACTGTTGCAGCAGCCCGAAATGAAGAACCCCACGTTGGTGGTGGTGACCGACCGCAACGACCTCGACGGGCAGTTGTTCGCGACCTTCAGCGCGGCCAGTGATCTGCTCAAGACCATCCCGGCTCAAGCCGGAGACCGCGAGGAACTGCGCGAGATGCTGGCTTCACGCGAAGCGGGCGGCATCATCTTCACTACGGTGCAGAAGTTCGCGCTGCAGGAAGGTGAAGAGGCACACCCGCTGCTCTCGGGCCGCAGCAATATCGTGGTGATCTCTGACGAGGCCCACCGCAGCCAGTACGGCACCAAAGGCCGGCTGGACACCAAGACGGGAAAGTACGTGTTTGGCTATGCCAAGCACCTGCGCGATGCGCTGAAGAACGCCACCTTCATCGGCTTCACTGGCACGCCCATTGCGTTGGAAGACAAGGACACCCGCGCGGTATTTGGCGACTACGTCAGCATCTATGACATCCAGGATGCGGTGGATGATGGCGCGACCGTGCCGATCTTCTACGAGAGCCGCCTGGCGAAGCTGGATGTGAACCAGGCGGAAATCGACGGGCTCAACGAGCAGGTGGACGAAGTCGTCGAGGATGAAGAGGACATCGCCAGCCGGGAGAAAACCAAGAGCGAGTGGGCGGCCTTGGAAAAGCTGGTGGGCTCGGAACCCCGACTGCAGCAAGTGGCACGAGACCTGATCCAGCACTTCGAGGCGCGCGTATCGGTGGTGGACGGCAAGGCGATGATCGTGTGCATGAGCCGCGACATCTGCGTGCAGCTTTACAACGCCATCTGTGTCGGCGACGAGAACAACCCGCCTCTGCGGCCCGAGTGGCACAGCACCGATCCGGAGCAAGGCGCGATCAAGATCGTGATGACGGGCTCGGCCGCAGACAAAGCGTTGTTGCAACCGCACCTGTACAGCAAGCAGGTGAAGAAGCGGCTGGAGGCACGCTTCAAGGACGTGAACGACCCGTTGAAGCTGGTGATTGTGCGCGACATGTGGCTCACGGGATTCGATGCACCGTGCTGCCACACGATGTACATCGACAAGCCCATGAAGGGCCACAACCTGATGCAGGCCATCGCCCGCGTCAACCGGGTGTTCAAGAACAAGCCGGGCGGTCTGGTGGTCGATTACATCGGGATTGCCAACGAGCTGAAGGCTGCGCTCAAGACCTACACCGATGCCAAGGGCAAAGGTGACCCCACGCACAACGCAGCCGAGGCTCTGGCGGTGCTGCTGGAGAAGATGGACATCGTGCGCGGCATGATGCATGGCTTCGACTACAGCGCATTCGAGACGCAGGCCATCCAGCTTCTGGTGCCTACGGCCAACCACATTCTGGGCCTGAAGGATGGCAAGACGCGCTTCCTCGACACCATGGTGGCTGCGACCAAGGCGTTCTCGCTGTGCGGCACGCTGGACGAGGCAGGCGCGCTGCGCAAGGAAATCGCCTTCTTCTCGGCCATCAAGGCGGCCATCACCAAGTTCACGACCGTGGACAAGAAGCGCAGCGACGCCGAAAAGAACAGCGCGCTCAAGCAGATTCTGGACAACGCCATCATCGCGGATGGCGTGGCCGACGTGTTCGCGCTAGCAGGGTTGGACAAGCCCAACATCGGCCTGCTGTCGGACGAGTTTCTCGAAGACGTGCGCCAGATGGAAAGCCGCAACCTGGCGGTGGAGTTGCTGGAAAAGCTGTTACGCGATGAGATCAAGGCGCGCGCCCGCAACAACGTGGTGCAGGAGAAAAAATACGGCGACCGGCTGCTGGAGACCCTACGCAAGTATCACAACCGCGCGATAGAAACGGCCCAGGTCATCGAGGAACTGATCCAGATGGCCAAGGAGTTCCAGGCCACGCTTGAGCGGGAGGCCGCGCTCGGACTGGGCCACGACGAGATCGCCTTCTACGACGCGCTCGCCAACAACGAGAGCGCGGTGCGCGAGTTGGGCGACGAGGTGTTGAAGAGGATCGCGATCGAGATCACCGAAAAGCTGCGTGCCAGCACCACGGTCGATTGGCAGGTGCGTGAGAGCGTGCGCGCCAAACTGCGGATCCTCGTGCGGCGGTGCCTGCAGAAGTGGAAGTACCCACCTCCTGGTCCCGGTGAGCAAGACGCAGTGGAACTGGTGCTAAAGCAGGCCGAAGAGCTGTCCAACAGCTGGACGATGTAAATGTCGCAGAGACTGGCCGAAGGTTGAAACATCACAGGAGGCCGCGCCGCGCTGTCGCCGCCAGCAAACAAACCGAGGACTCTCGAGAAGCTCAGATTCCAACGGCGGGAAACCAGCAATAATCGGTAAGCGCTCCATCAACCCCATTCTTACGTAGCTCCGTGTGAGCCCGCATGCTTCGGCTTCCGTTTCTCAGGGAGCATAAGCATGTCGGAGCGCAGCAAGTTCTGGTTGTCGCACCTGTCGGCGATCGAGGCCGAGGGCATCACCACGAAGGCCTACGCCGAGCGCGAGGGCCTGTCGCCGCAGGCGCTTTACCGTAAGCGCTCCGACATGCTTATGCTCCCTGAGAAACGGAAGCCGAAGCATGCGGGCTCACACGGAGCTACGTAAG
>QXGG01198806.1_pt1 | contig 10675 bp, 11 predicted proteins | sample 1982491 | NCBI WGS metagenome assembly QXGG01 (sample SAMN09924614, study PRJNA488089) | Wastewater metagenome, whole genome shotgun sequencing project. | isolation source: South African research farm wastewater | place: South Africa: Irene, Agricultural Research Council, Animal Production... | reverse complement strand
TGCTGTGCATTGGATTAAGACGCACTGCAATTGCGTAAGGCAGGGAGTTGCCCAAGTAAAGTTCAGGAGCGCGAATTGTACGCACAGTTACTTATAGACGCAAGCGCTGTATGTGCTTACCTTGACAGAAAGGCGCGTGCCTCATAGCATGCTGCGCAACCTTATTGGAGTACGCAGAACCATGCAACCACAGGCTTTTTACCAAATCGTCGCCGAAGACTTTGCTGCGGTTGACAGCATTATTAAGCAGCAGCTGTCATCACGCATTCCTTTGGTAGAAAAAATTGGTGATTACATCATTTCTGCCGGCGGTAAACGTCTGCGTCCGCTGCTGGTTTTGCTGGCTGGTAATGCCTTAGGCAAGAAAGATGATGACCTGCGTTTACTCGCTGGTGTGATTGAATTTCTGCACACCTCGACCTTGCTGCATGATGATGTCGTGGACAAATCTGACCTGCGCCGTGGCCGTTCAACGGCGAATGCAAAGTGGGGCAACGCACCGAGCGTGTTAGTGGGCGACTTTCTCTATGCCCGCTCATTTGAAATGATGGTACGTCTTGGCTCGCTGCCCGTGATGGAGATTATCTCCCAAGCCACGCGCGTGATTGCCGAAGGCGAAGTACTACAACTGACTAAAGTGCGCGATGCCAGCACCACTGAAGCCACTTATATGGAAGTGATTCGCGGCAAAACCGCCATGCTATTTGAAGCTTCCACGCACAGTGCTGCTGTATTAGCTGGCGCATCAACCGAACACGCTGAAGCACTGCGCACTTACGGTGATAATTTAGGGATTGCCTTCCAACTGGTCGATGACTTGCTGGATTATCGCGGCGATGCTGAAACCCTCGGCAAGAACGTCGGTGACGACCTCGCTGAAGGCAAACCCACACTGCCATTGATCGTCACCATGCGCGACGGTACACCTGAACAAGCGGCCTTGGTGCGCAAAGCGATTCAGAAAGGTGGTATTGAAGATTTAGCCGCAATCAGTGCAGCAGTAGAAGCCTCTGGCGCATTAGATTACACCGCCAAATTGGCACAAGACTACGCACAACGTGCAATCAACTGCCTACAACCCCTTCCCGCATCCGGCTATCGCGATGCCATGATTGAACTGGCCAACTTTGCGGTTGCACGCACGACCTAACTCCAGCCAAGCGCACATTGATTGCAGCACTGTTTCAGTGCACTGCAATCAATTTTTATGAATAAGCCATCTATATACGCTTAGCCAATGTGCTGCATAATATTACCTACACAACTGCAAACATCACCTTAGAAGAGTACAAGCTATGAGCATTCTTAAAGAATTCAAAACCTTTGCCGTGAAAGGCAATGTTGTGGATATGGCGGTTGGTATTATTATCGGTGCCGCTTTTGGTAAAATTGTCAGCTCATTTGTGGGCGATATTATTATGCCGCCGCTTGGCGTATTGATTGGCGGTGTTGATTTTAGTGACCTAGCCGTGACTCTCAAAGCAGCTGAAGGTGATTTGCCTGCGGTGATGCTGGCTTACGGTAAATTTATCCAAACCATCATCGATTTTGTAATTATTGCTTTTGCGATTTTCATCGGCATCAAGGGCATTAACCGCCTCAAGCGCGAAGAGGAAGTTGCAGAAGAAGCTCCCGCTGCACCACCAGCGCCGAGTAATGAAGAAGTATTGCTTAGCGAAATTCGTGATTTACTTAAAAATCAAAATAAAAACTAGATGTTTTTAGTAACCCAGCTACCCGTGTGCAGCATACGTCGATAATGCTTGAAGCTTTTCATTACGGTTTTACTGCTAAATGCGTGGCGTAGCGTACTTGGGAGTTGGTGTTTATCCGTCGATGAACCCATCCAGGGTTCAACTCCGGCGCTACGCCATCCATGGCTCGCTCATCACACCAACCCCGAAGTACTCATTGATCAACGGCGTGGTTAGCACGATTTATATCTGACTCTTGACTCGCTAAGCAATCATTTGCAGCGTTGGGCCCAGGGGTTTGCTGATTGGTGTTTTTAGAAGACTGGCAAACCCTAATGATGCTCAAAGAGCACCGTGCGGGTGCCGTGGCAAGCGGAGCCATTGGTGGCGCAGCGCCCGAATCGAGTCTGGGATGGACTCGCTGAGGGAGGAGCGGCACTTGTACGGTGCGGCATATGCAGATAATGCCTGACGCTCTCGATCTCTGCTAAAGCGAGCATCTGACATAACACTAAAAAAAACTATACATATAAACTTACCAATAATTCTCCACTGCCACTGCACCAGGCTTGCGCATCATCGACAGCTGCATATCACGTTTCTGCAGCAACATCCGACAATCTTCAACCATCTCTGGATTACCACAGAGCAGCACACGTGAACTCTCTGCTTCCATCGGCAAGTCCACATGCTTTTCTAACTCGCCCGAAGTTAATAAATCGGTAATCCGCGATCCTAAGCAACCCGGCACTTGCTCGCGGGTTACCACAGGGACAAAGGTAAACTTATGCGCGTACTCAGCGACATACTCACGCGTTAAAATCTCATCGAGCACATCCCGATAGGCCAATTCGCCCTCAGTGCGCACACTATAGACCAAGACAATCCGCTCAAAACGCTCCCATGCTGCAAAGTCCTGCAATATCGATAAAAAGGGTGCCACTCCTGTGCCGGTTGCCAATAGCCATAGATTTTTACCGTCCACAAAGCGATCTAACGTCAAAAACCCATGGGCTTGCTTCTCAACTAAAATCTCATCGCCGACCTGCAACTGACTCAGCTCACTGGTAAACTCACCGCTGGGTACCACAATCGAGAAGAAGTCTAAAAACTCATCAAAGGGACTTGAGACCATTGAGTAACCCCGCCAAACAATAGCGCCACTGGCTTTACGCACACCCAGCCGAGCAAATTGCCCCGCGGTAAAACGAAAGCCCGCATCACGGGTACAGCGGAAACTAAATAGACTCGGCGTCCAGGTATGTAAGTGGGTAATGGTTTGCGGGGTGAACTTTTCTTGCGCGCGGTTCATACTGCACCTCATTGACTGATAGACACCCTATTCATACGCCATTTTTGGCCAAACAAATACCTGCGATCTCTATGCCTATACTCAACACCGACTTTGCCCAACTGAAACTGCTGCGTTACCCAGAGCACAACAACAGCCCACTGCAAGCCTTTGATGCGGCGGATGAATACCTGCTCAAACACCTGAGCAGTTGCACATTACCCAGCCACGCTCGCACTTTAATACTCAATGATAATTTTGGCGCACTGGCTGCGAGTCTATCTACGCAGATGCAAGTGCACAGCAGTGGTGATTCTTTTTTAGCGCACCAAGCCTTGCGTAACAACCTCCATAATAATCAACTCGATGCGGATAGCGTGACTATTCTTGCCTCTGATCAAGCCTTTGACGGCCCCTATGATTGCGTATTGATTCGCGTACCCAAGACTTTGGCGTTGCTCGAAGAACAATTGATTCGCCTGCAGCAGCACATTAGACCTGTCACTGTGATTATTGCTGCTGGGATGATTAAGCATCTGCCGCGTTCAGCAGGTGATTTGATGGAGCGTTATATCGGCACAGTGCAAGCCAGTCTCGCCGAGAAAAAAGCACGCCTACTCTTTGTCAGTGTGACTGATAAAGCATCCGCCACCTCGCCCTACCCCAGCACGTATCAATTGGATAAACCCAAGCTGCGCCTGCGCAATCATGCGGGTGTGTTTTGTCGTGAAGCGCTGGATATCGGTACACGCTTTTTCCTGCAGCACTTACCGCACAACCTGGGCGCAGCGCAGGTTGCTGATTTGGGTTGCGGCAATGGCGTGTTAGGTATTGTCTGCGCGCTGAATAATCCACAAGCGCAACTGCACTTGGTGGATGAGTCATATATGGCCGTACAATCTGCACAAGAGAACTGGCAGCAGGCGTTAGGTGAGCGCACCGTTACAGTATCAGCGGGTGACGGCTTAGCCACACAAACGCCAGCCAGCTTAGATGTGGTGCTGTGCAACCCGCCCTTCCATCAACAACAGGTGGTCGGTGATTTTTTAGCGCGCCGCATGTTTCAGCAAAGCTATAACGCACTTAAAACCGGTGGAGAACTGTGGATTGTCGGCAACCGACACCTGGGCTATCACGTTACGCTCAAGCGCATATTTAATGAGGTCGAGCAGATTGCTGCCAATGCTAAGTTTGTTATTTTTAAGGCGCGTAAATAACAGCCTTTGTGCGAGCAGTGAAAACCGTGCGGTATTCAAACCATGGACTGCCACGTCGCTACGCTCCTCGCAGAGACGGTGACACCCCTTGGAGCGCGGGCCGCCTGACCCGCACCACTGGCACTCGCACGGCCACTGTAGGTCGCGCATTTATGCTCGACATAGCGCAGGTTATGCATTCGTAACACCTAAGTCGGACATAAATATCCGACCTACAAATACAGCATTACAAACCGTGCGATGTCCGGCCATGGACTGCCACGTCGCCACGCTCCTCGCAGAGACGGTGCCCCCCCGGGAGCGCGGGCCGCTGGCACGCATTTAGCGTCATTACGAACACAGTAAAGCCGTCCACCTTGCAAATTAACGCTTAGAGGCTTGTTTATACAGCGGCATCACCTTAGGGATGGCCTGCTCTAAATTAGCAATACGCGTCCCTGAAGCCGGGTGTGTGCTCATAAACTCCATTGGCGCACCTTGGCTGGCTTGCTCCATTTTACGCCACAAATTGACTGCGCCATTGGGGTTGTAGCCTGCACGTGCAGCCAACTCAATGCCAATTAAATCAGCTTCTGTTTCGGCGCCACGACTGTTAGGCAGCGTCATGCCGTATTGCACCGCTGTATCGGCAATCGCCATCGCATCCTGCCCTAGGCCTAGCACTGCACCCAAGCCCGTTTTCGCCAATTCAACAGCATAAGCTTTAGACATTTGCTCGCGACCATGCTCGCGTAAAGCGTGCGCAATCTCATGCCCCATCACCGCAGCAATTTCGTCGTCAGTCAATTTGAGTTTAGTAATAATGCCACTGTAAAAGATAATTTTACCGCCCGGGCCACAGTTAGCGTTGAGCTCAGGGCTGTCAATTAGATTAACCTGCCAATCCCATTGCTGCGCATCAGGACGAAAGTGGCCCACTTGTGCAATCAAACGCTTGCCGATTGTTTGCAAACGCTTGGCATTGGCACTGCGCGTATCAAGCTGGCCTTTGGACTGAGCTTTTTGCAAGGTTTCTTGATAGTGCTGCGCATAACTCTGATTCACTTGCTGGGTCGACAGCATACTGAACATATACTGCTTACGCTCTACACCTACCGCGCTGGAACTTGTCGTGTTAACCGCTTGACAACCCGTTAACAATAGCGCTGCAGACAGCGCCAATACTTTATATAAACGAGTCAAATCACACCTCTTCCTGATAATTACAATTAGCAAATCCATCGCTAGATCGATGGTATGTGTACAGTTGATTTTAGGTACAACTCGGGCAAACCATCTTTGCCAACAGCGTGCGTTCAAAACGACTAGAGCCACACGGGGCTCAAGTCGTAGATGAGCACTGCGCTTTATACGCTAGGCGTTGCCTGTGAGCTTAATTTGCGCATCACGGGTAAAGTCCAGCATACGTTGTAAGGGACGCACAGCTTTAGGAATAATAGCCGGGTCAACAGTGATTTCATTGTCGCCGTTTTGCAAACTCAGCAACATTGCTTCCAAAGTATTCATTGCCATCCACGGGCAGTTCGCACAACTGCGGCATGCCGCACCTTCACCAGCGGTCGGCGCTTCAATAAAGCTCTTATTGGGGCTCAGTTGCTGCATTTTGTAGAAAATACCGCGGTCAGTGGCCACAATAAACTGCTGATTCGGCAATTCTTGTGTGGCTTTAATCAACTGCGTGGTCGAACCAATCACATCAGCCAATTCAAGCACTGCAGTGGGTGATTCAGGATGCGCCAGCACGGCGGCTTCTGGATACAGCGCTTTCATATCGGCTAATTGCTTAGCTTTAAATTCTTCATGGACAATGCAAGCAGCGTCCCAGAGCAGCATATCTGCGCCGGTTTCACGCTGGATATAGCGCCCTAAATGCTGATCGGGTGCCCACAGAATGGTCTCGCCGTTATCCATCAGACTTTCAACGATATCCAAAGCACAACTGGAGGTTACCACCCAATCGGCACGCGCTTTCACTGCGGCAGAAGTATTGGCATACACCACCACAGTACGCTCAGGGTGTTGATCACAAAACTCAGAAAACTCTTTCACCGGGCAGCCCAAATCCAGCGAGCAGGTCGCTTCTAAGGTAGGCATGAGGATGCGTTTTTCAGGGTTTAAAATTTTGGCGGTTTCGCCCATAAAGCGCACACCGGCAACCACTAAGGTTTGCGCACTGTGCTGGCTGCCAAAACGCGCCATCTCCAGCGAGTCAGCGACACAGCCACCGCTTTTTTCAGCGAGTTCTTGAATGATAGGATCGCAATAGTAATGCGCGACCAACACGGCATTTTGCGCTTTAAGCTCAGCAATAATACGCTCAGAATAATGCGCTTCTTGCTCAGGCGTTAGCACTTCAACTTGCTTTGCAGCTAAGTGGGCTTGAACTAAAATGCGTTCAGAAATTTGCGTCATTGATGCCAGTCCTCACAGCGCACACGGGCGCAATGTTAACAAGTGTATGCTTCTTTATTGAATTAGAACGCAAACAATACTGACAATAAAACAATGCTATGGAAACTGGTGGGTCGTGTGGGATTCGAACCTACGACCAATTGGTTAAAAGCCAACTGCTCTACCACTGAGCTAACGACCCGAAAGGGATGCGAATCATACGGCTTTTTGAGCTCAGATCAAGCGAAAGTTTTATTTTTGTCAAAAGTATCGTGTTACGTCGTTGATTCCTGCGTTGATAAAACCTTGTTTTCGCAGTTGACAGCTTTCACAGTTCCCGCAAGCGCGACCCTCAAGATCGGCCTGATAACAAGATACGGTGAGCGCATAGTCTACCTCTAACTGCGTCCCAAGCCGAATAATATCAGCCTTACTCATACTTTGCAGGGGCGCTTGAATCCGAAAGGTGCGTCCTTCAACGCCTTCACGGGTTGCCAAGTTAGCCACACGCTCAAAGGCTTGAATAAAGGCCATGCGACAATCGGGATAGCCTGAGTAATCGACATCATTGACGCCGATAAAAATATCATAAGCCTGCAGCACTTCCGCCCAACCCAGCGCCAGCGATAAAAAAACGGTATTGCGCGCGGGCACATAGGTCACTGGAATTTCGCCCTGAGTCGCGGCTTGCGGTACCGCCAGCGTGCTATCGGTCAGTGCCGAACCACCGATACCATCTAAATCAATCCCAATCACTTTATGCTCAAGGGCACCTAGCGCTTTGGAAATACGACGTGAGGCGTCTAACTCACTGCGATGGCGCTGGCCGTAATCAAAGCTCATGGTGTAGCAATCAAAGCCTTGCGCGCGAACCGACGCCAGCACTGTTGCTGAGTCTAAGCCACCTGACAGTAAAACCACTGCCCGCTTATTGCTCATGGGGATCCCCTCAAATTTTAAACCAGCGCTAGGGTACAGATATCAGTGGCCGCATCACGATATAAACGCATACGGGCAACTGAACGCCTAACTGACGAGATGGCTCAATACACTGCGCGTGCCGCACTCTGTTTTATGTTTAAAATTACAGAGTGCTTACAGCCGTATATTAGAGTTTGGCTAGATCTTTTTCAGCCAACTGTGCCGCTGATGTGTTGGGGTAGCGGGCGAGTACTTGTTGTAAAATGCCACGCGCACGGTCAACACGCCCTAAACGACGCTCAACATCAGCGAGTTTGTACAATGAATCAGGCACTTTATTGTGCTCTGGATAATTCTCGCCCACCAATGCAAAAGCTTTACCTGCCGCTTGCAAGTCATTCTGTACTAAATGTATTTCACCTAACCAGTACTGGGCATTGCCCGCATATTGACTGCTTGGGTATTTACGCAAAAAAGCCGTGAAGGCTTGCTGCGCTTTATCAAAATCACGCTCTTTAATTAAATCAAAAGAGGCTTCATAAAATAGCTTTTCCTTTTCAGGATCAGCAGCAGAGGCTGGCTCTGCAGGCGTTGAGTTACTGGCCGTGCTCGTAGCAGGCGCTTCAGTCGCCGTAGTTGAACTCGTAGCTTGTTGTGTTGCACCACTTATGCGGCTGTCTAACACTTGGTAACGCTCAAGATTTTCTTGGCGTAACTGGGTGATTTCATATTGCTGCTCTTCAAGCATACCGCGCAGCGTAGCAATTTCTTGTTGCATCTGTTGCAACTGCATAAACAGCTGAGCTTGAGCTGAAGGCAGTGCCGAAGCACCACCTGCAGTCGCAGAACCGTTCATACCCTGCTCTGTGCCAGCATAGGTTTGATCATATGCTGAGCGGTCAGTGACTGGGATCGCAGCGTTTGCCAGCACGGGCAAGCTGAGGGCCAAGGTTATCAGGGTAGAACGGATCATATAGCTTACCTTTTACTTACGCAGTTCAACGCGACGGTTTTGTGACCATGAGCTTTCGTCATGACCAATCACGTTTGGACGCTCTTCGCCGTACGATACTGGCTCAAGTTGTGCAGGTGAAACACCCTGCAGAACTAAGTAACGCTGTACGGCTTTAGCACGACGCTCGCCCAGTGCCATGTTGTATTCACGCGTACCACGCTCATCGGCGTGACCTTCGAGCACAACACGTGCGCCATTACCTTGTAAGTCACGCGCGTGCACATCAAGTGCGCGCATGGCTTCTGGTTTCAGGTCTGAACTGTCGAATTCAAAGTAAAACGTAGTGATTGCACGCAACGCTGCTTCTTCACTCGCATAGCCATCTAAGCTACCGTCAACAGCGCCCGTGTTAGCACCGTAACCCGCATTCGGATCAATTGCGCCTTCACCGCTAGCGTCGCCGCCTTTAGAAGAACAACCTACTGCAACAGCCAAAGCCAATGATAAAGCGGCAAGTTTACCGAATTTAAGCATTTCCATTTTACAAGCTCCAAAAAACAACATTATTAAGTGAGTTCACTCACCATCAGTTTAGGTAAGGGGACCATGAAGGCTCTCTGACTTCGCCTTGAATGCTAGGTAGTGGGAGCCGCACCCGCCCATTGATAGATGCAAGCATCAGGACACCCCTGCCCTGTTGGTGAGTAGCGTAGATTACCATTGTTCCATTGGGTGCAACAGTAGGTGACTCATCTAAACTTGAGTCAGATAAAATACGTAAATTACCGCGCTGTAAATCCTGTGCAGCGACCTTAAACACAGCATAGCCGTCTTGACGATGAATCATCACCAAGGTCTTTTCATCAGCGGATAATTTAGGATTAGCATTGTAGTTACCAATAAAGGTCACACGCTCAGCAGCGCCGCCATTGATGTTCATCCGGTAAATTTGTGGTTTGCCTGAACGGTCAGAAGTGAAGTACAGCGTTTGCCCATCTTTACCCCAGAATGGCTCAGTATCAATCGCTGCATGATTGGTCACTCGGCGCACTTGGCGTGAGCTCATATCCATGACATAAATCTCTGGATTACCATCACGCGATAAAACAAAAGCTAAACGATTGCCATCCGGTGACCACGACGGTGCACCATTTAAGCCCTCATAGTTCGTGACTTGTTCGCGGTGTCCGGTTTCAATATTTTGCACAAAAATACGTGGGCGTTTTTGCTCAAACGACACATAGGCAATACGCTTACCATCAGGAGCAAACGACGGTGACAAAATGGGCTCACGCGATTGCAACAAAGTGACTGCACGCGCACCATCGTAATCCGCACGCTGCAAAGTATAGCGGGTATTGCTGGCGGAAAAACGCTCCGCTGTGACATACAGCAAACGTGTTGAAAACGCACCTTTAACACCGGTCAGCTTGTCATACGACTGATCAGAAATATGGTGCGCCAAATCGCGCAACTGCTCAACCGAACCGCCGACGCTACCACTGAGCATCACTTGCTCGGTAGTTACGTTGATCAGTGCATAGCTGACCTGAACGCGTCCTGCATCAGGCGTGATTTTACCCACTAAAAGATACTGTGCACCAATAGCTGTCCAATCTCGAAAAATCACCTCGCCCACTTGTGCAGGCTGACTGATCATATTCTGACGCGCAATAGGCTCAAAAGAACCTGAGTTGCGCAAATCATTGGCCACGATTTGCCCAATATCCTCTGGCAATGCACTGCCACCTTGCCAAGCAAAAGGGACTACCGCGATGGGCACCGCCCGATCAGTACCACTGGTGACACGGATGTTTTTCTCGTCAGCCATCGCCTGCGCGCATAACAGAACCAGAAAAAGTGTTTTAAATATTTTCATCACAAGGCTAAATCCTCAGGCGAGAATGTCATTTTAAACGAACGATACGGTGCAAACTCATTAGCACTTAAGCGCTGCATTTCTACCAATCGTCCAATGTTTTTTACTGCAGCCACCGCTGAGTTATCAAAGGGCAGATTACCACTGCTGCGTGCCACACTCACATTAGTTACCGTACCATCTGACAACATATTAATTTGAATGATCACTGTCATACCGTTCGTTGCACCCGGTGGACGCGTCCAGCCTTCAGATGCCCGAATGCGAATCAAGTCATCTAAGCCACCCGCCACTTGCGAACCTTGAGTATCGGCAGCGGTTTGCTGG
>QXGG01053510.1_pt1 | contig 10681 bp, 12 predicted proteins | sample 1982491 | NCBI WGS metagenome assembly QXGG01 (sample SAMN09924614, study PRJNA488089) | Wastewater metagenome, whole genome shotgun sequencing project. | isolation source: South African research farm wastewater | place: South Africa: Irene, Agricultural Research Council, Animal Production... | reverse complement strand
GGCAACGGCATCCAGCTCTACAACACGCAGCGCGCGCGCATCATCGGCAACAACATCAGCTTCGTGCGCGACGCGATCTACGTGGACGTCTCGCACGACGCGCTCTTTCGCGGCAACAAGCTGCACCACAGCCGTTACGGCACGCACTACATGACCTCCTACCGCAACGTCTGGGAGGACAACGAGACCTGGTACAACCGCGGCGGCCTGGCGCTGATGGAAGTGCGCGACCAGGTCGTGCGCAACAACCGCGCCTGGGGCAACTCGGACCACGGCATCATGCTGCGCTCGATCCAGGACGCGGTGATCGAGAACAACCTGGTCGCCGGCAACCAGCGCGGCTTCTTCATCTACGACGCCGAGTACAACGAGATCCGCGGCAACCAGGTGATCGACAACATGGTCGGCATCCACCTGTGGGCGGGCTCGAAGAACAACCAGGTCGAGGGCAACGACTTCATCGCCAATCGCGAACAGATCCGCTACGTCGCCGCCCGCGACATGATCTGGGGCGAAAAGTACGGCAACCACTGGAGCAACTACCTCGGCTGGGACCGCAACGGGGACGGCGTCGGCGACGTGTCCTACGAAGCGAACGACATGGTGGACCGCCTGACCTGGCGGCACCCGATGATGAAGCTGCTGCTCGGCAGCCCGGCGATCCAGACCCTGCGCATGGTGGCCCAGCAGTTCCCGCTGCTGCGCGCGCCCAGCATCGTGGACCCGAACCCCCGCATGGAACCGAACAAACCTGACTGGAGCCAATGGCGTGGCAGATATTTCCCCCGCTCGGAGTGACGCCGGCGCACCGGTGATCGTCGCCCGCGGCGTTCATAAGCACTACGGCCCCATCCACGCCGTCGATGGCGTGGACCTCGAGGTCCGCAGCGGCGAGCTGTTCGGCCTCATCGGCCACAACGGCGCGGGCAAGAGCACGATGTTCAAGATGATGCTGGGGCTGATCCCGCTCACCGCCGGCGAGATCCGCATCGACGGCGCGCCGGTGCCCGGCAGCGATTTCCGCGCCGTGCGGCGCAAGGTCGGCTACCTGCCCGAGAACGTCGTGCTCTACGACAACCTCACCGGCGCCGAGACGCTCGACTTCTTCGCCCGCCTCAAGGGCGTGTCGCCGGCACAGAACGCCGCCCTGCTCGAACGCGTCGGCCTGATGCACGCAGCAAAGCGCCGCGTGCGCGAATACTCGAAAGGCATGCGCCAGCGCCTCGGCTTCGCCCAGGCCCTGCTCGGCACGCCGCGCATCCTGTTCCTCGACGAACCGACCACCGGCCTCGACCCGGAGGCGATCCGCGGCTTCTACGCCATCCTGCGCCAGTTGAAGGGCGAAGGCGTGACCATGGTCATCACCTCGCACATCCTGGCCGAGATCCAGGAGCGGGTGGACCGGCTCGCGATCATGGCCGCGGGCAAGGTACAGGCCACCGGCACGGTGCAGGCCCTGCGCGAGCAGATGGACCTGCCGCTGTGGTTCGACGTGCGCGTCGCACCCGAGGACTTCGAGGCGGTACGCAACGCCCTCGGCGGCCTGCCGGTCGGCGCCATCGAGGCGCGCGACGGCCGAGTCGCGGTGCAGTGTGCGCGCGACGCCAAGATGGCGGTCATCGCCGCCCTGGCCTCCCTCAATGGCAAGGTGCGCGACCTCACGGTGCGCGAGCCTTCGCTCGAAGACGTGTTCTTCGGCTTCTCGGACTGAGAGACGGATCATGGAGTTTTCGCAAGTCGCCACCATCGCCGGCAAGGAATTCTGGGACCGCATCCGCAACCGCTGGGTGCTGGCCGTGGCGCTGGTGTTCACCGTGTTCGCGCTGTCGATCGCGTATTTCGGCTCGGCACAGCAGGGCGCGGTGGGTTTCCGCTCGATCGAGGTCACCATCGCCAGCCTGGTCAGCCTGGTCATCTACCTGATCCCGCTGATCGCGCTGGTGCTCGGTTTCGACGCCATCGTCGGCGAGCGCGAGCGCGGCTCGCTCGACCTGCTGCTGTCGATGCCGATCACCCGCCTCGAACTGCTGCTCGGCAAGTACCTCGGCCTGGCGGGCGCGCTCACCTTCTCCACCGTCGCCGGTTTCGGTCTGGTCGGCGTGGTGCTGTCGTCCCAGCTCGACCTCAACGCGCTGTTCCACTACTTCGGCTTCATGATCAGCTCGGTGCTGCTCGGCTGCGCCTTCCTGAGCCTGGCGGTGATGCTGTCGGTGTTCGCATCCGACCGCACCCGCGCCTCCGGCCTGGCGATCGCGATGTGGTTCTTCTTCGTGCTGATCTTCGACCTGCTGGTGCTCGGCGTGCTCGTCGTCACCGCCGGCCAGTGGGGCGGCGAGGCCCTGCCCTACGCGCTGCTGTTCAACCCGGCCGACGTCTTCCGCATCCTCAACATCTTCTCGATGGACGATGTCCGCACCCTGTACGGCCTGTCGACCGTGTTCCCGCCCGCACTGGCGCAGCCCTGGCTGCTCGGCCTGGTGATGGCGGCGTGGATCGTCGGCCCGCTGGCGATCGCGGCGTGGCGCTTCCGCCGCTGATCGCCCCCTCAACACGAACCGGATGGAGTAAGTCTCCCATGTGCACACATCACGCCTGCCAGAGCCGCCGGCGCTTCCTGATCGCCAGTGCCGCAGCCGGCCTGCTCGCCGCCTGCGGTAGCGGCAACCAGGGCGGCGGCAAGACCGTCACCCCGCTCGAGATCGACGGCAGCAGCAGTTGCGCGCTCGACGGCATGCTGCTCGCCGACTACCCCGGCCCCAAGGTGCAGATGCACTACGCCGGCGTCGAGCGCCCCGACTGGTTCTGCGACACCATCGAGATGTTCAACGTGTACCTGAACCCCGAGCAGGCCCGCCTGGTGACTGCGCTCTACGTCCAGGACATGGCCAAGGCCGAATGGAACGCGCCCAAAGGCAACTGGATCGACGCCAGGACGGCCTACTACGTGTTCGGCTCGAAGCGCCTGGGCGCGATGGGCCCGACCGCAGCCTCCTTCGCCAGCGAGGCCGAAGCCAAGGCCTTCGCCGCCGAGCACGGTGGCCAGGTGCTGCGCTTCGACGAGGTCAAGGCCGACATGGCCGTCCTCGACGGCGGCGCGCTGCACGACCAGGCGATGTGATCCGGCCGAGGACGACCATGAACCCGATTTTCGACTCCGTACCCCCGCAGGATGCGCTCGAGCTCGAGCAGGTCGCACGCCTGATCTACGAATCGCGCGAAAACCGGCGCAAGGTCCTCAGCGCCGTCGGCGCCAGCGACGAAGCCGAACTGCTCGCGCGCATCGCCAGCGGCGCGATCGACGAGCACCCGGCCTACGAACACTACCTGGCCGCGCGCATCCTGGCCGACACCCACGCGGCCGCCCGCCAGGTGGTCGGCAGCAAACTGCAGGAGATCAACCGCTGATGAGCCTGCATACCGAACTGCTCGACTACCTCGAGCGCGAACACGAAGGCGCGCTGCTCACGCCGCCGCAGTTGTCGCAGGACGCGATGACCCTGGTGCTGAAGAACGGCGTCGTCCTGACCGTGCGCTACGCCGCCGCGGACGCCTACTCGCTGCGCTGGCGCACCAGCCTGCACGCCGACGGCGCGGAGATCGGCATCGACACCGCGCCCACCCACCCGGCGCTGGCAACCACGCCGAACCACCTGCACCGTGCCGATGGTTCGGTGGTCGCCGACCCGCTCACGCGCATCGACCGCAGCCCGGAAGAGAACCTGGCGCGCGTGATCGAGGCGCTCGGCCGCGACCCGCAACTGGCGGATCACGCGCCATGACTGACGCGCTCGTGCGCCGGCGGCTGCTGCTCGCCGGCGCCGCCGGCGCACTCGCCGCGGGCACTGCGCTGCTGTGGGATTACGGGCGCAGCGCAAGCGCCGGTTTCGAGCCGCCTGCCGAGGACGTCTGCATCGTCGCCCCCACCCGGGTGACGCCGCCCCACGCCTTCGACCCGGCCAGCGGCCTGGCGATGTACGACGCGCGCCCGATCCCCACGGATGCGCGCTGCCCCGTGTGCGGCATGTATCCGGCCCGCTTCCCGCGCTGGGCGGCACAGATCATCTTCAAGGACGGCGCAGCGCACTTCTTCGACTCGCCGGTCGACCTGTTCATGTTCCTGGACAAGCCCGCGCGCTTCGGCACCGAGCGCAACGTGGCGGACGCGGCGGCGATCTACGTCGCCGATTTTCGCAGCGGCACCTGGCTGGCTGCCCGCGAGGCGGTGTTCGTGCGCGACTCCCGGGCACGCGGCCCGATGCGCGGTCCCGACCTGCCGGCCTTTGCCGACGAGACCGCCGCGCAAGCCTTCATCGCGGAACAGGGCGGTCGCGCCCTGCACTTCGACCAGGTCGACGCCAGCGTCGTCGCCGGCCTGCGCGACGCAAACCACGCCCAGCACATGCACTGATCACGCCCGTGGCGTGCCGCCGGAGCTTCTGCGGCGAGGCCCGAAGAGCCGTATCGGTAGTCCCAAAAAGCACACGGGGCCCGAAGGCCCCGCGTCGCGAACACTGCAGCCCGCCAGAAGCGGGCCCCGGCAACGACTTACTTCGACTTCGCGACCATGAAGTCGACCGCCGCCTTCACTTCTTCGTCCTTCAGCGAGGTGCCACCACCACGCGGCGGCATCATGCCCTTCTCACCGGTGAAGCCCTCGATCGCGTGCTTGTAGAGAATGTCGTTGCCCTGCGCGATGCGCGGAGCCCACTCGTCCTTGTTGCCCGGAATCGGGGCGCCCGCCACGCCGGAGGAATGGCACAGCGCGCACACCTTCTTGTACACGCTCTCGCCCGCGGCACCTGCCGGCGCCGCCGCAGGCGCGGGGGCTGCCGCAGGCGCTGCTGCAGGCGCGGGAGCGGGCGCAGCGGCCGGGGCTGCAGCCGGTGCAGCGGCAACCGGCGCGGGCGCCGGTGCGGCCGCAGGCTTCGCCGGGGTACCGCTATCCGAGCCACCACAGGCGGCCAGCAGGACGGATGCCGCAGCGGCGATCAGGAAGGGAAACTTGTTCATATGCATTCTCCGTTTTGTATGGGGTCCGTCGCAGTGATGCGCTGCGAATGCCCCGAACACTAGCGTCAACGTCTCACGTCGTGATTGATGGTCGTCAATTCAACCGACACGAACTTGCACGACACCCGCGCACGCGCCCGACACCGGCTCCGGCTCAGGCCTCGTCGATATGCCGCTTGGCGCGGAACGCATCGACCGCCACGTAGGTGAGCTTGGCCTCGGTCACCTTCACCACCACCGGATGCTCGGGGTTGCGCTCGGCGAAGACCTCGACATCGACGGTGACCGAGGTCTTGCCCACATGGACGATTTCGGCGTGGAAACTGACGATGTCGCCCACCGAAATCGGCTGCTTGAAGGCGAAGGAGTCGACCGCGACGGTCGCCACCTTCGAGCGCGCCTTGCGATTGGCGAGCACGGCACCGGCGATGTCCACCATCGCCATGACCCAGCCGCCAAACACGTCCCCTGCCGGATTGAGATCGGCCGGCATCGGCATCATCCGCAGCACCAGTTCCTTGCTCGATGGCGGCACCAGGCACAGCGGCGCAGAGTCGCCGATGACGCGCTTGGCACCCTGGGCATCGACCGCGACGTAGGTCAGGCGGGCTTCGGTGACCTTGACCACCACCGGGTTCGCGGGATTGCGTTCTGCAAAGACATGCACGTCGACCGTGATCGAGGACTTTCCGACCGACGCAACGTCGGCATGGAAGCTGACGATGTCGCCGACCGAGATCGGCTGCCTGAAGACGAAGGAATTCACCGCCACCGTCACCACGCGCGAGCGTGCATGGCGAACCGCCGGCAGCGCCCCGGCGATATCGACCATCGCCATGACCCAGCCGCCGAACACGTCGCCGGCCGGATTGAGATCGGCGGGCATCGGCATCACGCGCAGGGCGGGCGAGGTCTGCGGGGGAAGTTCTGCACCGGGGCTTGCATGAGCGGCCATGAGGTTCTCCAACACACAGGGGGGCCGGACGAACCGGCGAAAGCGGAAGGCTTCGATGATGCCAAGAAACACCGCGGCCATGTTGCCGGGCACAGCCGGTCGCGCGCCGCCAGCATCGTGAAACACATGCGCACGCCTGCAATGAATTCCGCGTGATACTCTGGATTGTGCAGTGCAACATAAACCCAGCACCGCCGGACGCATGTGAGGATCAATCATGTTAAGACTGCCATGGTCGCCCCGACGACCCGACACCCAGAAGCCGTCCCTCAGCCTCGCGCTGCAGGGCGGCGGCGCGCACGGCGCCTACACCTGGGGCGTGCTCGACCGCCTGCTCGAGGCCGGCATCCGCATCGACGGCATCAGCGGCACCAGCGCCGGCGCGATGAACGCGGTGGCGCTCGCCCACGGCTGGACCGCGGGCGGCGCGGACGGCGCGCGCGCCGCGCTGGCCGACTTCTGGCAGGCCGTGGGCGACAGCGTGCCCTTCCACGTCGAGCTGCTCAACAGCCTCAACTCCACGACCGACGGCGCGCTGCCGACGCCGATGAACGTGATGATGGGCTTCATGCGCCTGTTCTCGCCCTACCAGCTCAACCCCTTCGAGCTCAACCCGCTGCGCGACGTGGTGCGCGCCCAGTTCGACTTCGAGCGCCTGCGCCGCGACTGTCCGCTCAAGCTCTTCATCGCCGCGACCACGGTGCGCACCGGCAAGGTCCGGCTGTTCCACACCGCCGAGCTGAGCGAAGCCGCGCTGCTGGCCTCGGCCTGCCTGCCGACCCTGCACCACGCGGTGGAGATCGACGGCGAGCACTACTGGGACGGCGGCTTCACCGCCAATCCGGCGATCTACCCCTTGCTCTACGAGTGCACCGCGCCCGACATCCTGATGGTGCTGCTGAACCCGCTGCAGCGCGACGACGCGCCGCGCAGCGCCGAGGACATCTCGGCGCGCAGCATGGAGCTGGGCTTTTCCACCACCTTCCTGCGCGAGATGCGCATGATCGCCCACGCTCGCCAGTACATCGCCGAGACCGCGGGCTGGATGCCGCTCGGTCGCCTGGAGCGCAAGCTCGTCGGCCAGCGCTTCCACCTCATCGAGGCGCGCGAGCTGGCCGAGGCCGGCAGCGCCAGCAAGCTCAACGCCGCCAGCGGCTTCCTCACCGAGCTGCACACGCTCGGCCGCTCGCGCGCCGACGAATGGCTGCGCAAGCAGTATCGCCACGTGGGCCGCAAGGAAACCGTGGATGTCGCGCGGCTCTTCCTGTAGCCCGACGCGGATCAGTCGGGCATCGCGTCCAGGCGCATCAGCCAGGGCGCACGCAGCGACTCGGGCACGAAGCTCGCTTCCAGGCTGTTGCGCGCCACGCGCTTGAGCTCGGCGCGCGTCAGACCGAGCGCCTGGGCAGTCTCGACATAATTCCGCGCGATGTAGCCGCCGAAGTAGGCGGGGTCGTCGGAGTTGATCGTGAGCTTGAGCCCGGCATCGAGCAGACGCTTGAAGTTGTGCTCGGCGAGCGTCGGCACCACGCACAGCTTCACGTTCGACAGCGGGCACACGGTCAGCGCCACCTGCTCGCGTGCCAGGCGCTCGACCAGCGCCGGATCTTCCTCGCAACGCACGCCGTGGTCGATGCGCTCGACCTTCAGCACATCGAGCGCCTCGACGATGTAGGCCGGCGGCCCTTCCTCGCCGGCGTGGGCGACGATGTGCAGGCCGAGTTCGCGACAGCGCGCGAACAGGCGCGCGAACTTGCCTGGCGGGTGGCCCTTCTCGGACGAATCCAGGCCGACGCCATGGATGCGCGCCAGATGCGGCAGCGCCTGCTGCAGCGCGGCGAAGCCCTCGTCCTCGCTGAGGTGGCGCAGGAAGCACAGGATCAGCCGCGAGCTGATGCCCCAGCGCGCCTGGGCCTCGGCGCAGGCGCGCTCCAGGCCGTCGAGCACGGTCTCGAAGGCGATGCCGCGCGCGGTGTGGGTCTGCGGGTCGAAGAACAGCTCGGCATGGACCACGCCGTCGTCGTGCGCGCGCTCGAAGTAGGCGATGGCGAGATCGAAGAAGTCCTGCTCGTGGATCAGCGCCGCCGCACCGGCGTAATACAGGTCGAGAAAGCTCTGCAGGTCGGTGAAGGCATAGGCCGCGCGCGTGGCCTCGATGCTGTCCCAGGGCAGCGCCACGCCGTTGCGGCGCGCGAGCGCGAACATCATCTCCGGCTCGAGCGTGCCCTCGATGTGCAGGTGCAGCTCGGCCTTGGGCAGGGTGCGGACGAAGGTTTCGAGGTCCATGGCAATCTCCTTGCAGATGGCGGAATCCTAGCCTCAAAACCCGCTTTCGGCGCCCCCGGTCGAGCCCCGATCGGGGCGGTGCTTTCTTGTGGCGACCACCGAGCGGCGGTAGCATGGCCGCCTGCTGCCATGCAGCGAGATCCGTGCAAGGTCGTTCCTGCGCCCTTCCGGGTGCATGGCCCCACCGAATTCACCCCTCTGTTCCGGAGACCGTACCGATGCGCAAAACCTGGCTCGCCCCTCTGTTCGCCGCCTTCACCGCTGCCGGCCTCGCCTTCGCGACCCCGGCCACCGCCCAGACGACCCTGAAGATGGCCTATGCGCTGTCTGCGAGCTCGCACTACGGCGCGGGCGGCGAGGCCTTCTCGCAGACGCTGGAAGCCGGCACCGGCGGCCGCTTCAAGGTGCAGCAGTTCCCGAGCAGCGCGCTCGGCGGCGAGCGCGAGGTCATCGAAGGCCTGCAGCTCGGCACCATCGACCTCGCCATCCTGTCGACCGGCGCCACGCTGAACTTCGTACCGCAGACCGGCGTGTTCGACATCCCCTTCCTGATGCGCGACCTCGCCCACGCCCGCCAGGTGCTCGACGGCCCGATCGGCCAGGACATGCTGAAGGCCTTCTCGGCGCGTGGCCTCGAGGCGCTGGCCTGGGGCGAGCAGGGCTTCCGCCACCTCACCAACAGCAAGCGCGCGGTGGTCGCTGCCGCCGACGCCAAGGGCCTGAAGATCCGCACCACCGAGAACCCGGTGCACATCACCGCCTTCCGCCAGATCGGCATCCTGCCCACGCCGATGGCCTGGCCGGAGGTCGCCACCGCGCTGCAGCAAGGCACCATCGACGGCCAGGAGAACCCGCTGTCGGTGATCACCTCGGCCAAGCTGTCGCAGTTACAGAAGCACCTGTCGCTGACCGGCCACGTCTATGCGCCGGCGGTGATCATGGTTTCGCCGACGGTGTATGGCGGCCTGTCCGACGCCGACAAGCAGGCCTTCATCGAGGCCGGCAAGAAGGCCGCGCAGGCGATGCGCGCCTTCGTCGACAACATCGAGAAGACCGGCATCGAGCAGCTCAAGTCCGAAGGCATGGAGGTGGTCGTCACGGTCGATCGCAAGTCCTTCGAGGACGCGGTGGCGCCGGCCTACGAGGACTACTACAAGCGCTTCGACAAGAAGCTGATCGAGGACATCCGCAACACGCGCTGATCCCCGGCTGCTCGGACCACGCCGGGCGCACACCGCGTCCGCCACGGCAGCGCGAGTCCTCCTCCGCCGCAGAACGGCCCTGCCCTCACATCGCCCCGCCGTGCGCGGGGCTTCGCCTTTCCAGGCTTCGCCCATGACGCTCCTCCGCCGCATCGACCACTGGCTGTTCAAGGGCGTCTCCGCGCTCGCCCAGCTCTTCCTGATCGGCGCGGTGGCGGCCGGCTTCTGGCAGGTCGTCGCGCGCTTCGTGCTGTCCTCGCCGCTCGACTGGAGCGAGGTGCTGACGCGCGCGCTGCTGATCTGGGCGGTGCTGCTTGGCGTGGCGCTGGCCTTCCGCCACGGCGCCATGCTCGGCGTGGAGATCCTGCGCAGCGTGCTGCGCGGCGGCCAGCGCCGGGTGCTGGAGTGGCTGGTCGCGCTGGTGTGCAGCGGCTTCCTCGGCTTCCTGGCCTGGATCGGTGGGCAGATGACCTGGCGGGTGCGCTTCCAGACCGTGCCCAGCCTGGACATCTCGATCTCGTGGATCTACCTGGCGATTCCGGTCGGCGCCACGCTGGCGGCGGTCGCCGTCTTGTTGCGCGTGACCACCGCGTCGGAAGCCGAACCTGTCCCGCTCGACGGCCAGGGCTGAACGCACATGCCCGATACGCGGCACGCCAGCGCGCCGCCCACCCGTCGCCTCATGCACTAAAGCCCGCCCGCCCCTGACCGCCAGAGCCCGGGCACAGCCCTCCCCGTAGCGCCCGCCCGCCTCCTCTCCCCGCGCATCGCCCCATCCGCCAACCTTCATCCCGCCCGCCGCCATGTCCCAGTTGATGATCCTCACCATGCTGATCTTCTTCGGCCTCACCGTGCCGGTGGCGGTCTCGATCGGCCTGGCGGCGATGAGCGGAGTGGCAGCGGCGAACCTGCCCTGGCTGGTGGTGGCGCAGCAGATCTACGCCGCGCTCGACAAGTACCCGCTGGTGGCGATCCCCTTCTTCATCCTCGCCGGCAACCTGATGGAAGCCGGCGGCATCTCCGAGCGCCTGGTCGAGTTCGCCAAGAGCCTAGTCGGCGGCGTGCAGGGCGGGCTGGCCATGGCCTGCGTGATCACCTGCATGATCTTCGCCGCGGTCGCGGGCTCGAGCGTGGCCACCACCTTCGCGGTGGGCGCGATCCTGATCCCGGCCATGGTGCGCCACGGCTACCCGGCGCCCTTCGCCGCCTCGCTGCAGGCCACCGCCGC
>QXGG01230148.1_pt1 | contig 10687 bp, 18 predicted proteins | sample 1982491 | NCBI WGS metagenome assembly QXGG01 (sample SAMN09924614, study PRJNA488089) | Wastewater metagenome, whole genome shotgun sequencing project. | isolation source: South African research farm wastewater | place: South Africa: Irene, Agricultural Research Council, Animal Production... | reverse complement strand
AGGGGAAGGGGTTGCCGCTCTTGCTCGAAATCGCCCGCCAACGGCCTGACGTGCCGTTTCGGATTGCGGGGTCGGGCACGATGCATCCGACGTGGGGCGACATCCCACCGAACGTCGAGGTCTTGGGGCCGCTCACCGACGAACGGGCGGCGTACCTTGGGAACGCTCGCGCCATTATCGCCCCGTCCCGCTACGTCGAGCCGTTCTGTGGCACCGTGGTCGAGGCGCAACTGACTGGCACCCCCGCGATCACCAGCAACTTCGGGGCCTTTACCGAGACGGTGAAGCATGGGGTGACGGGGTATCGGTGCCAGACCATGCGGGAATGGCTGCAGGCGATTGACGCGGTGTCTGATCTCTCGCGCGAAAGGGTCCGTGAACGAGCGGTGAAACGGTACAGCCTCAAGACTGTGGGCCGGATGTATGCCGAGGTGTTGCACGAGATGTCCGCGGCGGCCTTGGCGGGCCGCTTTCCGATCACTGGTTGGGGCGTATGAGCATAGAGCAACGCTGGATAGTGGCGCAGGTCGGCGAGCGGCGGTTTCACTGCGATTTTATTGCCGAGTGGGGGCCTAGTGCCGATCCCGACGTGCGGCGGGTGCGTGAGGCGGCGTCGAGGGCATGGTACGCGGGCATGCTAGAAATCCCCTACGGCGTTGCGCCCGCCGCAAGCGTCACGGACTTCGCCTGTGGGCCACAGAGCTTGCTTCAGACGCACCCCACGCTTGGACGGATGGTTGCCGTGGACCCGTTGCGGTTCACCGATTTTGACGAACAGACCTATGCGTCGCATAACATCGAGCGTGTTATCGTGCCAGCCGAACGTTATGCTGGCGAGCAGACGGATGAGGCGTGGTGCTACAACGGCTTGCAACATGTGCTAGATTGGGACGCGGCCTTGCGGGTGGTCTGTCGCACGGCTCGTGAGCGGGTCCGACTGTTTGAGTGGGTCGGGGTGCCCACGGATAGCCTACACCTACACACGCTGGAGACCGAGCCTATGCAAGCCGTTATGCAGTCCGAAGGATTCCTCGAGCAGTCCGTCGTGTACGGCCACCGCGCCCACCGATATGCAGAACCGACAGCGTTTTATGCAGCGGTCTGGGAGCGTCCCGCATGAGCGAGTTCGTTATTCCCATCGGGGTGTTAGTGTCCATCGTGCTTGGGTCCATCGGATACGGCATCACGAAAAACAAGGTGGACACGGCCCATGACCGGATTGATGCCCTCGACGATCGTGTGACCAAAAGCCTGTCGGCGCTTGAAATGAAAGTGGATACGGTCATTCGGTTGACCGAGCGAATTGATGAGCGGACCCGTCGCGTTGCCAATGATGACTGACCTACCCCCCGGCTACCCCCCGTTCTTTAGTCGGGCCGAGTTGGTGCGGTCGGCACGAGCGGAGCGGCTCGGGATACCCAATGTGCCGACGGCGCAGCACGAACAGAACCTACGGGCCTTGGCGTGGCAGATTCTGTATCCCCTGCGCGAAGCGATGGGGGGGCCGATTCAGGTCACGTCGGGGTATCGCAGTGCCAAGCTCAACGCGGGGACCAAGGGGGCCAGTGCGACAAGCCAGCACAAGCTGGGGCAAGCGGCAGACATTGTGACGGGGGGTGGATTTAGCAACGCCGCGATGTTCCATTACATTCGGATGTACCTGCCCTACGATCAGCTCATCTGGGAGATGATGACGCCCGATGGCAATCCAGAATGGGTTCATGTAAGCTATAGGACGAACAAGCCAAGGGGTATTGTTTTACTTGCTAGACGCCAAGGGGATAAAACAGTGTATTCAAACTGGTACGGCACACCCAGGTGGAATGGATAAGCTGTGTTGCGTGTATCTTGGTGTGGCAGACTTAACCTTTTCGGAGTGACAAATGGATTTCATTAAGCTGAAGTTGGTCGAATACGGCATGGCGTTGGTGATTGCCCCGCTCGCCGTCATCATCATGCAGGCCCTGAAGCGGTATTCGTTCTGGGTGGATACCCGTTCGGCATGGGTCAAGCGCGTCATTGTTGCCGCCACGGTGTTGGCGTTTACCGTGCTTGCGCATTACACGGGCGTGGACTTTGGGGTGAAGGGGGATGACCTCGGCTTCCTCGCCACTCTGGACCAGACCACGATCGAAACTTTGCTTGGCTCGCTCGTGGCCTTTGGGATTCATGCGGTGAAGAAGGCGCAGTCCAAGAAATCGTAACGTCAGGCGTTACGATTTCGACTATAACATTCGGTTATATGTTGAACTGACGGGGGGCGTTATTATGGGATAGGTGAATATCCTGCGATAGCGTCCCCCTTTCCCCATCCCCATGAGCCAAACAACGATCTTGGTGGTCTGCGTCGATTGCGCTGGGACAGGCATCGGCAAAGAAGGATACACGCAGTGCGAGTACTGCCTCGGGCAAGGTCATATGGCAGTCGATAGAGCGAAGGACGGGGGCTGTCCCGATGGGTATCGGGCGTGGCGGGATTACGAACTGCCCCCTTTTCGATCCAATCCCCTTATCCTGTGGACTGATGCCCACAAAGCGTAAGGCAGTAAAAGACCGCCCCGTTCTTCTCGCCATTACCTCGGACCAACACTGCGGCTCGACGGTCGCCTTATGTCCCCCGAAGGTCACGCTCGATGATGGGGGCGAGTACCACGCGAGCAAGGCGCAGCTTTGGCTTTGGGAACGCTGGCAGGAGTTCTGGCAACGCGCCGAGCAGAAACGTCGGAAGCTCGACGCCGCAATGGTGCAGGTGTTCAATGGCGACCTGACCGAGGGCGATCACCACCGAACAACTCAGATCCTTTCGGGAAATCCCACGGCACAGGCGGCGGTGGTCAATGCCGTGATGAAGGTGCCGCTGGCGTTGAAGCCGGACGCTATCGTGGGGATTCGCGGGACCGAGGCGCACGTCGGGCCGAGCGCGGCCTTTGAGGAGCGCATTTTCCTTGGACTCAAGAAGGACGGCTGGCCCGTGCGGGTGGACGAGGCGAGCGGCAATGCGTCCCATTGGCATTGGACCTTCGCGCACCAAGGCGTCCGGCTGGACATCGCCCACCACGGCAAGTTCGGCAGCCGTCCCAATACCAAGATGAACATCGTGATTGCCCTGGCGTTCGATATCTTCACGCGAGCGGCGATTGACGGGCGGCCTTACCCCCATTTGGCGGTGCGGTCCCATATGCACCAGTTCGGGGACACGGGCTCGGCCTACCCTACGCGGCTCATCCAAATGCCCGCGTGGCAGTTGGCGACGGCGTTTATTCATCGGCTGAACCCCGGCGCGATTGCCGATGTCGGGGGCATCTTGGTGACGATTGCCGATGGCAAGCTTGAGGTGGAACCCGTGATTTATCGTCCCGACCCTCGCCCCTTTGATACCCTATGACCACCATCACGACAGCCGAGATTCTCGCCGAGCTTGAAGCGGCGACCAAGGCGATTGACGCCCCTGACGGCTTTTGCTCGATTGCCGAGATGGTGGCGCAGACCGGACTCGCGGACGCCCGAATCCGCAAGGCGTTAATCGCGGCGAAGCAGGAAGGGCGGTTGCAGATGACGCGGGTCTTACGCGAAACCTTGGCGGGGGCGATGCACCCCATCCCTGTCTACCGGATTGTGCCAGTGAAGCGCACGAAGTAACCTTGAGCATGGCCCCGATTACCGAGCGTTGCCGGAACGATTCGCCCTTGCGTTGCGCGTGGCGGGCACGGCTGGCGCAGTCCGACCCCGAACGCCTGCGGTATAGTTATGAGGCATATACATGGCTCTTCTGGCTAGGTTCGGTACCGGAAGCGGTATCTATATGCCCCGGATGTGGCGGTGCTTTGCCGCAGATTGGGCCTGTGCTGGCGAAACTGCACCGCGGGGGTACGTGGGATAGGTTCGAGGGCGAGGACGGCGGCTAATGGCATCCTCGCGCAAACGCTGGCCCCCTATCCCGAGGACGGTGCAGGGTTTGGCGGGGGGCGTCAAGGTCGTGGTTCGACGGGCCGAGTCGTTTAAGACTGATGACGGCGACACGGTCTGGGGGGTGTACAAGCCGGCCGAGCGCAAGATTCTGTTGGCTGGGAAGCTGCCCCCTGCCCTGCGCTGGCACACCCTGATCCATGAATGGGCCCATTGCTGGCTCCTCGATGCGGGGCTGCCGAACCTGATTCACGGGGAAGGCGAAGAGACGGACCGCAACATTGAGGTGTTTTGCGATACGCTGGCCACGGCGACTGTGCGGACGATGGCGAGCGCGTTGGACCTTGATCCGCACCAACAACCCTAGGGCCCGAGTGGGCCCGTTGCTTGGAGTGAGTCGGTAGTGTAGGTTGGGGCAGTCCCTACACTGGTCCTCTGCCTGACGGCATGTCCGTAGGGTACAAGCCCTGTCTCTCCGGTTGGGGAATCGCGTACAGACAGGCCGCCGCGCCAGTCCTTCGGGGCTGGCGTTGTGCGTTTGGGATGTTATGTTATGTGCCAACCCCAACACGGATAGCCAATGATTCATTATCACGGCGGCCCTATTACGCCGACTTATGCGGCGGTAACGCTGTGGACCCGTCGTCACGCCTGTGTGAGCTATGCCCATTCGCAGCAGGTCGCGCTCGCGGCGGAAGTGTGTCAGTCGTTCATTTTGGACAACGGGGCATACTCGGCGTGGACCCAAGGCACCGCATTTGACTTTGACGGCTATGTGGAATGGGTAAAAGTGTGGGACAAGCATCCCGCGTTTGATTGGTGCCTGATTCCCGATGTCATTGATGGGACCGAAGAGGACAATGCGTTGATGATTGCCCGATGGTTTCAGGCTGGGATGCGGCACGGCGTCCCTGTCTGGCATCTGCACGAATCGCTGGAACGCCTTGGGCAATTGGCACGGGCCTATCCTCGGATTGCGTTGGGATCGTCCGGTCAGTACGCCACGGTAGGCAATACCGAATGGTGGCAACGCATGGACGAGGCGATGCACATTGTGTGCGACGAGCAGGGCCGTCCCATTACGCGATTGCACGGGTTGCGGATGCTTGCCCCGACCGTATTCTCGCACATCCCTTTGGCAAGCGCAGATTCTACTAACGTGGCGCGCAACGTTGGGCTAGACCAGCGGTGGAAGGGGCCATACGAACCCGTTACCCCGATGATGCGATCCTTGGTTTTGGCCGAACGGATTGAGAGCCACGTAAGTGCTGCTCGTTGGTCGGCCCGCCACGGCGTTCAGCAGAATCTAGAGCTCATTGGCTAATCGGCTGGCGTTGTGCGTTTAGACGTATGCACTCATTTGCCAAATATGCAAACGTTTGCCTATTATTGTTCGGCAACGGGATATAGGACGCGGACGGGTGGGATATATCGGACGTTGTATATTCGGGGTTTGGGAACGCCGAACGCTTGACACGCGGCGGGGCGGGGTGATAGGTTGGGGGTGCGCGGCGTGGAAACCGAGCACTGTGGGTGACAACTGATGACCCCTGCACGCTCTCGCCCGATACCCGCTTATGCGGGCGGGTTTCCACCGAGAGATGTTGCAGGGGTCAGTTGTTTGTAGGGGCGTGAGATGGACGAACGAAAGAAGCCGTTGCCGTATCTACGCTGGTATGTGTCTGATTACCGTGCCAGCCGCCGCGTCCAACGATTGACGTGGCAAGAGCGTGGCATATACCGCGAGCTACTGGACGAGTGCTGGGTGGAAGGCAGTATCCCAGACGACGTAGATCGTCTAGCCGAAATCGCTGGCTGCCCGAAGGGTGTTATGGCTGAAGCATGGACGAACCTAAAGCCCATGTTTTCGCCAATCGACGGCATGGATGGCATGTATTTAAACAGCCGTCGTCTTGAAATAGAGCGGTCAGAAGATGACGCATTTCGTGTTCGCATGGCGAACGCTGGACGCAAGGGCGGGCTAGCAAAAGCTAGCAAAGCTAAGCAAGGCTATAGCCAAGCTAAGCCAGCAGTTATAGCAGTTACAGCAGAGCAAAGCAGTTCAGCAGCTAGCGCGTCCGGCGCGCCGGGCCTTGAAGGGCCCGCGCCGTCCGCTGACGACTTGGTTGGACCCGAAGTGATCCGCGCCATCCTTGACAACCTTAAGACCCAAGGCAAAAAATGAGCATCCGCATCGACCCAGAGTTTCGTGACCTGATCCCACCGCTGCGCCCCGACGAACGGGCCCAGCTCGAGGCCAACATTGCCGCCGAAGGGGTGCGGGACCCGCTGGTGGTCTGGCAAGGCACCCTGCTGGACGGGCACAATCGGTATGAGATTGCTAGCCGGATGGGTTTGTCGTACCAGACGGTCGAGCGCGAGTTCGATAGCCGGGACGACGCGCTGTTGTGGATTGTGCTGAACCAATTCGGTCGCCGCAATCTCGAGGTGCCGGCCCGCGCCAAGCTGGCAATTCGCATTGAGCCGATTCTGGCAGAGCAGGCGAAGGCGCGGCAGGCAGCAGCAGGTGGTGATCGGCGGTCGGCGGGATCGGTTCGTCTGAATTCAGACGAACCGATCCGAGATATCCGCGCTCAAAATGCTGCACGTAGTGACACCCAAGCCGCTGAAGCGGCCGGGCTCAAGCGTGACACCTACCGCAAGGCCAAGACGGTGCTCACGCAGGCACCCGCGCCAATCCGTGAAGCCTACGAAGCCGGCGAAATCAGCACGCATCAGGCTTATCAGAAAATCAAGAAGGACGAAAAGGCACGCGAGCTGCAACAGGCTATTGCCGAACGGGCCAACACGTCGCCGGCTGGGGCTCCGACCATCGCCGCGGCGAACGCCATCGACTGGCTCACGACGATCCCAGACGGCAGCGTGGACCTACTGTTGACCGACCCGCCATACTCGACAGACGTGGACGACATCCACACGTTTGCAGCCTCGTGGTTGCCGGTTGCCTTACGCAAGTTAAAGCCGACGGGCCGCGCCTATGTGTGCGTCGGGGCGTATCCCCAAGAGCTTGCGGCGTACTTTGAGGTCGCGATGCCAGAGCAACTACTGGTCTGGACTTACCGCAACACGATTGGTCCTACTCCATCGCACAACTACAAGCTCAATTGGCAGGCTGTGCTGTACTACGTTGGGGCAGAGGCCGCGCCGATTGACAGCCCGCGCATGGTCGAGCAGTTCAGCGTGCAAGACATCAACGCCCCCGACGGGCGTCTCGGTGATCGCTTTCACGCATGGCAGAAGCCGCTCGAGTTGGGCCAACGGTTTGTCCTGCAATCTACGAAGCCTGGGGGCACGGTGATTGACCCGTTCGCTGGGACTGGTACGTTTTTGTTGGCGGCAGCAGAAGCGGGTCGAATTGCACGTGGATGCGAGCGCGACCCGGCAATGCGCGAGATTGCGGTAGGCCGCGGGTGTCACCATGCGGACTGAAGTGCGTGATGATTTGACTTCGTCGAGCTATTTGTGGCGTGCGTTGGTGTGGCCTGCCATTGCCGCGTCTTTGCGTGGTGGTGAGCTTATGTCCCTTGAGCACCTTAAAGGGTGTGCCGTGGCGCACGCACTAGATGTTTATGCCGGCATTGATGGATTCCACCTGCACCAAGAATGTGGGATGCGTGGGCTGGCGCATCGCGCGCAAGTCGTCGGTGATGCCAAGCCATACAACACGTTTACAATCCGATCGGGCCGTGAAAGCGGCGCGGTGACTGAACTCGAGAAGCGTACCGCGGCCTTGCAGAATGATGGCGGCTGGCTATTCCCAGCACTGACGATACAGACCTATGCTAAAACGTGGCAAGGTCCGCTTGTGTCCGTTGGGATTGCGCAGACCGCAGACATTATTGATTACATCCAACGGGGGCACGCAACGACGCAATACGTTAGGCACCGCGGCAGTGCTGAGTTTAAGGTCTGCAAGTGGGACAAAATGAAACAATTGGGATACTCAGTAAAAATTATATGCTTCGGCGATGCGCGTGGGCAAAACGATTTATTTGATGCCACTTGACACCCGTCAACTCGCGTTGTACTCTTCCCCTACACCCCAACACGGAGACGATGATGCGTGAGAAGTATGGCACCGAAGCCCCGCCAGAAGTCCGGCACCTGACGCCAGCGCAAGCCTATGCGTATGGCTGGAACGCGTGTCTCAACGCGACGATGATGCGTGGAATCCCCTCGGTGATGCCGAACTGTGAGCTATCGCCCGACGTGGCGGTGGACGACTGATTGCAGGACCGCACGGGGGCGGCATAGCATTATCGTCCCGGCGTTTACAACGGAGACTGACCGATGTGGGAAGGAGCGGAGTTGAAGCTGTCTGGCGCGATGGCGTACCTCTCGGAAATGCTTAACCTGTTGCCCGAGGACGTGGCGCACACCGCGACGCGCAACCGGATCGTGATGGCGATGGATAAGCTAGACGAGGCGCGGGATATGCTGGCAGCGGCGAAGGACCGACTGCCAAAGTAGGACCGCACGGGGGCGGCACCCCCGCACTTGGACTGACGAGGTAGTACATGATTTGGAGCACAGAGATTGACAAGGTGGCAGAAGCACTTGCCAAGGCGAACGCCGAACTACGGTCCATTAGCAAGGACCGCACGAACCCGCACTTCAAGAACAAGTACGCCACGCTCGACGCCATCATGGACGGGGTACGCCCTGTGCTGGCGAAGCAGGGGCTCTCGGTGGTGCAAGGGGCCAAAGAAGTCACGGACGGCTTTAACGTGGTGACGATGCTGATCCACAGCTCGGGCCAGTTTGTGAGCAACGTAGTGCCAGTCCCGGTCAGCAAGCAGGACGCGCAGGGCGTGGGCTCGGCCCTGACCTACGGACGCCGCTACGGGGTCTCGGCGTTGCTTTCGCTTGCCACGGACGAAGATGACGACGGCAATGCGGCGAGCAAGCCGACATCCAAGCCCGCCAAGCCTGACCCGAAGCCGGAACCCAAGGCCATGACGCCGCCAGCCAACGTGCCGGAATGGGACGGGACCGATACCGATGCGCTCGAATTCAAGTTCCCCATCCAAGGCTCGCCGCATTTTGGGAAGCCGATGGGCGAGATGCCGGATGATGTGCTGCAAAAGTTCGTCGCGTGGGCTGGCGTAAAGCCCGAATACATCAACGTCCGCGTGCGCGCCGACGCCATCCTTCAATCGAGGGCCAAGTAATGCGTAGCGTCAACCGCATCACCCTGTTGGGCAACGTGGGCAACGCGCCCGAGATTCGCACGACGAACGGCGGGGCCAAAGTCGCCACGCTCTCGCTCGCCACGGGCCGCGAGTGGAAGGACGGCAGCGGATCAAAGCAAGAGAAGGTCGAATGGCACAAACTCGTCGTCTGGGGCAACAAGACGGGTGACGGGCTGGCAGGCGTGGTTGAGCGGTACGTCAGCAAGGGCGCCAAGTTGTACGTCGAAGGCCGCGTTGAGTACCGCGAATGGCAGGACAAGGACGGCGGCAAGCGCAACACGACCGAAATCATCGTGGACAACCTGGTATTGCTTGGCGGCGACAAGCCCAAGGCGGCAGAGCCAGAGCCGCTTGACGACGACGATGTTCTCCCCTTTTAACCTGACCTGACCCATGCCTCTTATTCTCGACATCGAAACCGTCCCGCTCGCCTCTGCGATGGACGCGCCGTACCCGAAAGACGACCGCAACCCCCCCGCGAACTACAAGTCGGACGAGGCGATCGCCAAATGGCGGGCCTCGGACGAACAGCGGTGGGCCGACGAACGGGCGAAGGAGTGCAGCTTGAACCCCCGCCTCGGACGCATCCTCTGCATCGGCACGAGCGACGGGCTCTGGATGGCGCAACACGAAGCGGACGAAGCCGCCCTGCTGACCCGGTTCTGGGAGTCCGTGGACACGCACCAGGGGCAGGTGGTGACGTGGAACGGTAGCTGGGATCTGCGGTTCATTTTGATGCGGACCATCCACCACGGCATCACCCCTACGATCGGCGGGGCACTGATTAGCTCGTGGTTCCGCAAGTACACCACGTCCCCCCACTTTGACTGCAAAGCGGTGTTGTTGAATTGGGACGTGCGCATCAGCGGTGAGGGACTGGACCAGTGGGCGAAGTTTTTGGGGCTCGATGGCAAGCTCGGCGGCATCTCTGGGGCCGATGTGTACCCGTTGTACCTCGGCGGCCAGTTGGACGAAATCGCCGAGTACTGCGCGCAGGACGTAGCGGCGACCCAAGCCATCTACGAGCGGATTCGGGGGGTATTCGTATGAGCGGCGGCGCATACGGCTACGCTTATAACAAGGTGCGCGATATGGCGACCCAACTCGCGGACCAAGAAGACGCGTATGGCGACCCTGTGACTCCAGACGAAAACACCACGTCCCGCCTGAAGCTGTCCGGACTACTCGATCGTGTTGCCGATGTGATGCGCGCCGTCGAGTGGGCCGACAGCGGGGACGATCCATGGACCGATGCGCTGCGCGCAGAGATTGCCCGACTCGCGGGGGCCAAACGTGACGAGCTTGCCGCGCACCACGCGAAGATTGTGGCGGCGTGGAAGGGGATGCTGGGCAGCGAGCCTGACGAATCGCCGGAGGGTCGCCCGTGTATGTGCGAGACTGAACACGGCGACTGGATTCACCGCGTAGACTTCGCGGACAAGCTCGCCACCCTCAACCCGAACGGAGGCGCGTGATGACGAGTGAACTGGACGCGGTAATCGCGAGGGTGCGACGAGAGCTTCCCGACCCCACCGTAGGAATTGAGCATTGGGAGGTGAAGCGGGTTT
>QXGG01125709.1_pt1 | contig 10691 bp, 6 predicted proteins | sample 1982491 | NCBI WGS metagenome assembly QXGG01 (sample SAMN09924614, study PRJNA488089) | Wastewater metagenome, whole genome shotgun sequencing project. | isolation source: South African research farm wastewater | place: South Africa: Irene, Agricultural Research Council, Animal Production Institute... | reverse complement strand
GTCTATGGCAGCCGCCTTGCGATAGGCAGTTGTTGCGATGGCCTGTGCCATCGGTACGAGAAAACAACACATATTATTTTTCTTTTACTTCTATTTCCTTTATTTCCACCTCATTGCCCCGCAGCAGCCAGGTTTCGCCGCTGCCGCAGGCCGGGCAGACCTTCCCGTGTGGGACTGTGGGATATTCGCTCTTGCAGTGGTCGCACCAGCTGACGGCGGGAACGGGGCGTATCTCGAGTTCGCAGTCTTCCAGCAACTCCTCTTTCTTTACAGCCCATTTCCAGCAGTCCTGCAGGTAGTCGGGAACGACAGTGGAGACTTCCCCTATGTTCATCACTACCTTCGAGACTTTGTCTGCGCCGTTTGCCAGGGCGGCTTCCTTGACGTCCCTGATGATGTAGAACACTATTCCCAGCTCGTGCATCAGTCCTTCTTTTTGACGAGTATGCGTCCGGCCCTCTTTATCGCGTAAGGCAGGATGGCGCTGAACTTGTCTTCCGAGGTGACCATAGTGCTGCACTCAGGATGTACCCTGTGGAGGTGTATGGCGTCGAAGGCGCACTTCGTGGTGCAGAGTCCGCAGCCTATGCACTTGTTCGGGTCCACTATGGATGCACCGCAGGAGAGACAGCGGGCGGTCTCCTTGCGCACCTGCTCCTCGCTGAGGCAGAGGTGGTAGTCGCTGAATGGATTGTCCAGCTGAGTGCGTCCCTCGACCTGACGGGAAGAGTTGTCGTAGGACTCGACGGCTATCTCGGCCTTGTTCAGTTCGATGAAGTCGCGTCTGTTGCGTCCTATGGTCATGTGTCCGTGCTGCACATAGCGGTGCAGGGACTCTGCCGCCTCCTTGCCGGCCGCGATGGCGTCGATGGCGAACTTAGGACCGGTAAAGCAGTCGCCGCCCACGAATATATCCTCCTCGGCAGTCTGGTAGGTGAGTTTGTCGGCGAGAGGATAGACGCCCCTGAAGAACTCGACCTTGCTGCCTTTGAACAGTTCGCCCGCCTGGACGGTCTGTCCTATCGCGAAGATTACGAGATCTGCATCGAGGCTGAGCAGCTGCTCTTCGTCGAAGCTTGGCGCAAAACGGTGGTCCTTGTCGAAGACGGAGAGGCATTTCTTGAAGACTATGCCGCTCACACGGTCCTCGCCGAGCACTTTCGCAGGGCCCCAGCCCGGGAGTATCTCGACTCCGTCCTCGCGTGCCTCGGCGCGCTCCTGAGGGGATGCAGGCATTATATCCTCACTTTCAAGCGAAAGCATCTTCACCGATTCGGCTCCGCTACGCATAGCCACTCTTGCCGCGTCTATGGCCACGTTGCCTCCGCCGACCACGACCACCTTGCCCTCCAGCCTGAGCTGGCCGCAGTTGGCCTTGTGGAGGAATTCGATAGCGGTGGTGGTGCCTTCGAGCCTGTCGCCCTCTATGCCGGGCAGACGTCCGCCCTGACAGCCTATGGCCACGTAGAAGCCCTTGTAGCCCTCGGCGCGCAGTTCATCGAGGCTTATATCCTTGCCGACCTCGACTCCGGTGCGTATTTCGACACCGATTTCGCGCATTATGTCGATTTCGGCTTCGATGACTTTCTTTTCGAGTTTATATGAAGGTATGCCGTAGCGCAGCATTCCTCCCGGCTCTTCGTTCTTCTCGAAGACTGTAGGGTAGTAGCCCATGCAGGCGAGGTAATATGCGCAGCTCAGGCCGGCCGGACCGCCGCCTATGATGGCTATCTTCTCTTTCCAGCGGCCCCTGTTCGATGCGACGACTATCTCCGGCACGAAGCGGGTCTCGGCGTTGAGGTCCTGTTCGGCTATGAATTTCTTCACGGCGTCAATGGCTACCGGCTGGTCTATGGTGCCCCTGGTGCAGGCGTCCTCGCAGCGTCGGTTGCAGATGCGGCCACAGACTGCAGGGAACGGATTCTCCCGCTTGATGAGTTCGAGGGCCTCCTTGTACTTGCCCTCCGCAGCCTTCTTGAGATAGCCCTGGACTGCTATGTGGGCCGGACAGGCGGTCTTGCAAGGGGCGGTACCGCTCGGATAGCAGTTGATGCGGTTCTTGTCCCTGTAGTCCTCCTCCCATTTGTGCTTGCCCCACTTGCTGCTGTCCGGCAGCTCCTGGCGCGGGTACTCGACCTCGCCGTGCTTGGTGCAGAGTTTCTGTCCCAGTTTCACGGCTCCGGCAGGACAGTATTCGACGCAGCGTCCGCAGGCCACGCAGTTCTTCTTCTCGACTTCGGCAACGTAGGCGCTGCGCGACATATTCGGGGTGTTGAAGAGCTGCGAAGTGCGCAAGGCATTGCATATCTTTACGTTACAATTGCATATTGCGAATATCTTGCCTTCGCCGTCTATATTCGTAATCTGATGTACGTAACCGTTGTCTTCGGCGCGCTTGAGGATTTCCATCGCCTCGTCGTAGCTGATGTCGCGGCCTCGCCCCGTCTCGCGGCAGTAGTCGGCCATATCGCCTACGGCTATGCACCAGTCCCTGTAGTCGTCGGCGCAGCCTTCGTCCAGTTTCTTGCGGCCGTAGCGGCAGGAGCAGATAGAGGCGCCTATATGCCCTTCGTAGCGTTTGAGCCAATAGGATATATGTTCAATGTCGATGGACTGGTTCTCCAGGGATATGGCCTTTTCGACAGGGATGACGTGCATTCCTATTCCCGCTCCGCCCGGAGGCACCATAGGTGTCACTTTTTCCAGAGGCAGGAAGGTCATTCGCTCGAAGAACATCGCCAGTTCGGGATGGCGGTCCATCAGCTCGGTGTTCATATTCGTGTATTCGGCCGAACCCGGCACGAAGAGCGGTACCCAGTACTCGCGTTTCTCGCGGGTGTATTCGCTGCCCGGTACAGGTCCGTCCTTGGTGTAACGGTCGCCGTAGTCGTACTCCAGCATTCCCAGGTAGGAAAGCTTGTCGAGCAGGAGGTCGAATTCCTCGTCTGTCTCTGTGTAGTGTTTCTTCCGGTTCCACTCCACGAGCAGAGGATAAGGTCTGTGCTCACGTACCTTCAGGGCTTTGGATGACACGACGTCCAGCAGCAGGTTCAGGGCTGCCTCCTTGGTCTTTGCGTCCATTTCATCTTCGAAGATGCAGGCCAGGCCCCAGTATTCAGGATCGTCCGTGGTCACGCCCTTGAGTTTTCCGTGCACTCGGTCCGTTACCTTGCGTGCGAACTTGAGCAGTTTCGGGTCGGGATTCTTGTCACCCTTGTGCGCAGGGATGAACTTCTTTGAAATCTCAGGCATAGATGGTTATTGTTATTTAGTGTACTGATAGTGTCTCACTTCTTCGAACAGCCATTCCGCAAGCTCGTCGATGCCCTCTCCCGTCTTGGCGCTTATAGGGAATATGCGGGCTTTCGGGTTGCGCATACGCACATATTCGCCGCACTTCTCCAGATCGAAGTCGAAGTACGGCATCACGTCGGTCTTGTTGATTATCACCACGTCGCAGACGCTGAACATCAGAGGATATTTCAGCGGCTTGTCGTGGCCCTCGGGTACCGAGAGTATCATCGCGTTGAGGCAGGAACCGGTGTCGAACTCGGCCGGACAGACGAGGTTGCCGACGTTTTCGAGTATGGCGAGATCGGCTTCGGCCAGGTTGAGGTTCTCCAGACCCTGACGCGTCATTGCAGCGTCGAGATGGCACATTCCGCCTGTGTGCAGCTGTATGGTCTCAATGCCCGTCGCCTCGCGGATCTTCACCGCATCCACGTCGCTGTCGATGTCGGCTTCCATTACGGCTATGCGCAGCCTCTGCTTCAGGCGTGATATGAGCTGTATCAATGTGCTGGTCTTTCCGCTGCCCGGCGAGGACATCAGGTTCAGCAGGAATACCCCCTTCTCCTTCAGTTCGGCCCTGAGCAGGTCGGCGTCCCTGTCGTTGTCTTCAAAGACGCTCTTTTTGATCTCGATCACTTTTATGTGGTCCATCGGTTTTATGTTTAGTGTCAATTCAACAAATATGGCGATATTTCAGGATATATGCAAGGCGAGTGCTCGCGTCTGGCGGGAGAGTTTCGATATTTCAATATTACTGCTTACATTTGCGCTCTGACCAAAAGCTTATTTCCATTGAAAACGGTAAACAGATTATTCTTGTCCCTACTCGCTCTTGCCGTCGTTCCGGCAGCGCTGCGGGCGGCCCAGGCCGGCCCTCCCGACTCCTTATATGTCTCATATTGCACCCGTCAAGCCCTGGATTCGGTCTATTTGGACTGTTCCCGTGAGGCCGGACAGGAGAAAACGCCGTGCCTTCAGGCGATGACCGACTACCTTATGGCGGAATGGGCCTATGACAACAGTCTCCGCGGCCTTTCGGAGTATTATATACAAAAGGCAATTGCTTCCGCGTCGCGGGACGATGCCCTTATGGCTGACTGCCTGAGCCGCGCCTGCATACTGGAGCAGAGGAAAGGAAATCTGGCAGGCGCTATAGACTATGCGGAAAGATGCCTCGAAATAGACCGTCAGGCGGGCATACCGGATAATATCAGTTCCTCACTGAGCAATATTGCCGGCCTATATCTGACTTCCGGCCAGGCAGATGTTGCGCGCAAGTATATAGACGAAGCCCTTGAGATAGAAAGGTCTCTGCAGCGGGATGCTCCTTTGGCAAACCGTCTGGGAATGGCTTCGGAGATCTACCTGAAACTCTCCCTCGCAGAGGAATCCCTGGCCTTTGCCTCCGAGTCCTGCCGTATGGACAGCCTTGCGGGAAGAGAGGCAAAGTACGCCATCCGGCTCTGCCAGAAGGCTTCCGCACTTTCCGAACTCTCCCGTGACAGCGAGGCCGAGAGGGACCTGAACTCGGCAATCCCCCTGCTGCGCCGCTTCAACAACGTCAATTCCCTGTCCATCGCCTATGCCCAGCTGGGGGAGATATGCGTTCGCGCCGGCAGGGAGAGGGAGGCGGACGAAGCCTTCAGGGAGTGCGTGTCGCTTGCCTCCTCCTACGGCAATAATTATATAGAAGGTCGTGGCCGCAAGGGTTTGTGGCTTCTGCACCGCGACAAGGCGCCGTCAGTGGCGCTCGTCCATCTCGAGAGATACAATGAAATACAGGCGTGCATCGCTTCGGACAGAGCCGTAAGTGAACTGACGCGTTTCAATGTCCGCTACGAGACACTGAAAAAGGAACAGATTATCTCAATGCAGCACCAGAAACTCAAATGGGGCGGCATTTGTCTGGGGCTTATGCTCATTCTGCTCGTTTCCTCTGCATCCGCGCTGCTATTCTACCGGCGAAGCTCGAAGCTGTCCGAGGAAAAGAATGCCATCTTGGTAAAGAAGGCCCTTGAAACGGACCGCCTCCTGATGCTTTCCCGTCAAAATATGGAGAAGGAACTCAAGGAGGAGATCGAATCCCTGCACTATGAACTGCCGCCTGTCAAGCTTACTTCGAGGGAGCTGCAGATTGCCCGTCTGACTTGCGACGGACTTCTTAGCAAGGAGATAGCAGACCGTCTGGGAATATCGCAGCGCACGGTCGAAACCCATAAGAATAATCTCTACCATAAGCTCGGCATCAACAATATGGCGGAGCTTGTTTCGTATATGCACAAGGCCGCTTTGTCTAAGTAAATATACTTAGTTAGCCCATTTAACCCGCCTGGCTGGCTTCTTTTGTCCGATTTCCTTGGTAATTTAGTTTTTTATTAAGGAACCGGATGAAGAAACGTATTCTTATACTGGCAGCTGCTTTTCTGACTGCTTCCTGTCACAAGGGCACGGACCCCGTCGCTGTGCTCATGGATCAGGTTGACAGCGCCGTATATTCTACCGGAGATACGGATTCGCTTTCGGCTCTCTTCGCCGCATACAGCACAACAGGCAACAGCTATGGAGAGATGGTCGCAGCCCGCGAGCTGGGCAAGCGGCTTAGGACAGGGAACCGTTTCTACGATGCGATAGACGTCCACAAGAAGGGCCTTGCGGCGGCGGAGAAACTCCGCGATACCATACAGGCTGTCCAGGCCCTCAACAATATAGGCACCAATTACCGCCGTCTCGGAATACTCGACGAAGCTTCTTCCTGGCATTACAGAGCCCTGAGCCTATGTGACCAGTATTCGGGAACCCGCAATCCCGAGGACAGGAAAGCTCTCAAGAACAGGGTGGTCAGTCTCAACGGCATTGGCAACGTTCAGTTGACCATGGGGAACGATGTGGAGGCGGAAAAGGCCTTCCGTCAGGCCCTGGAAGGGGAGAGCTCCCTGGGCAGCGCTTTGGGACAGGCCATCAATTATGCAAATCTGGGTTCTATCCTGGAGTCCCGGAATATGACTGATTCGGCCCGTTTCTATTATGAAAAGTCCCTGGAATTCAACAGGATGGCCAAGTCTGATATGGGCATTTCCCTCTGTTATGCACATTTCGGCCGTCTGGCCGAGAAGGAGGGAAACTATGATGCAGCCATAGTCGAGTACGAGAAAGCATATCAGATTATGGAGGGCAGTTCCGACGTGTGGCACTGGCTTGAATCCGCAGTCTCGCTGGTCAGGGCCTATATAAACGCAGGTAATCTGGACAGGGCGTCCTTCTATCTGGACAAGGTGATGAAAGAGGCCGAAAGAATATCCTCGATGGAATATCTGGCCGAGGTTTACCGCCTGGACTATCTCATCCAGAAGCAAAGGGGCAATTACGCCCTTGCGCTGAAGAGCTATGTGAAGAGCCGTGAGTATGCCGACAACGTGACCAGTGAGAAGAATCTGAACCATATACAGAATGTCCGGGTGGGCTATGAGCGGGAGCGGAAACAGCACGAAATCGAGATGCTGAACCGCAGCTGGGAGGCGGAGAAACGCAGCAGGAACGCCCTGCTCACATTGTCCCTGATAGCCCTGCTGCTGACCGTTGCCACCATTGTGGTACTCATATACATGATTACGCTCAGAAACCGCAACCAGAAGATGCTCAAGGAGATGGAAACGATGAAGAGCAACTTCTTCACCAATATCACCCACGAGTTCCGTACTCCGCTTACGGTCATTCATTCTGCTGCCGGACACATAATGAAGGAAACATCCGCTGACAGTCCGCTCCACCGGGATGCCGAGGACATAATGCGCCACGGGAAGAGTCTGCTCAGTCTGATCAACCAGATACTTGACATAGCGAAGCTCAGTTCCGGGAGCAGATGCCGTCCCGAATATTGCAGGGGCGACATTGTCGGCTATGTCACTATGATATGCGAGTCCCACCAGCCTTATGCCAGGACCAGGGACATACGCATAATCTACGCTCCGGCAGAGCCTTCGGTCGAGATGGATTTCATCCCGGAATATGTGAAGCAGACCGTCAGCAACCTGCTTTCCAACGCAATCAAGTTCTCTTCCGAGGGCGGGCGTATTCTGCTTGTTTCCAAGTGCAGGGAAGGGGACTTCATGCTTACGGTCTGCGACGAGGGCAAAGGTATGTCACCGGAGGTGCTGCGCAACATTTTCAAGCCTTTCTATCAGGCCCCGGGCCAGTCAATGAGCCTTGGTACAGGCGTTGGACTCCCCATAGTCAAGATGAATGTGGAGGCGATGAAAGGCAGGATAGAAGTACACAGCGCAGTCGGGAAGGGTGCGGTTTTCATTATAACACTTCCTTTGAACTGCGGCGAGAAGCCGGGCCGTCACTTCGATTTCAACGACTATGTGATGCCTGACAACATTCCTGAAGCGGAGCCTGAGAGCGAGGTGAACGAGGATGTGGTACACGAGGGGGTTGAGAATGCCACGAGTATCCTGATTGTGGAAGACACTCCGGAGGTTGCCAGACTGCAGATGAACCAGCTCAATTCCGACTTCAACTACTATTTCGCCCAGAACGGGGCCGAAGGACTGGAAAGGGCCGCAGCAATAGTCCCTGACCTCATCATCACCGATGTGATGATGCCGGGAATGGACGGTTTCGAATTCTGCCGCAGGCTGCGCGCTTCCGGGGCCTTGAATCATATACCGGTCATAATGGTGACAGCGAAATGCACCCACGAGGACAAACTTGCCGGGCTTGAAGCGGGCGCGGATGCCTTCCTCGAAAAGCCGTTCCACGCCGACGAACTGAACCTCAGGGTGGTCAAGCTGCTAGAGCAGAGGAGTCTGCTTCAGCAGAAGTGGAGCTCCGACATCGATGATGGATCCCGGGATCTGAGCGGGGTTCCGGATTCCAGCCGTAAGTTCATCAATGAATTTACGGATGTAGTCAACAACTGCTTCAAAACGGGAAAACTCGACCATAACACGATTGCCGATGCCCTCTGCATCACGAGAATCCAACTCAACAGGAAAGTCAAGGCAATAACCGGTCTTACCACCACAGAATATATCAGCCGCATCCGCATCTCTCTCGCCAAGAAGTTACTCGACTCCACAGACATTCTTGTCGGTGACATAGCCCTGCGCTGCTGCGTAGATGACGTCGCATATTTCTGCTCGATGTTCAGAAAGGCGACCGGAATGACACCTACGGCCTGGAGGGCCCGTAATGGGGGCGTGAAGACGAAGAATGTTCCCTGATTCATATAAGATGTACCTTGATTCATAACCGGGCATTGCTCCCGCGTCTAACTTTGCCCGTGGATATTCAATCTGGATTTTTTTAAAAAATATAGGTTATGAAAAAGTTTTTATTCTTCGTAATGACTCTCGCAGTCGTTATGACAGCTTGCAAAAAAGTTGAGAATCCCAATGTGAGCCTTGAGGGCAATCAGTGGATTTCAGAGGAGTTTGAAGCCGAGTGGGTTTATCCTGCCGGAATGTATCTGTTTGATATTGGTGCAAAATCCGATGCCGGTAAAATGACTGTAGTTCTTGTGGCAACGGAAAGCAATTCTACTTTTAAAGAGGGTGACCTCATAAAGATTTACAGTGGAGATTACACTTATGACGCTTCCACAGGGGTACTTTCTTCTGATGGGGATGCTGTCCGGGTAGAATATTTGACAAGCAAGAAGATTCAATTCAGCTTTGTTGACACTGGCAGTCAGTTTATGGTTCTCAGCCTTGTCGAAGGGAAGCAGTATCCGGTAAAGGAAGCTGTGGAATTTGTAGAGTTTGAAATCACTCCTTCAAAGGAGGACGACTGGGCTGGCGGTTCCATTACCTTTACATCGGACAAGACTATCAAGAGTCTGACGTACGAAGTTATGACAGAAGGGCTCACTGAGAAGGAAGACTTGTGCAAGACCAGTCTTTCGGGAAACACTCTTATTCTTGGCGAGTATGTGACCGCCGATGCTGCGCCTGCAAATTGCCTGATCAAGGTTAAAGCGACTGATGAAGAAGGAAATGAAGCGGAGTGCATTGTAACTTCAAAGGCCTGGATGCCAGCTGTTTACACTGAATCTGACGGTAAATATACGCAGTTTGACCTGAAAAATGTGTTGGCAGGAGGAACGGAATACTATATTGGAGCGCTGTGTGCAGATGGAGAGATTCCGTACGATAGTGAGACTAGCTCCTTCAGTGGAATCAGCTATAAATTACCTTCTTTTATGAAGCCATTCGGCAGTAAGGACGATAAGGTAGCTTGTGATGCTAAATCAGTCAATGATTTCGGGTATATCACCTATACTTATGGAGCATTATCTTATGTAATATCAGTAGTTGTTGGCCTTTGATTATGACTGGACGTAGATTTTTGTCGTTTGTAACGATTCTTCTCGTTTCCCTTCTTGCAGGATTGGGATTCATCTCCTGCGAGAAGGCGGTTGAAGGAGTTACCGAGATTCTGTTCACCAATGTAAAGTCCGGGAAAGTAAGCCTTTCTTTGGGCGAGGAATTCAAGCTGAAGTATATGGTAATGCCTGAGCAGCTGCAGGAGACTGCAGAGATAGACTGGGAAAGCTCAGACAGGAAGGTAGCCGTGGTAAGAAGAGGTGTCATCGAGGCAAAGGGCCCCGGTGAGGCTACCATTACTGCCTCGTCTGGCAATGCGAAGGCAAGCGTTCTTGTGACGGTGAAAGCCATACAGGTGGAAGATCTTGATTTCCCTTACAATACTATCTCGGTCTATCTTGACGCCACGGTGGAGGTAAGATTCAGGAATGTCACTCCGGCAGATGCCTCTTTGAGAACAGTTGAATGGGAAATCAAGGATACTGGAGACGGAGATGCCACCGTGGAAGCCGATGATGACTGCATTTATATAACGGGAACAAAGATTGGCGCTGCCGAACTGTACGGATATATTGACGGCAAAGAAATCGGTCATCAGAAAATTGACATCAAGGAGAGAATCCCGGTGACAAGCGTTTCTGTAACCCTCTCAAAGCAGAGTGTCAAGTACGGCGAAAGCCTGACTTTCTCGACAACCGTTCTTCCGTCCAATGCGTCAATTAAAGATGTGAAAGTCACCTGCAGTCCTGCTTCTTATGCAAGCATCAGCGGATATACCATCACGGCAGGTCAGCAGGCAGGGACGGTGACTGTAACTGCGACCGCGGATGGCGTTAGCGGTACTGCCGAGTTCGAAATCGTGCCACCGCCTCTTGAACTGACTTTGACAGGTGATTTCGGGGAAAACAACTCTCAGAAAATCCTAAGCCCGGATGCCTCTGTCGGAGCTTGTCCGAAAAAAGTAAAGCTAAGTATGACATCTAATTACGAAGTCGAACTTACTGATGCTGTATGGACTTCATCCAACCCTGCCGTTGGCACTGTTGACAATAACGGGGAGGTTACAGCTGTCGG
>QXGG01283536.1_pt1 | contig 10704 bp, 12 predicted proteins | sample 1982491 | NCBI WGS metagenome assembly QXGG01 (sample SAMN09924614, study PRJNA488089) | Wastewater metagenome, whole genome shotgun sequencing project. | isolation source: South African research farm wastewater | place: South Africa: Irene, Agricultural Research Council, Animal Production... | reverse complement strand
GCGCATTTCACTGGGTATCAAGCAGTTAGAAGACGATCCGTTCTCAAGCTACGCTTCAGAGCACGAGAAAGGCACTATCGTTACCGGTACTGTTAAAGAAGTTGACGCTAAGGGTGCAATCATCCTGTTAGCTGACGACATCGAAGCTGTATTGAAAGCATCTGAAATCAGCCGTGACCGTGTAGAAGATGCACGTAACGTTCTGAAAGAAGGCGACGAAGTTGAAGCGAAAATCATCAACATCGATCGTAAGTCTCGCGTGATTAACTTGTCTATCAAGTCTAAAGACGTTGAAGATGACAAAGATGCAATCAAAGAGTTACGCAAGCAAGAAACAGAAGCAGCAGGTCCAACCACTTTAGGTGACTTGATCCGCGCTGCACAAGAGAACAAGAACTAAGTTCTTTGTGATCTAAAAAAGGGTGACTACGGTCACCCTTTTTTTTGGCTCAAACTATGTCAATCAGTACTATGTCAATCAAGACTGTGTTGAGTATGACCAGTGTTTAGCTGCGCTTGTATACCAGCAGGCGGCCACGGTACTTTTCTTCAGTGGGCTCACTTTCGCTCAACACTTCATCTGAACTGAGCGCAAAGCCTAATGAATCCATCTTGCGATTAAAGGCCGGGCGATAACCACGATTGGGATCGACAATCCAAACTTCAGCTTGATCAGCCGCATGCAGATTAACGAAGCGTCCAAGCGCTTTAGGCATATCCGGTTCGTACAATAAATCACTGCCTACAATTAAATTGTATTTTTGACTCAGTAAGGCAGCTCCCGTATCTTCGAGTGACGGCACCGCATGCTCGCCCCATTGACCATGGCGAAAGGGCAGCTTAGGTAGATTGTTTAACGCCAGGTTTTTTTCAAGAAATAACTTTGCTTTTGGATGACGGTCTGAAGCCGTTATGTTGGCCCCGCGGCGGTGTGCAACTAAGCTGGCCAAAGCAAGGCCGCAGCCGATTTCTAAGATTTTTTCATTCGGATCAACCGGACGTAAAGCAATGGCGCTGGCAAGGCGAATACTTGAAGGCCAGAGCATGCCAAATAAAGACCAAGACGCAGAGCAGATACCTAAGCGTTCAGCTGCGCCCTTTGGATCATAAAACTGCTGGCGGTCGAGCAAGGAGCAGATGACAAGGTCATTTACACCTTGGATTTCTATTGTTTCGGTTTTTGTAAGATAATGTGCGCTGCTCATGAAATTAACATATGAAAAAGCCTCTAATGCTGTGATGGAGTCAGTATCGCATAAACACTAAATTTATGCATAAAAACCCGTTTAACTCACATTTGCAGCATTTGGCTGATTTTATCGGCACGTTTAATTCAAAATAGTATTTTAAGGCAGGTGAGTATGTCGTTACAGTGTGAGTTGTTTGGCACCTTGGGCTGCCACTTATGTGAAGATGCCGAGCAGGTTTTACAGCCCTTTGTGAATCAAGGGCTGGTGGTTGAGTTGCTCGATATTGTCGACTCGCCTGATTGGCTGGAGCGCTACGCACTGTCCATTCCAGTGCTGCGCCGAGTGGATAATGGCCATGAGTTGCAGTGGCCATTTACAGCGGAAGATGTGCAGCAATGGCTCACATAATGATCTTATCGCGCAAGCGTTCTGCGGCTTCTTTGAGTGCGCCAATCACCCGTTCTTTATCGTAGTTCTGGATGTTGTTGGTATCTAAATACATCGAAAAACCGGGTAGCTCATGCTCGACATAGCTGCTGCTTGCACCGAGATCGCGACGAAAATCTACCACTTGGAAGATCTGGATCGGTCGCGAAAAGCCCTTGACGGTAATCTGGCCTTTATCGCGCGCCATGATCACATCTTTCGCCAGCGAGTAGGTCTCATTGGACATTAAAATCTCACCGGCCTCAGCAGCACTTTCCAGACGGCTGGCAAGGTTTACTTCTCGGCCAATAATGGTGTAATCCATCCGCGTATCCGCACCAAAATTACCAACGGTACAGTAACCGGTATTAATCCCCATGCGGATTTCTAAAGGTTTATCAATGCCTTGAGCGCGCCATTGCTGGCGTAAAACCTTCATATGTTTGCGCATCGCAATGGCCATGGAAACGGCTGCTACCGCATCTTTTTTGGCGCCAGACGTGTTGGGGTCACCAAAAAACACCATCACACTGTCACCGATAAACTTATCAATAGTGCCGCCATATTTTAAGGCGATTTTTGACATTTCATTGAGGTAGGTATTGAGCACATCGGTCAAGGCTTCGGCTTCTAACTCCTCGGATAGCTCAGTAAAACCTTTGATATCGGAAAAAAATACAGTCAATTTTTTACGCTGAGTTTCAAGGCGTACTGCACGTTTGCCACTAAAAATAGACTGCCAGACCTGCGGTGATAAGTACTTCGCCAAATTATGGGCGAGGCGTGCGGCTTTTTCTTGTTCGCGCTTAATATCCAACTGTACTTTCGCAAGATACAGTCCTTGGAAATGTACAAAATAGGCTGTTACGCAGAGGTAAAACGCAGTAAATAGCACACTGACTGCTGAGAGCAGCAAAGGGGCTTCTAAGCTGAGTTCGGGTTGTAAAATAAAGTAAGCCAGCAGTGAAGCGGCTAAGGTACCGAGCAACATGGGCAGCATTAAGCGTATACCGCCGATCATTAATGCGCTAAAGCAAATCACTAATAGTCCCAGTAAACTCGGAATCAGCGCAAAGCCAAGCAGCGCTAAAACACCACCGGCATGCAAGGCATCAAAAATCAGCTGCGTGCTATAAGTGACTTTAGGGTGACGGTTCTTAAAACGCTTAGTAAAAAACGAAGCCAGATGCGGGTAAATCAGACTGTAGGGCACTATCCATAAAAGATTAACTGATAAAAACCCAGTGTATATCCCGGTACTGATAATCACTGTAATCAACATGTAAGCGAGGATTCGCAGGTGAAAATCCTGTAATGCACCGCTGCTCTCAATGGCCTTTGACCGCATGACAATATTTTCCTTTATTGACTCAAGCATGCCTAAAAGCAGTGATTCTAATACATTTCGAGCGCTAGAGCTTGAGACAAATCATGCATTGCATAACAGGCTCAAGTGCAGTTCATCATGAGTGAGAAAAATAAAATATGAATACAGCGCTATCCTGCTTATTGCGCAGAGGCGTAAACTATTTAGGCGCCGGCCTGGGCCGGTTTCTTTTGGTTTATACCTATCATGTCTGACAATAATCCATGTTTATCTTGTGGCGCATGCTGCGCCCATTTTCGAGTGTCATTTTTTTGGGGCGAATGCCAATCAGCTGGTGGCAGCGTTCCTGACAGCGTTGTGGTTGCGATTAATTCAACTTTTGTAGCCATGATCGGAACCGATCGTAAGCCGACGCGTTGCAGTGCGTTAATGGGCGAGGTCGGGCAGGGTGTACGCTGCACTATGTATGAGAACCGCTCCTCTAGTTGCCAAGATTTCCATGCGTCATGGGAGCATGGCGAGCACAACCCACGCTGCGATGCGGCACGTGCAGCGCATGGCTTATTACCACTTGAACCACCTGTGCAGCCCGGTTTATCGCCTGAGCGTGTAGCTTAATAGACACAGCTCTATTTATAGCTGCAAAGCATCCGATTATTTGTAATAACCTAGCGTTGAGGTTGGTTATTACGCTTGGATTGTTTATGCTAGGCGCTGGTTTTTCACCCTTATTGCTCACTTACCGCTAAACCGATGAACAAGGAGACCTACCATGGATGCTATTGAGTTGTTACTCAAGCGTGTGTCAGTCCCACGCCTACAAGAGCCTGCACCAACGGCTGAGCAGCTTGATGTGATGCTGTGTGCGGCTTTGCGCTCGCCTGATCATGGACAAATACGTCCTTGGCGTTTTCTGACGATTGGCGGTGACGATCGGCAGGCACTGGGTGAGTTATTCGTGAAAGGGCTGCTGAGCACTACAGCGGATGCCAATTCTGAGTTGATTGAGAAAACGCGTGCCATGCCCTTGCGTGCACCCCTGGTTCTTGTGGTGATTGCCCGTATAACTGAACACCCTAAAGTGCCTGCTCATGAGCAACTCTTGGCGGCGGGTTGCGCTGCACACGCCATCTTATTGGCGGCCCATGCGCAAGGAGTGGGTGCTGTCTGGCGTACTGGAAATGTTGCAGAAATGTCGCTGGTAAACAGTGGTTTAGGCTTGTCTGATCATGAGCAGATTGTTGGCTATATGTATTTAGGTACGCCGATTAACAGTCTGCGTAATCCACCTTATGTTGATCCTGCTCCTTTTGTCGCGCAATGGCCGTCACGCAACTTGGATTAATCAGCTAATGGCAACTGTACACGGGCAATAAAGCCACCTTCAGGATGGTTACTGAAGGTCAGTTGCCCAGCGTGTTGCTCAATCGCACGTTTCGCGATGGCTAGACCCAGTCCATAGCCTTGTTGCGATTGCCCCGGCACACGAAAAAAGCTATCGCCTAACTGTTCAAGCCATTCTTCAGCAACTCCAGGTCCGTGATCGCGGATCGTGATGGATAGGTTGCTGCTGTGGCGTTGCAGGTCAATATAGATGGGTTGTGGCACCGGGTTAAAACGCACAGCATTGCGTAAGAGATTATCTAAAGCACGCTGTAATAAATCAGGCCAACCATTGTAGTCGTATGCTTCAACACTATTAATCTGGATGTGTTGCTCAGGTTGCAATAAATCCACATCGTCTTTGAGTTGCTGCAGTACATCGCGAATCGAAACCTTTTGCTTGGGTTCTTGCACTTGGTCGAGTCGCGCTAAGGTCAAAATCTCATTGATCAAAGTATCGAGGCGCTCGCAATCGCGGTGCAGGCGCGGCCAAAGTGCCTCACGTTCGTCCTGGCTGCCACGCTCAGCCAATGCCAGCGCAATTTGTAACCGAGCCAAGGGTGAACGCAACTCATGAGAAACATCGCGCAGCAATTGACGCTGGCTTTTAATGAGGTTTTGTAAGCGCTCTCCCATCAAGTTGAAATCAGCGGCTAACACGCCCAGCTCATCACGCCGACCGGCCAGTTCACTCAAGCTTTCTTTCTGATAGGTGGTTTGCCCCAAATCATGCACGGCATCACGCAAGCGACTTAAAGGGCGGGTGATGGATAACGTCAGTAGCAAACTCATCACACTTAAAACAATCAGCGCGATCATTAGAGCGCTAAAGGGGCGCAAGCCATTGTCACGCTGCCAAGCGCCGAGTTCGCTGTGAGCAATGCGGTAGACAAATAAATAACTTTGCCCCTTGCTGTCACTGATTTCTTGAGTAATACGTCGCCAAGGCAAACGCTGATGACCCCGCTTGGCTTCCCATGCCAGTGAGCGTGAAGACAGTTCTTTGCCAAGCGATGCGCCGGTATCATCTAAGATTTGCGTTTCAATACTGTAGCGACGTTTTTGCTGATGCAGGTAATACAAAGCAGGCTCTGTCGCCCCCGACTCATAGAGGCTGAGCCAAGTTGTCGCAAAGTTTTTTAAGCCGGGATGATGATTGAGAATCCATTCATCCTGGTTAAATAAACGTACCAATAAGTAGGTCAGGGCGCCGGTCAACACTAAAGCCAGCCAGAAAGCAGCGAAGATTCTCCAAAACAAAGAGCGCATAGTGTTGAGCCTGATATCTAATAAAGCAGCGGCGTAAGAACTACGCCGCTGTAGGTGGGTTTATTCTGCGCGCATTTTAGCGCGACCTTCGCCTTTGTTTTGGCCTTTGCCTTGTTTATCGCTGTATTTGTGCATGCGTTTCTTCATGCGCTTTTGCATATCTTGTTTATCTTGATCAAACTTAACGCGTTGTTCATCAGTCAACAGGCCGCGTAATTTGTCATGATGTGCAGTGCGTGCTTTTTGTTGCTGGGCGCGATGCTCTTGCATTTCAGTTTGAAACAGCTCGCGCTGCTCAGCGGTGAGCTCTAAACGATCAAACCAAGCTGCTTGGCGTTGTTGCATTTTCTCTGGTGACCATGCCGCGCCTTTCTCTTGCTGCGCCATAGCGCGTTCTGTGGCGGCTTGTTCAGGCGCTGCCCATACACTTAAAGGCAACATAGCGCTGAGTACGAGTGCGGTTATTTTAATTCGCATAGTGTTTCTCCTGAGTCGTTGATCCGCGATTGCGGAATAGCTCTAGTATGCCTAAATCAGTGTCAACTGCAGTCAAGAAGATGTAAAGGGTGAGTAAACTTACAAACTGTAAAAATAACCACGCCCGCGTAGCGCAATGATGCGCGGTTTATCGTCAGCATGGGAACCCAGTTTGCGGCGTAAATTACTGACATGCATATCAAGACTGCGATCATAGAGGGTTAATTTACGATCCAGTGCCAGCTGTGCTAAATGCTGTTTATCAATCGGCTCATTGGGTGTCGCCAGCAAGGCTTCGAGAATGCGCCCCTCAGAAACCGTCAGCACAATATCCTCTTGATCGGTAATAGTGACTACGCCGCGCGCGGGGTTGTACTGCAAGTCACCGGCTACAACGGTATGCAGGGTTGCCGCTGGTGCAGTCACACTGCGGCGTAACACGGCGCGCAAACGCGCGGTGAGCTCACGCGGATCGCAAGGTTTTGCCAAGTAATCATCTGCGCCCAGTTCTAAACCAATAATACGGTCGGTGGGCTCACCACGGGCAGAGAGCATCAGCACCGGTAGCTGCGGATGCTCGCTGCGGATTTTGCGTAACAACTGCAGGCCATTACCATCGGGAAGCATCACATCCAAAATAATCGCATCGGGTTCAGGATGCTGATTTAAGTAATCACGTGCGCTTTTTGTATCAAAGCAGGCATGCAGGGTAAAACCTTCTTGGCTGAGCCAGTTGACTAATAACTCGCACAGCTCTTGGTCATCATCCACTAATACAATAGTGCTCATAGAGGCGTTAGAAACTCCGATTCAATGGCAGGCGCAAGCTACTGAGGAAACACTTGTTTAAAGGGTTTAACCTGCACCTTGGCGTAGACACCTGCTGCGCAATAGGGATCAGCATTCGCCCATTCTTGCGCTTCTGCTAATGAAGCAAACTCGGCAACCACTAAGCTGCCACTAAAACCTGCTGCGCCTGGATCGCTGCTATCAATCGCAGGATGCGGCCCCGCTAGTACTAAGCGACCAAGTTTTTGTAAAGTTTCTAAACGTGCTAGGTGAGCAGGGCGTGCAGCAAGACGCTGCTCTAAACTGTTGGCAATATCTGTCGCAATAATGGCATAGAGCATGGGTTATTCCTCTGACGATTGAGCCGGTTGATCTTGCATGTGCCGTGATAAGTACACGCCTTGCCCGATTAAAAACAGCAAAGTCATGCCTAAGCTGCCGAACACTTTAAAGTCCACCCAGATCGACTGAAAGGTGAAAGCGACAAACAAGTTGGTCGCGCCAAGCACGATAAAAAACACCACCCAAGCGATGTTGAGCTTAGTCCAGATCGGGTCAGGCAAACTGACAGCATGCCCCATCACGCGTTTGATTAGCGGTTGCTGACCAATAAAGTGACTGCCAGCAAAGGCCAGCGCAAATATCCAGTTTACGACTGGAGCTTTCCACTTTAAAAAGGTTTCACTTTGAAAGGCGAGGGTTAAGCCACCAAAGAACAAACAGCCCAGTAAGGTAATCCATTGGCTTTTCTCTAAACGCTTATTTAGCGCAAATAAAGTGCCGTACACCAGCACTGAACTGATGATTAACATCGCCGTGGCACTAAAGATGCCACCAAAGGGAAAAGTCTGTCCTGCCAGCTCCACATCACGCGGTTCGAGCTTAAAGACAATAAAAAACAAGATAAGTGGGATAAAATCGATGAATTGTTTCACAGTACGCGCCATAACAGAAAGGAAGCGGCATAATAGCAAACACAGCCGCTAGCGTAAGCATTGAAAATGGATATAGATTTACATTGTCACAGTACTGCCTCAGATGGTGCATTGCCACCGGCTGAGTTAATTCGCCGAGCCCATGAGCATGGCGTGCAAACATTGGCCTTAACGGACCATGACACCATTGAGGGTTTGCCTGCTGCGCATGAAGCGGCAGCTGCGTTGAATATGCGTTTGCTCAATGGTGTGGAGTTGTCTTGCCTGTGGGGTGGGGCGACCATACATATCTTGGGTTATGACTTCGCCCTCGATGATCCAGCAATAGTCGCCGCCACACAGAGTTTGCATCGCGGACGCTGGTTACGTGCCGAAGAAATCTCTAAACGCTTAGCTGCTAAAGGCATCAGCGGCGCATTAGAAGGTGCGCAAGCCATACAAGCGGCGCTGGGTGATAGCGCCAATGCGCCTGCGCGCCCGCACTTTGCCCAGTTTTTAGTGAAAGCCGGGCATGTGCGTGATCATGCTGAAGCTTTTCGCAAGTGGCTCGGCGCCGGCAAGATAGGCGATGTAAAGCAGCATTGGCCGTCACTCGAAGAAACCATGGCGACTTTGGTAGCAGCACAGGCCTCCATCAGTTTGGCGCACTTGTACCATTACAACTTTACCCGCACGAAGCGACGTCGACTGGTGCAAGATTTTGTTAATGCCGGAGGACATGCTTTAGAAGTGGTGAACGGTATGCAGCCCGCTGAGCAGATCGGCACGCTATCCATTTTAGCGCGTGAATTTAATTTAAAAGTGACTGCCGGCAGTGATTTTCACTTGCCGCAGCAGTGGTCAGAGATAGGGCGCTACCGCGCTGTACCGGATGACCTAACCCCTTTATTTGTGCAGTAATCAGCATCGATAGACTTGTTAAACCATGAGGACATGGCTATGAAATTTTTCCAAATCCATGCGGAAAATCCGCAAGACCGCTTAGTTAAGCAAGCGGTGGATGTGATTCGTAAAGGCGGGGTGGTGATTTACCCAACGGACTCATCTTATGCACTGGGCTGTCGTTTAGGCGACAAGAGTGCGTTAGACCGTATTCGCCGTATTCGTCGTTTAGATGATAAACACAACTTTACCTTGATGTGCCGTGACCTGTCGGAGTTGGGGGTGTTTGCTAAAGTGAACACCACGGCGTTTCGTCTGTTAAAGGCTTATACGCCAGGGCCTTACACCTATATTCTCAACGCCACACGAGAAGTGCCACGCATGCTCATGCACCCCAAACGCCGCACCATTGGTTTGCGCGTACCGGGTCATCCGATTGCCCATGCGTTATTAGCCGAGTTGGGCGAGCCGCTGATGAGTGTGACGCTCATTATGCCGGATGCGGATGAACCGCTCAGCGATCCTTATGAGATTCGTGACTTACTCGAAAACCAAGTCGACCTTATTATTGATGGTGGCTACGGCGGTATTGAAGCGTCAACCGTGATCAGTTTCGTTGATGAAGAGCCCGAGATCATACGTGAAGGCTGTGGTGATCCAGAACCTTTTCGCACTTGATCGCTAAGCTATGACAGCATCAGCGCCTGCAGCAGCCATAGCAGAAGAGTCAACCAAGACCAACGCCAACACTCAGTTGCCGTTGGTTTTAGTGTACGGGCAGGAACTGGCTGACCTGCCGGTTGATTTATACATTCCGCCCGATGCGCTTGAAGTGATTCTTGAGGCCTTTGAGGGGCCTTTAGATCTACTGCTATATCTCATTCGTAAAGAAAATATCGATATTCTTGATATTCAGGTTGCGCAAATTACTCATCAATATATGGGCTATGTTGAGTTAATGAAAGCAGTGCGCCTTGAGTTGGCTGCTGAGTACTTAGTCATGGCGGCGATGCTGGCTGAAATCAAATCTCGCATGTTGCTGCCGCGCTCAAAACTTAGTCAAGCTGATGATGAAGATGATCCCCGTGCTGAGCTGATTCGTCGCCTGCAAGAATACGAGCGTATTAAATCGGCTGCTGAAGATTTGGATGAGATTCCGCGTCTCGGTCGAGACCTGTTTGTAGCTCATGCAGCGTTGCCTGAGCTACCGGTACGGCGTTTAATGGCTGATGTTGCGCTGGAGGAGGTATTGCTGGCGATGTCCGCCGTGATGCAGCGCGCGTCTATGTTTGAAAGCCATCACATCAGCCGCGAAACACTATCCACGCGCGAGCGGATGAGCAAGGTACTTGAGGCGTTACGTGCTGGCGGTTTTATACCTTTTGCACGCTTATTTACCCTAGAAGAAGGGCGCTTGGGCGTTGTAGTAACTTTTATGGCTATCTTAGAGTTGGTTAAAGAATCACTGATTGAGCTTGTGCAAAACGAGGCTTTTAGTGAAATTCACGTGCGAGCACGTTCACATGATTGATCTTGATTTTGATAATCCACAGCAGTTTGCCAATGTTTTGGAAGCCGTGCTGTTGGCGGCGGCGAAACCCTTAAGTCTTGAGCGCATCAGTGAGCTGTTTGATCAGCTCGAGCGGCCCAGTGTGCGGCAAATTAAGGCCGCGCTAGAGCAGTTGTCCATCGACATTAAACAACGCTCATATCAGCTGCAGGAAGTGGCGTCAGGCTTTCGTTTACAAGTGCGCCCAGAATATTCAGGCTGGGTGGCACGTTTATGGGAAGAACGGCCGCAACGTTATTCACGCGCCATGCTGGAAACCTTAGCTTTAATTGCCTACCGGCAGCCGATCACGCGCGGTGAAATTGAAGATGTGCGTGGTGTAGCAGTCAATACGCATATTATTAAAACCTTGCTCGAGCGTGAATGGATACGGGTCGTAGGTTATAAAGACGTGCCGGGTAAACCCGCCATGCTGGCAACCACTAAGACATTTTTAGATTATTTTAATCTGCGCGG
>QXGG01122569.1_pt1 | contig 10708 bp, 21 predicted proteins | sample 1982491 | NCBI WGS metagenome assembly QXGG01 (sample SAMN09924614, study PRJNA488089) | Wastewater metagenome, whole genome shotgun sequencing project. | isolation source: South African research farm wastewater | place: South Africa: Irene, Agricultural Research Council, Animal Production... | reverse complement strand
ATGTAAAGGTACAAAATACGAGCTGCCAATAATGATTGCCATTTGGCTTGGCCTCCGGGCATCCGAGATTATTGGCCTGCGCTGGGATGATATCGATGGTGAGTATCTGCAAATCCGGAGGGCCATTGTGGCCGGGGAAAACGGGCCTGTTGAAAAGGGAGTAAAAACGTATAGCGGCACCAGAAGGATACACCTTCCGCCCTACCTTTTGGATTTGATCCAGAAACAGCCCAGGGCGAACGAACACATTGTGAACCTTTCCGGACATGCGCTATATAGTGGCTTTGTCCGCATCTGCGAGAAGGCCAAAGTCAGGCACTACCGATTCCACGATCTGCGGCACTTTAACGCGTCTGTTATGCTGGCGGAAGGTATCCCGGATAAGTACGGCATAAAGCGGATGGGCCACGCTACCAATAACATGCTGAAAACCACATACCAACACACTCTCGCCGAAAAAGAAAAGGCGTTTGATAAAATTATTGACGGGCATTTTGAGGAGTTGTTCGCTCCGAAAGAATAGCCCATTTTCGTGTGCAATTTCGTGTGCAATTTTTCTCTTAAAAACCGATTTTTAATTGCACACGCTAAAATCGACTTGTAAAATTTGCAAGACAAAGAGCCGCCAAACCCGCATAAAATCAAGGAAAACCGGGGAACCATTGAGATTCCTCGGTTTTCCTTTTGGTGGAGGCGAGGGGAGTTGAACCCCTGCTTAAAACATTTACAAACCGCATAAATTCAACGAAAGAATCGTGTTGTGTGCAATTTCGTGTGCAATTTTGCGGAGTTAAAGTGCCTGAATCTTCCGCATTACGCTGTTGTAAACCCGCTCGTTTACAATGCGTAACGTATCCATCAGCTCATCCACAACCGCCCACGCCTTTGCCGGGTTTTTCCCGGCGACGGCCAGAAGAAAATCAGTATCGCCGTACTTCCCCACGTCGGCGCTTACCGCAACGGTAGGCGCCGCCGCAGAGGAGTACATCACCGGAGCTACTGTGCTTTCGGGCTTTCTCTTGTGCTGGTTTTGGATGATGTAGAGAGCCGCCAGTTTCTCGTAGTTGTTCCAGCTGGATTCTTCCGTTTCTAGGCGGCTGATCCATAGTCGGAGCTCGTTCTCGTTGATCATGGGGTTACACCCCCTCAGCCCTCCATCAGGGACATTGCCCGCCGAAGGGCCTCTTTTACCCGCTCGTCGTCTGTTTCCCGCAGCATATCATTGAGCTGCTCCCGCAAATGCTCTGCCCCGCCAGTGCGGCTATACCTACCGCGGGAATCCCGATGGCGGCCCCGCCAGGAATCGCCGTGGCCGTAGGTGCCTCGAATATCGGCTTCCCAGTCGCCGGTGCCGGAATAGCCCTCGCTTTCCATCATCTCGATCTTGTCGATGTTCTTGATGGTGTCCGTCAGCTTGTGGGCAATCTCCAGGTCCCCGGCGCCCAGCTCGCCCTTACGTGCCAGCTCGTCGAGTTCGTCGCACAGCATATTGCGCAGATCATACATTGCTTTCTTGCTCATGTCCATTCTCCTTTCACGCGATTCTCTCAACCGTCAGATTCGAGTTGGCGAAGTTGACGGCCTGAGTGCTGGTGTTTTCCATTGCGACCGTCAGGCAGCAGCCTTTCGGAACGCAAACCTGTGCGGAAACATAAATGTTAAAGTAGTTCTCTACCGCCGCAGGCGTAACAGTCGCCGTTGCACTGGTCAGCGGCTCTCCGTTAATGGCAAGCGCCGCCGTGATGGCCTCGACCGTGCCTCCGGTAGGAATAGCGATGTTTCCGCCAAAGGAGACCCTAAACAGGGCGCGGTTTTGATTGGTGAGGCCGCGCAGCGTGACAATTCCTGCGCCCTGACGATGCACGATACAGGGCTTGCTATTGACCGCCGTTTCGGTCAAGGGGACGTTCTGCCCTGCGGCTACGCTTACAATATTTGCGTTTGTGTACTCTGCCAAAATAATCAGTCCTTTCTAAAGGGGTCGAAATCGACCCTGTTAAAATACAGCGGCGAGGCAATAGCCCCGCCGCGTTGTCGTAGTATCGGCACGGGGCCGACCATCTCGGTAACGTCACCGATATGGCGACCGAGAAGCTATGCTATGCAGTTGTCAGCAGCCGCAGCCCTGATTGCAGCCGCAGCCGCCGTAACCGCTGCCTGCCCACGGGTTACAGGTAATGTAGGCAGGCGAAGGGCACGGACGAAGCTGAGAGATCAGATAGTTGTTCTGCGCGGCCTGAGATGCCGCCAGCTTCAGATTCTGATTCTCGGTCTGGAGGTCGGACAGTTTGCTCTGCGTCAGGAAGTCGAGGATGGCGCGGCTGTTCTGGTTGTTCGCGTCAATAATGTCGCGCGTGGCGTTCTGTACGGTGTTGCGCGTGTCGCACGCCTGCGTCGCCATGTCGTAGCGCACCTGGGCGATAGCTGCACGGTTTTCGCAGCAACACTCAGCGGCCTGCATCTGCATGGCAGTCAACTGCTGCATGAGAGCCGCCTGCTGGTTACTGCGGGAAAGCTCAGCCTGTGCAAAGCCGTTGGTCATTGCCATGTTGGTGCCGTTGACAAGCTGCGCCTGCTGGTAAAATCCGTCGCAAAGGCCCTGATTTACACTGTCGATCTTGCGCTCGACATTGGCAAAGTCAGAGGTCAGAACATAACCGTCCATCACGCCTTTGCCGCCGCCACCGAAGCCGAAGCCGTTACCCCAGCCGCCAAACGCGGCGAAAATGAGAAACAGCACGATCCACCACGCGCCATCGCCGCCCCAGCCGAAGCCGTTACCGTTGCCAGTGTTGGCAGGAGCCACAGGCATAGTCAGCATGGTGCCGTCAGAGGAAAGAGACATAGTATCACTCCTTTTGAAAAAATGTTTATATCAAACCGTGGCCACGATTTTGATTACTTGAAAAGCCCCTGAAATTGGTTCGCCATTGACTGTATCTTGTTCAACTGGTCTTGTGAGATTTTGCCGCTTTGCAGCATCTTCTCCACTTCCGCTTTTGGGTCGCCTTTAAAACTTGCCTTGAACTGCTTGAACTGCTGTAACAGCTGGGGAAAGCCGCCCATCGACCCCGGCATCTGTCCGCCGCCCAACGCATTGAAAAACGGATTGTTACTCATCGTCTTCGTCCTCCTCCACCTTGCGTTTCTTCTTGCCCTTTATTTCGCCCACAAGTGCCGCCAGACGGTCGAACTCATCGCGGGTGACAAATTCCACGCTTTTCCCCTGCGGCGCTGTACGGGGCGTTTCTGCGCGTTCTACGAGGTCGTAAATCTTGAGCGTCGGCTTGCCGCTTGCATCCGCCTGCTTGAGATACACAGTCGGCGCGGTAGAATCCCACAGTGCCACGGCAGAGTTGGGAGCGATGAGATAGCCTCTTGCCTCCTGCTCGCCGCTTACCCACTGCACGCTGCCTTGCGCCACCGGATTCTGCGGAACGGGCTGTGGCATCTGCGGCTGCATCATCTGCTGCTGCCGCATCTGCATGAGGTTATCAGGCATCGGTTGAGGATAATACGGGTTCTGGTAGTAAGGATTAAACGCCATGTTTATGCCTCCGTTTCTTTCTCCCAGTAATACAGCGGCACTTCACCGCTGGAATTCCAAGAATCAAAAATTGTGCCATTCTGCACGCAAACTACGTGCCCGGACAGCGCCAAAATGTATGTGCCTACCGGTTTTTCCGTTGCAAAATCCGCCACCGTGAAGCAATCCGGGCATGTATCGGGGACGATATGCCGCCGGTAACCCAGCTTGCGGAGGTAAGCGCCCCAGCAAGCGTTTGCATTTGGAAGATCGCCGTCCAAGTACCCCTGGATGCAAAGCGCCAAATACACTTCGCCCCAGTCCTTTCCGGTTGCTTTGCAGATCGCCCGAACGGTGCAATCGGAAACATTGCGCCCATTGGGGTTTGGGTTAAAGTAGCTATACATGATCCGCCATAGCGCTATGCATCAGCTCAATGGTTTTTACGTACTGCGCCAGCCCGTCCAGATCGTTGGCGTAAGCAATAATGATGTCCCAGGCCATGCGATCCGTAAATCCGCAGGCGATAAGGCGATCAAACATTTAACCACCTTCCTTCTTCCCTTATGGTACAAAAAATCCGGGCAGTCAAACTGCCCGGATTCTGCCCGCATTCTGCGGGGATGGCAAAAAGAGGCCGTGCCCAAATTGGGCACGGCCTCCTCTTATCCCCTGATATCATCCGCCAAATGGGCGTAGGCCCTCCGGCGGAGCTTGTAGAGCCCGTCCACACTGAGGTTGAGCCGGGCGGCAGTCTGCAAACAGCTGCGGCCTAGGACGTCCACCTCAACGATGCAGGTCTCCTCGTCCGGCGGCAAGCCCGCCGCACGGACCGCCTCCGTGGCCCGGCGTGGGGCCATGCCGGAGAGCAGCGCTCTGATCTCCCGGTGCTGTGCGTCCATGTGATTGCCGGACTTGCAGGACACGGCGGGGCCGTGCGGATGTCGCCATCATCTGGCTTGCCTCCTCTCAAATTTTAATCCGGATACCCCGGTCTTACAGCGCAGGTGACGAGCCCCTGTTTCCTGGTCCGCCGCATGACAGCGCCGCCGTTGGCGTCGTTGCCCATGCCGGTATTGCCCTCGATGGTAGTGAGTGTCCCGTCCGCTCTCACGCTCTCCACGATGCCCACGTGCTCGGTCTTGGTCCGTTTGCCCGTGAAATCGAAGAACACGATGTCCCCGGGCCGGTAGTTGGCCCGGACGATTTGGCCGGGGGACTTGGCCTTATACTGGCCAACGAAGGCCGAACAGGAGGCCGTCTTGAAGAGGTGGAACCCCGCCTCCTGGAAAACCCACCAGACGAAGGCCATGCACCAGGGGTACGCCTTGCCGCTGACCTCCCGGCCATAGTAGGCGGTGTTGTACTTAACCTTGTTGCTACCGGGGGGACTCTCCGTGATGCCCACCTGACTGGCGGCCGCATAGAGCACGGCCCGCACCGTCTTCTCCTCCCGCTCCGCCTTCAGGCGGGCACGGGTTGCCGGACCGCAGATGCCGTCCACCTCCAGGCCATAGACCAGCTGGAAGGCCCGCAGCGTCCGGTCGCTCTCCGCGCCGAAGGCCCCGTCCACCGCGAGATCACCGCCGTGGCGCTGAAGCTGCCACTGGACCCATCGGGCCTCGCTGCCGGAACTCCCCTGCCGCACCAACGCCGTGGGCTCCGGATAAGGGCAGTCGTCCCGTTTGAGGTAGACGAGAAGGTAGTGCTGCACCCGCCGGGAGCTGGTGATCCGCAGGCCCTGGAAGTCACACTGGCTGCTGCCGCCGCCGTCCAGCATGACGGCGCTGTTCCAGCCAGCCGCCGCCAGGTCGTCCCGCAGGGCCTCCGGCGTCCGGGCGGCGGCGGAGCCGTCCCGGGAGCAGTAGAGGGCCAGCCGGTCCCCCTTGATGCCGATGGCGCTCCTACCCCGCTTTCCGCCCTGCCCTGGGTCATAGGTCGTCTTGCTCAAAGCCTTGCCGCTTACAATCAGCGGAGTGCAGGCGATGTAATTCTTTGCGCTATTTGGCAGCATATCCATGCGGATGTCCGGCCCGGTGTCCCAGGCGTAGCCAGCAACGGTGTAGGCGGGTGCCGCCAGCACCTTTCCGTTCGCCTTGAGATGGCAATTGACGGCCAGGGTGCGCATATTGTAGAGGGTGCCGTTGAGGCCGTAGTCCGCCCCCGTCTCCCGCATGATCTGGGTGAGCGTCCTCCGCCGGGAGTTGACGTACACCTGGATGCGGGCGATCCGGGAGAGCGGAACGGTGACGGCGCATGGGTTACTCATTGAGCTGCCGCATGGCCTGGTTGGCGCCGGTGGCGGCCAGGCCGGAGACAATGCCGATGGCCGCCGCCGTGATGTAGTCGGTGGCCGGGAAGTCCGGCATGAGGTACATGGCGGCGATGCCGAGGATCAGGCCGCAGACGCCGCAGATGATGGGTATCCACTTGCTGTCCACGGCGCTGGCCTTGACGGCCTGCCCGATCAGCAGACAGATGACGGTGATAGCCGCCACGCCGGTGATGCCCAGAGTATTGATGTCCATTCTTTTCTCCTTTCCGTGCCCGATCTGGGCACATCCATGCTGATAATCCCTCAGTCCTGCTTACAGCTTGGCCACCTGATTGGCGGCAAGTCGCTGGATGAATTGGTTATAGGCGTCCTCCGCCTCCTGCGCCGCCTGACGGGCACGCTCCACGTTGCCGTTGTTGTGGCCGCCGGTCAGCGCGTTGGCCGTCACCACGCACAGCTGTAAGGTGGCGCTGTTCATGGACATGGCAAGACGGGTCTCTTCTGCCCGCTGCTGCTCATGGCGTTTCAGCGTCTCGGCCTGCTTCTTGGCCCGGCTCCTGTCTCTAGCTGCCAGCGCTTCTACCACGGCCACCACGATGGCGCTGATGGCCGGGATGATGTATTGCCACATGTCGGTTCCCTCCCTCCCCCGAATTTTGCGCACGCCCAACATACCAGCGTGCCCTCATAGTCCAGTTCCCTGCCGCAGCAGATGCACATATCCATTGACAACCTCCACATACAGCCCGCCAGATTGTGTTGTGTTGATTCTCTTCCGGCTCAGATTGTGGACTTAGACCGCATAATCGAATGTGCCTTCAGTAGCATCATAGTGATAAGTGCCACGATGATCTCATTCATAGTTTGTTTACTCCAAATCCGACTTCATTTCGTGCATACACGTCTCAATGTGCCGATAGACCGTGGGCGCATTGGCTGCCATCTCCTCCGGCCATAAGATGTATGCCACAAAGCTGTCCGCGAAAAATTCATGGTTATTCTCGTTGCAGTACGAGCGGTATCGGCGGATCAGCCAATCCCGTTCCTCCGGCACCCGATCCCTGTCCAGCAGAGCCGTCCGGTAGCCCAGATAGTGACCGATTTCGTGGATCGATGTCCTGTCCTGATGGGAATACCAGGACTTACAGGTAGTGCGCTTTTTGCACTCCGTACAGTTTTTCGGTTCCATACTAATCTCCTTACACACTAATGGTCACCAGAAGGTCGCAGGCGGACATACTCGGCAGGCTCTGCGCGGCTTTTTCAATGTAGGGGCGTGTATGCCGCGCCAGTTCAAGTAGATTCATAGAGCACTCATTTCAGTTCACTTTCGGCTCAGAAAGCGTACTGCCCATCATCCATTCTCCATGATCGCCATAGCGTCCAGATAGGTGATTTTTCCGTCGCCGTCCACGTCGGCTCTCTTTGTCTGCTCCTCGTTCAGCACCGCGTCGCCGGAAAGATGCCCCATAATCATCTCAGCGTCCTCCCGGTCAACCTTCCCGTCTCCGGTCACATCCCCCGTGAGGGGCTGGCACTGCCCGCATTCAATTTTGCTGACCAGCTCATCCGGGATGGACATGCCGATGCTCATACCGTTTACAGTCTGAATTTTGATTTCCATAATTGTATCCTCCATTATTTCAAAATTTGAATCAGTCCCGTCGTGCCCGCCGGGATTTCTGCGTTTGAATAAATTGCGATAATACCGTCCCAGGGAACCCGGCAGTAGGTGGGAGCGTCTATGGTAACGTTGTTGAGTTTAATCCTAAATACTGCTTTAACGTCATCCCCGACCTTTGCGGAGGCATACTCAACGGCGGTTGCCCATCCGAATGTTGGCGTATAAGTTCCATTTATAATATCCATGACAGCCATTGCGTCGATATTTTCAATAATTCTGTCGAAATCCACATCCGCGAGAACTTTTTGCACAGAAGAAAAATCAGCGGAGCCGCCAAAATAATTCATAATTTCAACGGCATCATCCCGAGTAAGGCTTCCGTCCATATTCACATCGCCAAGCTGGAACATAGCATTTGGGAGCGTCTCGGAGATTGTGACCCAGGAAGCTCCGCCTCCGCCCCCTGTTTCAATCCCGCTGATTGCCGTAATAAATCCATCCGGCCACGCCAGCGGTTCTGTGGTGCCCGCCTTTGCGCGGATAGCGTCTGCAACGGAAGTCATCCCGGCGTCCAGTGCAGCAGAGTCAACAACTTTATCTAAAGCCATTAGTAGTTGCCTCCTTCCCAGGTGGGCAGCGCCGCCAGCACATCATCCACGATTGACTGCTGGTCTGCCTCGGTCCAGTAATCAGTGCCCTTGATTGGCGTATGCCCATCTGCACCGGCCTGACCTGTGCTTCCCTTGCTTCCGTTTTTGATGGAGAAGGTAGACGTTGTGCCATCCGTCTTTGTCACAGTGACAACGTTCGTCCCACCGTCCTCGGTGGACGTAGTGGTCTGCGCCACGGACTGGATGCCTACGCCGTCCGCTCCAGGCTGCCCGTCAGCGCCATCTTTTCCGGGGGCACCGTCAGCACCGGGCGCTCCTGTCGCTCCGGCTGGGCCAACAGCGTACCCGGCGTCAATCTGCTCGCCGGTGGACAGCGTAATGATCAGGTGGCCGTCCTCGTTGATGGCCGCATCGGTAACTGATGCGGCGCTGCCACCGCCGCCACCGCTGGGCATATCAACCGGACTCCACGCGGTGGGCTTGCCCGTGTCGTCCACGGCTGTGATTTTGGCGATTTGGCCAGCGGTTGCTCCGGTGATGTCCATTCCCGCGCCGTCTTTACCGTCAGCGCCTGCCGGGCCGGTAGGGCCTTGTGGGCCTGTTTCTCCTTGGATTCCCTGCGGGCCGGTATCGCCAGTATCTCCTTTGGGCCCTTGCGGGCCGGTATCGCCTTTCGGCCCCTGTGGGCCCTGGAGCTCCGCCGTGGCGATGAGATCATCCCAGCTTGCGCCGCCGTCCGTGCTGTACTGGATATAGCCGTTATCCACCCGCATGGAGACGCTGCCGCCTCCGCCGCCGGATTTTGCCGCCTCGTTGATGGCTGCCACCAGGTTGTCCTTGGCCTCGGTGGTAAGCTCGTCAAGATTGCCGATCTGCTCCCGGATGGCCGCGAACCAGGCCCTTGCCGGATCCTCCGGCGGCTCGCTGGGATCGCTCAGGGCATCTGCCGTTACCGTAGGCCAGATGGCGGATTTGGCCAGAGTATCGCCAACGTAGTAGTGCAGCTGGGCATTGCCCCAGCCGGGCTTGTCCACGTCGGCGGCCCGGATGAGCCAGTACGCCGTGTCGCCCTCCACCGTCAGAGCGCAGGGATAGGGGCTCTCATCTCCCGCCCGCTGGTGGAGGAGCTGCACGGTGCCCTCGCCATAGTGCCTGCGCCAGGCGGCAAGATCAAAGCTCACCCTCCTGGCCTCATTCTCGCCCCGGCGGCCAATGGCAATATTGATGCCGGGATATGCATGGATCTCTACCATAGCTGCTCCTTTCTGTCACGCCCCGGAGGATACTCTCCCCCGGGGCGTGAAACATTACCGGATGACCTTGCGGCCCTTGACCTCGTACCAGGCGCCGCGAAGGCACACAAAAGCGGGCATCTCGCCGCAGTCGCAGTCCACCAGCTGGTCGCCCCGGACCTGCACGGGGTCCAGGGTGCCGGTGCCGGTATCCAGCAGGCCCCAGCCCGCATCGATCATCTCGGGCGTCAGCTTGGGGCGGTCCGGGTCCAGCATCACGGGGTGGCCCAGCTCCCGCAGCTTGGCGATGCACTCCTCCAGGGTCAGCTCCCCCTGGGCGTAGGCGTTGATGGTGTCGGTGATCTTACTCATACTTGTACTCCTCTCTCAAATCCCGCCGCTGATGAGCTAGGCGGCGAAGGCCCCCACCAGAGCCGCCAGCAGCGTGCTTACGATATTGTCCCAGCGCTTTCCGGGCCGGGCCGCAAGGCTCTTGACATCCTCCTTGATCTCCGCCAGGTCCTGATTCACGTGCCCCTGCTCGTTGGCAAGCTCCCGCACGGAGGAGGTCAGCTCCAGCAGAGCCTTCTGGTCCGCCTCCAGCTTCTTGATCCGCCCCTCGTTGCGCTCGGACCGGTCATCCACCTTCTGCAGCTGGATCGCCAGACTGGTGTTGTCGTCCATGGGTCACCTCCTCAGGCGATGCCGCCGTACTCGGCGGGGACCAGGCCCAGGAGGCCCAGCTCACCCACTAGGATGTCCGCCACGGCCTGGCGGAGCTTGGGGGGGACCTGGGCCCACTGCGTGCGGCCCTCGGCCACCCGGATTGCGAAAAGTCTTGCCATGCTCTCACTCCTCTCTCTCAGGCGTAGACCACGCCTGCCATCTCAACGATGCAGTCCTCCAGCATGGCCCCGCTCTCCACAGCGGCGGCCAGCTTGGCTCTGATCTCCTTATTCTCCGCCTCCAGCGCCGCCAGGCGCTGGGCGTCCGTGGGCTGCTGGGAGGGGGCGATGTCCCCCTCCGGGTAAAAGGTCCCGGTGCCGGCGTCATAGAGCCAGCCCTCCGGGGGCTCGGGCTGCAGAAAGCGGGCATCGCCCTCCTGCTCCGGGTCGTACCCCCAGCCCTCGAAGACGTGGTCCGGGGCCTCCACAAAGAGGTCCGAGGGCGGAAAGCGCCCCACGGTGGAGGCCACGCTGGGGAACTGGGCCGTGGCGTCCCAGTGGCACCAGCCGCCAACAATGTGAAATACCTTCATGCTCCCACCTCGTATACGTAGTACTTGATGATACAGATACCAGCGCCGCCGGCTCCGCCATTGGAGCTGTCGTAGCCTCCGCCGCCACCGGCGGCATAGCCGCCAGCTCCGCCGCTTCCGCCACCACTGCCAGCGCCGCCAGTGCCAGCGGCTCCATAGCCGCCGCCACCGCCGCCGCCGTT
>QXGG01030731.1_pt1 | contig 10710 bp, 11 predicted proteins | sample 1982491 | NCBI WGS metagenome assembly QXGG01 (sample SAMN09924614, study PRJNA488089) | Wastewater metagenome, whole genome shotgun sequencing project. | isolation source: South African research farm wastewater | place: South Africa: Irene, Agricultural Research Council, Animal Production... | reverse complement strand
TTCGACCAGGAAAAGAACCGCGTCTCGCTCGGCCTCAAGCAGCTCGGCGAAGATCCGTGGGTGGGCATCTCGCGTCGTTACCCGCAGGGCACCCGCCTGTTCGGCAAGGTCACCAACATCACCGACTACGGCGCGTTCGTCGAAGTCGAGCAGGGGATCGAGGGTCTGGTGCACGTGTCCGAAATGGACTGGACCAACAAGAACATCCACCCGACCAAGGTCGTCCAGCTCGGCGACGAAGTCGAGGTCATGATCCTCGAGATCGACGAAGACCGTCGCCGCATCTCGCTGGGCATGAAGCAGTGCATGTCCAACCCGTGGGACGATTTCGCCATCAACCACAAGAAGGGCGACAAGGTCCGCGGCCAGATCAAGTCGATCACCGACTTCGGCGTGTTCATCGGCCTGGAAGGCGGCATCGACGGTCTGGTGCACCTGTCCGACCTGTCCTGGAGCGAAACCGGCGAGGACGCCGTGCGCCGCTTCAAGAAGGGCGACGAGGTCGAGGCCGTGGTGCTGGCGATCGACGTCGAGCGCGAGCGCATCTCGCTCGGCATCAAGCAGCTCGAGGGCGACCCCTACACCAACTTCATCGCCACCCACGAGAAGAACACCCTCGTGCGCGGTACCGTGAAGTCGGTTGAGGCCCGCGGTGCGGTGATCTCGCTGGGTGACGACGTGGAAGCCTATCTGCGCGCTTCCGAAGCCGCCCCGCACCGTGTCGACGACCTGACGACCATGCTCAAGGAAGGCGACGAAGTCGAGGCACTGGTGATCAACGTCGATCGCAAGACGCGTTCGATCAGCCTGTCGATCCGTGCCAAGGATCAAGCCGAGCAATCCGAAGCCATGAACAAGCTGGCGTCCGAGAGCTCTGCTGCCACCGGCACGACCAACCTGGGTGCGCTGCTCAAGGCCAAGCTGAACGAGCAGAAGCAGTAATCTGACCGATCATGACCAAATCGGAGCTGATCGCCCAACTGGCGGAGCGTTTTCCGCAGTTGGTCGCAAAGGACGCCGATTACGCGGTCAAGATGATTCTCGATGCGATGACCGATGCGCTCGCGCGCGGTGACCGCATCGAGATCCGCGGGTTCGGTAGCTTTGCGCTGAACTATCGTCCGCCCCGTACCGGGCGCAATCCGAAATCCGGCGAAAAGGTGCTCGTGCCGGAAAAATACGTCCCGCATTTCAAGGCGGGCAAGGAATTGCGCGAAAGGGTGGATCTCAGCGGCAATTGACCGCGCGGCGATCGGTTTTACAGGCAATAATGGAAGGCGGCTGCGGCCGCCTTCTTTTTTGTCAATCGCTCGGGGATAATGCCGGCCATGCGTGCAATCATCTGGGTCATCCGCCTGCTGCTGTTCTTCCTGCTGTTCGGGTTCGCAATCAAGAACGACCAACTGGTCACGCTGAATTTCTTCTTCGGCAGCCAGTGGCAGCTTCCGCTGGTATTCGTCATTCTCCTCACCTTCGCTGCAGGGGCGCTGCTCGGCGTGACTGCCACCCTGGCATCCCTGGTGCGTCAACGGCGGGAGATCTCACGTCTGCGTCGCCAGCTCGAGCTGGCCGAGCGCAACAAGGTCTCGGGCGAGACCGCGCTCACCGCGGGCGAAGCTCAACTGCCGATGCCCTGATCGCCGATGGAAATCGAATTCTGGTGGCTGCTTGCGCTGCCGCTCTTCTTCGGGCTGGGCTGGCTGGCCGCGCGTATCGACATCCGCCAGGTGGTGCAGGAGTCGCGCGCGCTTCCGCGCTCTTACCTGAGCGGCCTCAACTTCCTGCTCAACGAGCAGCCCGACAAGGCGATCGACGCCTTCGTCGAGGCGGTGCGCATCGACCCGCAGACGGTCGAACTGCACTTCGCCCTCGGCAGCCTGTTCCGCCGCCGCGGTGAGACCGATCGCGCGATCCGCATCCATCAGTTGCTGGTCGATCGCGAGGACATCAGCGAGGACCATCGCCTGCATGCCCTCGGCGAACTGGGACAGGACTTTCTCAAGGCCGGCCTGCTCGACAGGGCCGAGGCCGCTTTCCAGCGCCTGCGCGGTACGCGCGCCAACGATGTGGCCTTGCGCTACCTGCTCGAGATCTATCAGCAGGAGAAGGACTGGGCCAAGGCGATCGAGGTTGCCCAGGCGCTGCCTGAGCACGAGGGCGTGATGTGGCGCACCGAGATGGCCAACTTCCATTGCGAGCTCGCCGCGAATGCGCTGGCCAACTCGCGCTACGAAGATGCGCGGCGTCATCTCGACAGTGCTTTCGAGGTCAGCCGGCGCAGCGTCCGCGCCAGCATTCTGCTCGGCGATCTGCTTGCCGCGCAGGGGCAGGACGAAGAGGCGCTCGACGCCTGGAAGCGCATCGAGAACCAGGATCCGGTCTATCTGGCCCTGGTGGCCGAGCGCATCATGGACGCTTACGGTCGCCTGGGCAGGGTGGAGCAGGGGCACCAGTTGCTGCGCGCGTGGTTGTCGGCCCATGCCTCGCTGGATCTGCTGGACGAACTGTTCCACTGGGAGCTCGAGCGCGAGGGCCCGAAGGCTGCATACGAGCTCGTGCGCGAGGAGTTGCGCCGCAACCCGACGCTGCTCGGTCTCGACAAGCTGCTCGAGGCTGCGGTGCTGGTGGCGCCGGCCGATCAGCGCAGCGACATCGAACTCATCAAGCAGTTGATCCACGGTCATACTCGCCGCGTCGCACGCTATTGCTGCGCCACCTGCGGCTTCAAGGCCCGTCAGTTCCATTGGCGTTGTCCCGCCTGTGGTGGCTGGGAGACCTATCCGCCGCGGCGAACCGAAGAGTTCGACATCACGCCTTGAGCGCGGGGCCTGCCCCTTGGCACCGCTGCCGCGCCCCCTTGAACCTCGAATCGAGCAATGAAACACATGGAATTCAGGACGCTGGAAGATTACGTCGGCCACACCCCGCTGGTGCGCCTCAAGCGCATCCATGCCGGGCGCAACAACGTGATCCTCGCCAAGCTCGAAGGCAACAACCCCGCCGGTTCGGTGAAGGATCGCCCGGCACTGTCGATGGTGATGCGTGCCGAGGCGCGCGGCGACATCAAGCCCGGCGACACGCTGATCGAGGCGACCAGCGGCAACACCGGTATCGCGCTCGCGATGGCGGCGGCGATGCGCGGCTACCGCATGATCCTGGTGATGCCCGAGAACCAGAGCGTCGAACGCCGCCAGACCATGCGTGCATTCGGCGCCGAGCTGGTGCTGGTGCCGAGCTCCGGCGGCATGGAGATGGCGCGCGACATCGCCGAGAAGATGCGCGACGAGGGCCGCGGCATCATCCTCGATCAGTTCGCCAATCCCGATAACCCGCTCGCCCACTTCGAGGGCACGGGCCCCGAGCTGTGGGAGCAGACCGGCGGACGCATCACGCATTTCGTCAGCTCGATGGGGACCACCGGCACGATCATGGGGACGTCCCGCTTCCTCAAGGCGCGCAATCCCGACATCTGCATCGTCGGTTGCGAGCCGGAAGAGGGCTCTTCCATCCCCGGCATCCGCAAGTGGCCAGAGGCCTATCTGCCGAAGATCTTCGAGCGCCCGCGCGTGGACCGCTTCGAGCGCGTCAGCCAGGCTGACGCCGAAGAGATGACGCGTCGCCTGGCGCGCGAGGAAGGCATCTTTGCCGGCATTTCCTCCGGTGGCTCGATGCACGTCGCGCTGCGCGTTGCAGCCGAGCTGGAAAATGCGGTGATCGTGTCCATCGTCTGCGATCGCGGCGACCGCTACCTGTCCACGGGTGTGTTCCCGGCCTGAGGTCTCCCGTCCGTCGGGGCGGCGTGCCCGGACGCTCGCGTGCGTGCTGGCCGGCGCGCTGCTGGCGCTGCTGTGCGGCCTGGTGCCGGCGCAGGCCATCGACCGCATGAGTCTGCGGGTCGCGGACGTCCTGAACCCGGCCTTCGCGCTCCATGACATCGAGGCGGTGTTCGACGCCGGTAGCGGAACGGCTGTGGTTTCGGTCGGCCGGGCGCGCGCCGGTGCGCAGCTGGTGCGCGATGTGCGGTTTCGTTGCGGGCGTGCCGCATTGAGTCTCGAAGGGCTCATCTGTCGCGACGCCGATCTGTGGGTGGCGGGCAAGCGGATACCGGCCGTTTTCGATCTCGAGCTGAACCTCCGCAGCGGCCGAACGCATCTGGCTGCCGCACTCAGCCAGGGTGGTCGTGTCGATGTGCTGCACGAGGACGACGGAAGCGTGCGTGCGGCCTTGGCCGAGGTCCCGGCCGAGAGCCTGCTGGCCCTGCTGCAGAGTTGGTCTCCAGAGATTGCGCGTGCAGCGCGCGACGTCAAGCCGGTGGGTCGGGCAAGCGGTGAGATCGACTGGACCCAGGCTGGCGTGGGAGTGTCGCGCCTCGGCGTGCGACTGCGGCTCGCGGGCGCCGGCTTCGGAACCGCGGATGGCTTGCGCGCGGCGGAGAACATCGATATGGCGCTTGCCGTCGATGCACGTCAGGCCGGCGACACCTGGCATTGGCAGACGAAGGTCGACTGGCAACAAGGGGCGGCCTACCTGCATCCGCTGTATCTCGAAGCCGGGCCGAAGCTCTCCGCGCGCGGACGGCTCGACGGCAAGCGGGTGCGCGTCGAGCACGCGGAGCTCGCGCTCGAGGGCGTGCGCCGCCTCAGCGCCACGGCGACGACAGATCTGGACGCGCTGGACAGAGCGAGCATTTCCCTGAAGCTCGAGGGTGCCGACCTCGCGCTGATCGGCCCGCGCTGGATCGCGCCGCTGCTTGCGCCCGCGAGCGCTGATCGGCTGCGTTTTGCCGGGCACCTGAGCGGTGCGCTGCGGCTGCAGCAGGGGCGGGTGCAGGCGCTCGATGGCGTGTTCGAGGATGCCGGCGTCAGCCTTGGCGGGGCTGCGGACGGTGCGGGCGTGGCGCTCGGGCCGGTGGCCGGCAAGGTGTCTTGGGCGCCGGGGGTCCGCTCCCGCGCCCGTCTCGAGATCGGCGGCGGGCGCTGGGAGAAGCTCACGCTCGGCGCCTTCGTGATCGATGCCGAGCTGGCGGACGACGCTGTCCAGTTCGCCCGCACGAGCATTCCGGTGCTCGATGGCGCGCTGGTGCTCGATGGGCTGTCCCTGGCGCTGGGGCCGTCGGGCTGGCAGGGCAGCGGCAGCGTCGTGATCGAGCCGGTGTCGATGCCGGCGCTGACGGCGGCACTCGAATTGCCGTCGATGTCCGGCGTGCTCTCGGCCTCGCTGCCCGGCTTGCGCGTCAGTCCGGGCGAGATCGCGCTCGATGGCGCGCTCGTCATCTCCGTGTTCGACGGCTACCTGCACGCGACCGGCCTGCGCCTGCGCGAGCCCTTCGGCGTCGCCTCGCATCTGAGCGCCGACATCGAGGCCCGCCATATCGACCTTGCGCAACTGACCGAGACCTTCAGCTTTGGCAGCATCACCGGCTTCTTCGATGCCGATGTGCGCGGCCTCGAGCTCGCGCGCTGGCGACCCGTCGGCTTCGATGCACGCATCGTCAGCAGCCCCGGTGACTACCGCCGCCGTATCAGCCAGCGCGCAGTGCAGAACATCGGCGCGCTCGGCGGTGCGGGGGCGATGGCCGCGATCCAGCGCAGCCTGCTGCGGGTGTTCGACACCTTCGGCTACAGCGAACTCGGGCTGCATTGCCGCCTCGAGCGCGGTGTATGTCTGATGGATGGCATCGACGGCGAGGTGCGCGCCAATGATGGCTTCGTGATCGTGCGTGGCGGCGGCGTCCCGGCGCTGGATGTCATCGGCTACAATCGGCGCGTGGATTGGGACGAACTGGTCAATCGCCTGCAGCGGGTGATCGCCGAGAACGTGTCGCCCGAACTGCGCTGACTCCCGGAAACCGGAAGGAGAATGGCATGCCCATCGCATCAAGGTGGCTCGTGGCTGCAGCCCTCGCCCTGTCGGCGTCGGCCTGCGTCACGATAAACATCTATTTCCCGGCGGCCGCGGCTGAAAAGGCGGCTGATCGCATCATCGACGAGGTGTGGCAACTGCGCGAAGGCGCGGGCGAGGCGCCGGCACCGGAAACCACACAAGGAGAGGCGAAATGAGCCTGCTGTCCTCAATTTCGCGCTGGCTCGGGGTGTTTGTGCTCGGTGTCGCCATGGCCGCGGCGGTGCACGCGCAGGGCAATCTCGAGATCGACACGCCCGCTATCGCCGCGCTGAAGCAGTCCATGCAGAAGCGCCACGCCCAGCTCGAGCCCCTCTACGCTGCGGGTGCGGTGGGCCTGGCGAGTGACGGCACGGTCGCGCTGCGTGACGCCGGCAGCGTGCCGCTCGCCCAGCGTGCGCAGGTCACCAGCGCAATCGCCGCCGAGAACGCTGATCGCGCCGCGCTCTACCGTGAAATCGCGCGCGCCAACAATCACCCCGAGTGGGAAGGCGATGTTCGCCGCACCTTCGCCCAGCGCTGGATCGAGCGTGCCCAGGCGGGCTGGTGGGTGCAACAAGGCGGCAAGTGGGTGAAGAAGTAATGCCTGTCCTCGTTTTCGACATCGAGACCATTCCCGATGTGAAAGGCATCCGTGCGCTCGAGGACCTGCCGGCGGGGCTGTCGGACTACGAGGTGGCCGAATGGGCTTTCCAGCAGCGGCGGGCAAGCCATGGCAGCGACTTCCTGCCGCACCACCTGCAGCGGGTGGTCACGATCTCCTGCGCCCTGCGCGATGCGCAGCACTTCAGGGTGTTCTCGCTCTCCGAGCCGGAGAGCGGCGAGGGCGAGATCATCCAGCGCTTCTTCGACGGCATCGAGCGCTACACGCCGCAGATCGTGTCCTGGAACGGCGGCGGCTTCGACCTCCCGGTGCTGCACTACCGCGGCATGCTCCACTGCGTGTCGGCGCCGCGTTACTGGGATCAGGGCGAGGGTGACTATCACGACTCGCGCGACTTCAAGTGGAACAACTACATCAGTCGCTATCACAGCCGTCATCTGGATCTGATGGACTTGGTGGCGATGTACCAGCCGCGCGCCAATGCGCCGCTCGATGACCTCGCCAAGCTGATGGGCTACCCGGGCAAGCTCGGCATGGATGGCTCTGCGGTTTGGCAGGCGTGGCAGGACGGGCGGATCGCGGAGATTCGTGATTACTGCGAAACGGACGTGGTCAATACTTATCTGGTCTATCTGCGTTTCGAGCGCATGCGCGGGCATCTCGACGCCAGCGCCTGGGCCGCCGAGGTCCAGGTGGTGCGCGACGCGCTCGCCCGGATCGATGTGCCGCACTGGAAGCAGTTCCTCGAGGCCTGGCCGCCAGCTTGAGGCGGGACTCGAAGCGGGCGGAACTTCCGCCTGCAGTTCGTTCATTCAAGCAAAGGAGAATCACATGGGCATCATCTACACCATCCTCATCGGCCTCATTGTTGGCCTGGTTGCGCGCCTGCTGCACCCTGGCAAGGAAGGGCTGGGTCTGATCATGACCTCGCTGCTGGGTATTGCCGGCTCGCTGGTGGCGACCTACGGCGGGCAGTTTCTCGGTATCTACCATGCCGCGGAAGGCGCGGGCTTCATCGGTGCAGTCGTCGGCGCGTTCCTGATCCTGTTCATCGTCAACCGACTCCGGAAGTAAGTTTTTTCGGCTGAGACGCAAAAACGCTCAAAAAGTCTTTGACAGGATTTTTTGGGTGCCTATAATGCGGGACTTCAGCAGGCGCGTAGCTCAGTTGGTTAGAGCACCACCTTGACATGGTGGGGGTCGTTGGTTCGAATCCAATCGCGCCTACCAGGATTATGGAGTCGATGTCATGTTCCGAACTACCACTCAGGCCGGAAACTGAACAGGTCGGCTCCGCTTGTCTGCTAGAGAAAAAAGCGCGCCAAGACCGCGCTTTTTTTTCGTCCACATTTTTGTTTCGTATCCTGGCCCGCGACGCTGTCGGGGGCAAGAACTGCCCGAGGCCCTGCCATGCCCAACATCACGCTTCCCGACGGTTCCGTTCGCAGCTTCGATCATCCGGTGACCGTTGCCGAGGTTGCAGCCTCGATCGGTGCGGGTCTTGCCAAGGCTGCGCTTGCGGGGCGCGTCGGCGGACGTCTGGTCGATCTCTCGCATCGCCTGGACGCCGACGCCGATGTGGCGATCGTCACCGACAAGGCCGAAGAGGGGCTGGAGATTGTCCGTCACTCCACGGCCCACCTGCTGGCGCATGCCGTCAAGGAGCTCTTTCCCGATGCGCAGGTCACCATCGGGCCGGTGATCGAAAACGGCTTCTACTACGACTTCTCGTACAAGCGTCCCTTCACGCCAGAGGATCTGGTGGCGATCGAGGCGCGAATGGCCGAGATTGCCAAGCGGGAGATTCCGGTGCAGCGCGAAGTCTGGCCGCGCGACAAGGCTGTGGACTTTTTCAAGGGCATCGGCGAGCACTACAAGGCCGAGATCATCGCCTCGATTCCGGCGGGCGAGGATGTGTCGCTGTACCGCCAGGGCGATTTCATCGACCTGTGCCGCGGCCCGCATGTGCCCTCGACCGGCAAGCTCAAGGTCTTCAAGCTGATGAAGCTGGCCGGCGCGTACTGGCGTGGCGACTCGAAGAACGAGATGCTGCAGCGCGTGTATGGAACGGCGTGGATCAAGAAGGACGAGCTCGACGCCTACCTGCACATGATCGAGGAGGCCGAGAAGCGCGACCACCGCAAGCTCGGCCGCCTGCTTGACCTCTTCCATATCCAGGACGAAGCGCCGGGCATGGTGTTCTGGCATGCCAAGGGGTGGACGCTGTGGCAGCAGGTCGAGCAGTACCTGCGCCGCACGATCGGCGAGCACGGCTACCAGGAAGTGAAGACGCCGCAGATCGTCGATCGCTCGCTGTGGGAGAAGTCCGGTCACTGGGGCATGTACTCCGACCTGATGTTCACCACGCAGTCGGAGAAGCGCGACTACGCGGTCAAGCCGATGAACTGCCCCTGCCACATCCAGATCTTCAACCAGGGCCTGAAGAGCTACCGCGACCTGCCGTTGCGCATGGCCGAGTTCGGCTCCTGCCATCGCAACGAGCCCTCGGGTTCGCTGCACGGGATCATGCGGGTGCGCAACTTCGTGCAGGACGACGCGCACATCTTCTGCGCCGAGAGCCAGGTGCAGGCGGAATCGGCCGAGTTCATCCGCCTGCTACAGCAGGTGTACCAGGACTTCGGCTTCACCGACGTTCAGGTGAAGCTGTCGACCCGTCCCGAGAAGCGCGTCGGGACCGACGAACAGTGGGACGCCGCCGAGGCTGCGCTCGCCGCCGCGCTCGACGCGCAGCGTCTGGAGTACGAGCTGCAGCCCGGCGAGGGCGCCTTCTACGGGCCCAAGATCGAGTTCTCGCTCAAGGATTGTCTGGGCCGTGTGTGGCAGTGCGGCACGCTGCAGCTCGACTTCAATCTGCCGGTGCGCCTCGGCGCCGAGTACGTCGACGAGGACAACACCAAGAAGATCCCGGTGATGCTGCATCGCGCCATCCTTGGCTCGCTCGAGCGCTTCATCGGCATCCTGATCGAGCATCACGCCGGCGCGATGCCGCTGTGGCTCGCTCCGGTGCAGGCGGTGGTGATGAACATCTCCGAGGGGCAGGCCGAATATGCCGAGGAGGCGGTGGCGAGGCTGAAGAAAGCCGGCTTCCGCGTCGAGGCGGATTTGCGCAACGAGAAGATTAACTATAAAATTCGCGAACATAGCGTACAGAAGCTGCCGTACCAGATCGTCATCGGCGAGAAGGAAAAAGCAGCGGGCCTCGTGGCCGTACGTGCCCGGGGTGGCCAGGATCTTGGCCAAATGTCCCTCGATTCGCTGATCGAACGCTGGCTTCGCGAAGTTGAAGCGAAGGCCGGGTCGGTCTGATATTGGTTTTCGTGGAGAGTTGAACCATCGCACAAGAAAAAAAGCAGCGCGTAAATCGGGAGATCACTGCGCCTGAGGTCCGGCTGGTCGGCGAGGAGGGCGAGCAGCTCGGTATCGTGTCCCTGAACGCATCCCTCAGCATGGCCGAAGAGGCCGGGCTGGATCTGGTCGAAATCGCACCGATGGCCGTGCCGCCCGTGTGCAAGCTGATGGATTTCGGCAAGTTCAAGTATCAGGAACAGAAGAAGGCCCACGAAGCCCGACTCAAGCAGAAGCAGGTGCAGGTGAAGGAGGTGAAGCTCCGCCCTGGTACCGACGAGAACGACTACCAGATCAAGCTGCGCAATCTCAAGCGCTTCCTGGAAGAAGGCGACAAGTGCAAGGTCACGCTGCGCTTCCGCGGTCGTGAGATGGCGCACCAGGAATTCGGTTTGCGACAGCTCGAGCGCGTCAAGGCCGACTTGGAAGAACTGGGTCAGGTCGAGCAGATGCCGAAGATGGAAGGGCGTCAGATGATCATGGTCATCGCGCCGAAGAAGAACCGCTAAGGTTCAATGAATTTGCCCCATTGGGGCAAAACCGCGGGGCGGCGAAGGTCGCGCCGCGGAAAACAAGTGGTGCCGGGTAACAAAACGCGTCGGGGCTTATCGGCGCTACCTGGTGTCATCCAAAAACATGGAGTCTCAGCAATGCCCAAGATGAAGACGAAGAGCGGCGCCAAGAAGCGCTTCAAGGTCCGCTCGAGTGGTGGGATCAAGCGGTCCCAGGCGTTCAAGCGCCACATCCTGACCAAGAAAACGACCAAGGCGAAGCGTCAGCTGCGCGGCATGACCGAAGTTCATGCTGCCGATGAAAAGCTGATTCGCGCCATGCTTCCG
>QXGG01175616.1_pt1 | contig 10721 bp, 10 predicted proteins | sample 1982491 | NCBI WGS metagenome assembly QXGG01 (sample SAMN09924614, study PRJNA488089) | Wastewater metagenome, whole genome shotgun sequencing project. | isolation source: South African research farm wastewater | place: South Africa: Irene, Agricultural Research Council, Animal Production... | reverse complement strand
TCAACTCAACGAGGGCAAGGTCGACATCTACCTGTGCGGCCCCCCGCCCATGGTCGAGGCCGTCGCCCACGACCTGCGCGAGCGCAAGGTCCAGCCCAACAGCTTCCACTACGAGAAGTTCGCCGCCAGCGTCTGAGGCCTTTCCCCGTCGCTTGAGGATGCAATGCAGGGCTCGCTGCAGGGTCCTGTGTTGCCCCGGATTTCAGAACGGACGGCTGAAGTGTCCGCGCGGGTGCGGGCGAATCGCCGATGGCGGATCCAGGAGCCGCGTCCGCCTGGCGCACAAAATCTCGAGTTTTCACACTCAATCAGAGATTTCAAAACCTAACAATATGCTCTACAAGGAGGCAGGATCTTGAAACCAAATACCCCTACGGAAAGCCCGGAAATGGCGCGCAAGCGGCGCAGCACCATTACCTGGGTGATCGCCCTGGCCTTCATCGGCCTGGTTTTTGATGGTTACGACCTCGTCGTGTACGGGGCCGTGCTGCCCGGCTTCATGGGGCCGGACTCGGCCAAATGGATTGGCGACCACGCGCTGACGCCTAAAGATGCCGGGATGCTGGGCTCGTACGCGATGATCGGCATGATGCTGGGCGCACTCGTCGCCGGCACCCTGGGAGATCTGATCGGCCGGCGCAAGGTCATGATCGCGTCCATCGCCTGGTTCTCGATCGGCATGGCGATTTCGGCGATGGCCGAGTCGGTCTCCGCCTTCGGCGTCTGGCGCTTCATCACCGGTTTGGGCGTCGGCGCGCTGGCGGGTACCACGGGCGCGATGGCGGCCGAATTCGCGCCGCCGGGGAAAAAGAACCTCGCCACCGCCTTCACCTACGCGGGCATCCCGCTGGGTTCGCTGCTCTCGGCGCTGCTGGCGATCTTCCTGCTGCCGATCATCGGCTGGCGCGGCATGTTCCTGATCGGTGCGCTGCCGCTGGTCACGCTGCTGCCGCTGGCGATCTGGAAACTGCCCGAGTCGGTGGCCTGGCTGGCTTCTCGCGGTCGTCTGGATGAAGCCCGCAAGGTCTCCGAGCGCACCGGCGTGCCCATACCCGAGACCGAGGTCAAGCCGCAACAGAGCGCGGCCGCCAGCGCCGCCGACGCGCGTGCGGGTTGGGCCGGTCTGTTCACCGTGTATCTCGTCCCGGCCATCGTCATCGGCTTCGTCTCGGCGTTCTGCCTGCTGCTGGTCTATTCGCTGAACACCTGGCTGCCGAAGATCATGCTCCCGATCATGGGCCAGAACGGTTCGCTCGCCTTGCTGCTGGTGCTCAATGCCGGGGCCATGGTCGGCACGCTGTATGGCTCGACCCTGGCGGACAAGCACAGTCCGCAGCGGATCGTGGCGCTGGGTTTCCTGGTCGGCGCGCTCGCGATGGGGGCCATTGGCCTGATCGCGGCGACGATCGACGTCCCGATGGTTGCGAAGGCCGGCGAGGTCCAGCAGCTTGCTGATGTCAGTGGAATCGTCGTGGCACTGCTGCTGCTCACGATCGCGATCACCGGTCTGGGGACCTCGGGGACACAGACCCTGATCTACGGTCTGGCCGCCAACTATTACCGCACCAACGTGCGTGGCGCCGGTGTGGCATGGACGGCCGCATTCGGCCGTATCGGTGGCATCTTCGGTCCGATCTTCGGTGCCTTCCTGGCGGTCAAGTTTGCCGGCGAGCTCCACAGCATCTTCTACGTGCTCGGTGGCATCGCGCTCATTGGTCTGGTCCTCACCCTGATCATTCCGAAGAGCAAGGCGGCCACGGTTGCGCAGGCGGTGGCGCCGACCACCAAGCCCGCGGCGGCCGTGTCCACCGGCAAGTCCCGTCTCTACGGCACGATCATGGCCGTGGTCGATCACACCGGAAACAAGCTGACCCGCGCGCGCGTTTCCGAATTCGTGTCGCTGACGGGCTCGAAGGTGCATCTGGTGTATCTCGCGCCGGAGCATGTCCTGTCCGCCGAGGTCAGCCAGACCGACAAGGCCATCGACCCGGCCCACGTGGCCAACCTGCAGGCGTATGTGAACGAGGTCAACGCCCAGGGCGTCCCGGCCGAGGGCCAGATCCTGACGGCCACGCTGTATGGCCGCGGCCAGGCGGTGGTCGACCTGGCCGAGCAATTGCGCTGCGACCTGATCATCCTCAACACCGAGGAAGGCGGCCAGCGTGCCAAGGCCGAACTCGCACAGGAGGTGGCCAGGCAGAACCCGAAGATGGCGGTGCTCATCGCGCGATCGACGCAATAAAACGCTGCCGCACCCAGACAACAGCCCCGCGCCTCACGGTCGGGGCTGTTTTTTTTCGTGTAGGCGTGGGTTGTGCCGCGGCGCCACGCCACATGCGGTAACGAATCCCGCTTCCGCCTCCGGCCCGTTGCAGTACCATTGCGTACCCCTTGTGCGTATCCCCTTTCCGGACTGCGCCGGGGTCTGGCTGTGCGGGGGCTGCATGCGCGTCGGAAAACTGCTCAGATTCCTGGCCATCCTGGCCGGCTGTCTGCTGTACGCGATTCCACGCTGGCTCAACGAGGAGTTCGGCCGGGTCAGCATCGACCAGGTGCTCTACCACCTGCGCTTCGGTTCCGACGGCGTGCTCACCAGTGACCCCGAGATCCTCCATCGCTTCCTGTGGCGCGGGCTCGCGCTGCCGTTCGCGCTTGCGGCGCTGCTGTGGGGGCTCGATGCCTGGGTGCGTTACCTGCGCGACCACGCCGAGGCCTGGCCGCGGCCGAGCTTGCGTGTGCTGGGGCTGCGCCTGCGCGCGGCGCTCCACCAGGCCGCCCGCCACACCCTGCCGCGGATCGTGCCGCTGGTCGTGCTGGGCGCCGGTGTCGCCTTCTTCGTCGACAGCTTCTCGGTGGCGCGCTACGTGCGCGGCTACTTCGGCGAGGACTACTTCGCGGACGCCTACGTGGACCCCGCCGGCATCACGCTCGAGCGTGGGCGCAAACCGCCGAAGAGCCTGGTGTTCATCTACGTCGAGAGTCTGGAGACGACTTATTCCGACCCTGCGCTGTTCGGTCGTGACCTGCTCGCCCGCCTCAATGCGCTCAAGGTGCTGCCCGGCGTCGTCTCCTTCGACAGCTACCGCGAGCTGATGGGCGCGCACTTCACGATCGCCAGCCTGGTGTCCACCCAGTGCGGCCTGCCGCTGAAGTCGGTGGCGATGTTCAGCGGCAACGACGTCGGCGAGAAGGTCGAGCGTTATCTGCCGCGCGCACGCTGCCTGGGTGATCTCCTTGCCGGGGAGGGTTACCGCAACGTGTTCCTGAATGGCTCCAGCCTGGCCTTCGCCGGCGTGGGCAAGTTCTTCCGTGATCACCGCTACCACCGCGTGATGGGGCGCGAGGAATGGATCGCCGCCGGCGAGCCGCCCGGACGCATGAGCGGCTGGGGCCTGCGCGACGACGACCTGTTCCGCCGCGCGCGCAGCGAGCTCGATCAACTCATGAAGACGCGCAAGCCCTTCAATCTCAACGTGCTGACGATCGATACCCATCATCCCTATGGCCATCTGTCGCCGGAGTGCGCGCGCCGTGGCCATCAGGACTTTGAGGGCATCGTCGAGTGCACGGCAGACCTGGTGGCGGAGTTTGTCGAGTACATCATCGCCCGTGGCTGGCTCGACCGCGTCGCCATCGTGGTCCAGGGCGATCATCTGGCGATGGGCAACACCGCCTACGGCAAGCTGGTGACCCACCCCGAGCGCAGGGTCTTCAACCTGCTGATCAACGACAATCCTAAGCTCACGGCCAACACCCGCGAGGTGACCCACTTCGACATGCTGCCGACCGTGCTCGAGCTCATGGGCCTGCAGGTCAGGGGTGGGCGCGCGGGGCTCGGGTATTCGGCGATTGGCCCGGTTCGTGCGCCCCGTCCGCCAGATCATGTGGCCCGCATGGCGGAGAAGCTGCTCGACTACAGCGCGACCTACCGCGCGCTGTGGGATCCGCTGCCCGAGCCCGCGGCGGACGACCGCATGCCCGCGCTACGGGTCAAGGCCGCGGACAGCCTGCGCGAGGCTGCAGCACCGGGCGGCATGCCATTGGGGCGCTGAGCTTCACCGGCTCTGGTCGAGCATGCACCGCTGCTTGCGGTGGGTGCATACCGGGCCTGGCCGCTGCTGCGGCGTCACGAACAGCCGGCTTGTGCGTGGTCGTCTTGCGCGCGCCGTCCAGCCTGCGCCGCAGCCCGTGCTCAGCGATAGACAAGATCGCGCAGCACCAGACTGAGCTGTGGCACGTAGGTGATGATCACCAGGCAGCCGACTACCGTGACCACAAAGGGCAGCAGCGGGCGCACCATCCGCTCCAGCGGCACGCCCGAGATCGCGCTCGCGGCAAACAGGTTGACGCCGAAGGGCGGGGTGATCATGCCGAGCGCGAGGTTGATCACCATGATGATGCCGAAATGCACGGGATCGACGCCGAAGCCCACCGCCACCGGCAGCAGCAGGGGCGCGAGCACGACGATCGAGGCCGAGGTTTCGATCACCATGCCGATCAGGAACAGCGCCGCGTTCACTCCCAGCAGGAAGCTGAACTTGTCGCTGAAGAGCTGGCCGAGCCACTGCCCGAGCGCATCGGGCACGCCGGCGCGGTTGAGCAGGAAGCCGAACACACCGGCGTTGGCGATGATGAACATGATGGTCGCCGTGCCCACCACCGAGCGATGCAGCGTTGCCGACAGGTCGGCGAAACGGATGCGGCGATACACCAGCATGCCCACCACCAGCGCATACACCACCGCCACCACCGAGGCCTCGGTGGGGGTGAACACCCCGCCGTAGATGCCGCCGAGAATGATCACCGGCATCAGCAGCGCGAGCCAGGCGCGGCGCAGGGCGGGCCACACCGGCTGGCGGCCGTCGCCGTCCTGCAGGCCGAGGTGCTGGCGGCGGGCGTACAGCCAGACGTAGACCATCAGCGCCACCGCGATCAGCAGGCCGGGCAGCACCCCGGCGATGAAGAGCTCGCCGGTCGAGGTGTCGGTCGACACCGCGAACAGGATCATCGGCACCGAGGGCGGGATGATCACCCCGAGCTCTGCGGCGGTGGCCTGCAGCGAGGCGGCGAAGGGCGCCGGATAGCCGTGGCGCACCATCGCCGGGATCAGGATCGCGCCCACCGCGAAGGTGGTCGCCACGCTCGAGCCCGCGACCGCGGCGAAGATCATGCAGGTGATCACGCAGGCCATCGCCAGCCCGCCCTGTACGCCGCCGACCAGGCTCTTGGCGAACTCCACCAGACGCTCGGAGATGCCGCCGGCCTCCATCAGGTTGCCTGCGAGGATGAAGAAGGGGATCGCCACCAGCGGGTACTTGTCGAGCGCGGCGTAGATCTGCTGCGCCACCACCAGCCAGGGCAGGTTCGCCGCGGCCACGCCCGTCATCGCCGCCAGACCGATCGATACCGCCACCGGTACGGTGAGGCCGAAGAAGATCAGCATGGTGAGGATCATCAACTGGGACATGGCGATGCGCGCGGAGAAGGGGGGTGTCGGGGCGGGAGGGCGGAGCAGGTGTGCGCGGAATGCGGTGTTCAGCCCTGGCCGTCGAGGGGGGCGGGTGCCTGCTCGGCGCCTACCGCCACCTGGATCAGCACTGCGATCGCCGCCAGCGCCGCGCCAAGCGGAATCGCGAGGTAGACCCACGAGATCGAGATGTCGAGGCTGGGCACGGTCTGAAAGCGCACCCGCCAGGTCATCTGGCCGCCGATCCAGGACAGAAAGCCGAGGAAGCCGCTGCACACCAGGGCCACCAGCCACTCCAGCACCCGGCGCTGGGCTCCGCGCAGCAGGCTGCGCAGGATCTCGACCCCGAGCATGGCACCCTGGCGGAAAGCGAGCACCACGCCGAGCAGCACCGCCCAGATCAGCAGCGCGCGCGTCAGCACCTCGCTCCAGTCGAGCGGCGAGGACAGCACGAAGCGGGCGATGACCTGCCAGAAACCGGCCGCCACCGCCCCGATCAGGAACAGCTGGGCAAGCAGCGACACGCTCTTGAACAGCCAGTGGTCGATGCGGCGGAGAAGCGTCATGGGGACTTTGAACGGGCAAGCCCCCGCACGCGGCGGGGGCGGTGAAGGCAGCGGGCCGGTGCGCCGGCCCGCGGGTTCAGGCGCTCAGCGGGTGTTGCGGATGTCGTCGATCAGCTTCTTGTCGAAGCGCTTGTAGTACTCCGCGTAGGCCGGTGCCACCGCGTCTTCGAAGGACTTGCGGTCCACCTGGGTGACGACCGCCATGCCTTCGGCCTTCAACTGCTCGACGCCGGTCTTCTCGATGTTGTCGACGAATGCGCGCATCGCCCGGGCGCCCTTCCTGGCGGCCTCGACGAAGGCCTGCCTGTCGGCCTCGGACAGGCTGCCATATACGGTCGGCGATACCATGACCACCGCCGGGGCATAGACGTGGCCGGTCAGCGACAGATGCTTCTGCAGCTGCGACAGCTTGGCCGAGGTGATCACCGACAGCGGGTTCTCCTGGCCGTCGATGGTGCCCTGCTGCAGCGCGGTCGCCACTTCCGGCCAGGCCATCGGTGTGGGCAGGATGCCGATCTGGCGGAAGGCGGTGATGTGCACCGGGTTCTCGGTGGTGCGGATCTTCAGGCCCTTGGCGTCGGCCGCGGTGGTGACTCCGCGCTTGCTGTTGGTGAGGTGGCGGAAGCCCTGCTCGCCCCAGGCCAGCGCCTCGAGGCCGCGCGCCGAGAAGGCCTTGAGCATGCCCTGACCGATCGGGCCGTCGAGCACCTGGCGGGCGTGGGCGAGGTCGCGCATCAGGAAGGGGATGTCGAACACGCCGGTCTGCGGCACGAAGTTGAGCGTGGCGCCGGTCGACACGATGGCGAGGTCGATGGTGCCGAGCTGAAGGCCCTCGATGACCTCGCGTTCGCCGCCGAGCGCGCTGTTCGGGAACTGCTGCACCTTGTAGCGGCCGCCGGTGCCCGCGTCCAGCGCCTGCGCAAAGGCCTCGCCGCCAGCGCCGTAGTGCGAGCTGGCCGAAAGCGCATAGGCCATCTTCAGGGTCGTCTGGGCCGCAGCCGGGGCGGCGAAGACGAGGCTTGCGACAGCGGTGAAGGCGACGAAGAGCGGGGTAAGCCAGGTTTTGCGCATCGGAATGGTCTCCGGAACAGGGGTGGATTCGGTGGGTTTTTGCGCGAGCACTGGGTCCAGAAGCGGAGCCGGGCGGCTCTCGTTGCACAGCAGCAAGACAGCGATGCTACCGCCGTGCGGCAGTCGCCACAAGGAAACCGCCCGATCGCGTCCCGCGCCCGGGCGCGCATCGGCTGCAACGCCTGTCACAACCTGTCGATGGGTGGCAGCGACAAGCTGAAGACCTCGATCGGCGACAAGTGGCAGCAGGGTCCGATCAACTCGCCGACCGTGCTGAACTCCAGCCTGGCCGTGGCGCAGTTCTGGATTCAGGCCGCGAGCCTGCGTCGGGCAACACGAGCCCCGCGCTTCTTGGCATCATCCAGAGTCCTTATTGAGCGTGAAGCGGGAGGTTTTGTCATGTCCGATCATCGTGGCTCGCTGGGCATTCCCCCGGATGCCCAGCTTGTGTTGCGGGTGATGCCGATGCCGGCCGATCTCAACCCGGCGGGCGACGTGTTTGGCGGCTGGGTGATGTCGATGGTCGACATCGCCGGCGCACTCCCCGCCGTTCGCCGCGCCCGTTCGCGCGTGGTGACGGTCGCGGTCAATTCCTTCGCCTTCAAGCAGCCGGTCTCGGTGGGCGACATCGTGAGCTTTTATGGTGAAGTCGTTGCCGTCGGCCGCTCTTCACTGACGGTCGATGTCCATGTCGTGGCCGAGCGCAATCCGGCCGCGCCGGAGGTGGTCAAGGTGACCGAGGCAAGGCTGACTTACGTCGCCGTCGATGGCGAGGGGGCCAAGCGCCTGATCGGTGCGGCAGAGGCGGAGGCGTGTCCCGGGGGCGCGGCGGACAAGCCGCTCGTGCTGCGCATGATGCCGATGCCGGCCGACCTCAACCCGGCGGGTGACGTGTTCGGCGGCTGGATCATGTCCATGGTCGACATCGCGGGCGCCGTGCCGGCGATTCATCATGCGCGCTCGAAGGTCGCGACCGTGGCGGTCGATTCCTTCGTCTTCAAGCAGCCGATTTCGGTGGGCGATGTCGTCAGCTTTTACGCCAGCATCAGCCGCGTGGGCAATACCTCGGTCACCGTGGATGTCGAGGTCTTCGCCGAACGCCACCCCGAGCATCCGGTGGTGGTGAAGGTGACCGAGGCCCGGCTCACCTATGTGGCCGTGGACGCGTTCCGAGCCAAGCGGCAGATCGATTCGGCATAAACGGCGCTCCGGATAGGTGGGCCGTATGCGGGCGTGGCGCTCTTTTCGGGTGCCCAGGATGGACTTGACGGCTATCAATCACAATTTGAAAGTCGGGCGCTACTCTTCGGGCATTCGCAGGAAATCACTGCGACCTGGATCATGACAAAACGGAGAAAGCGCATGAATAAGTTTTCCTTCCTGATCGCTGCTGCAGCATCAGCTTTGCTCGCCGCCTGTGGTGCTTCCGACAGCGGTAGCGCTGCCAAGCCGGCGGCCGCCCCAGCCCCGGTTGCGGCTGCACCTGCCGCGTCGGCCCCGGCACCCGCCGCGACGCCCGCGAATGCCGCGGGCGAGAGCACGTACAAGAAGGTCTGCGCGCTGTGCCATGCCGCCGGCGTGGCGGGGGCGCCGAAGCCGGGTGACAAGGCCGAGTGGGCGTCGCGCATCGCGCAGGGCAACGACACCCTGTACAAGCACGCGATCGAAGGCTTCACGGGCGCCAAGGGCATGATGCCCCCGCGCGGCGGCGGCGCGTCGCTGACCGATGACGAGGTCAAGGCGGCGGTGGACTACATGGTTGCGAAGTCGAAGTAAGCGCCGCAGCTCCGGTCTGCCGGGGATTGCCAGTGCAAGAAACGGGGCCCGCGGGCCCCGTTTGCTTTGCTGCGCCGCGGTGCAGCTGCTCAGTGCAGGTGCTGGGCGTGGTTGGCGTCGCGCAAGCCGGCCACCACGCTCGCGTCGATCTGCCCGAAGCGCAGCGCGTGGCCGCCCTGTTGCGCGATGTAGGCCTGGGCTGCCGCTTCGTCGGCGAAGGCGGGCAGGTCGGGGCCGCGCATCGGTCCGCGTGCGGACGAGTCGCGCACGAACACCGCCTCGCGGGCAGCCAGCCAGGCGCCGCTGCGAAAGTCGGCGACGTAGAGCATGGCAACGTCGGCCGCGGTTAGCGCCGTACCGAAGCGTGCGGGCGTGTCGAGGAATATGAACAGATCGACCGGCGAATCGAAGAAGTGCGCCGCGCCGTCCTTGAAGATGACCTGGGCGGCCCAGCGCGGGAAGCGCGCCGGATACATGCCGCACACCGGGCAGCGCGCGTCGGCGGGGACCGGGCGGGCGTCGTACATGCCCAGGCCGCTACCGGGATCGTAGGCGTGCGGGGGAATGACGCGGCTGGGCGCGACGACGCAGATGTCCTCGGCGGGCGGCTCGAAGCTCACGCTCGAGCGCATGCCGTATTCGATGAACAGCCCGCTGGCCACCGCCAGCGCACCTGCCGCGCCGGCCAGCAGCAAGCTCCTGCGCACCGTCGCGCCCTTCATCACCCGCCGCCGGCCAGCAAGGGATCGCGCCCGAGTGCCGCGAGGACAAGGGCGAGGTTCTCTTCCGGGCTGAGGTCGGTGCGCGTGAGCGGGTCGGCCACTACGCGCCCGTCCGCGCGGTGCAGGTGGTTGGGCGCGGTGGTGAGCTGGGGGTGAGTGGGTGCGGTGTCGATGCCCAGTTCGTTCGCGTCGGCCTGGGTGCCGGTGCGCCAGCGCAGTGAGTACGCATCGGGGGCGGCGTAGCGCACGGTGAGGACCACGCCGTTCTTCAGCGTCAGGGTCAGCGCATCCTGGGTCAGCTGCGCCGGCGCCGCCAGGCGGTCTGCATGTTCACGCGCGACGTAGTCGAGCAGTTGGGTGTGCAGGCTCATCAGCGCGTGCTCTCCTGGAGGCGGCTGGCGACCGCTGCGCGCGCCCTGGCATGGGTGTTGGCCAGGATGCGGGCGGCGAGGTAGTGCTCGTAGGCCGGATGCGCGTCGATCGTGCCGGCGGCGATGCGGGCGAGCAGCTCGGCCTCGTCGGCCGCGCCCATCGCGGCGAGCACCGCGCGCCGGTTCTCGCGCGCTTCGTAGATCAGGCGGGTGACGCGCTGCAGGTCGAGGGCGTCGTCGGGCGGGAGGGCATCGAAAATCGGGTCCATCATGGTTCTCGTCCGGATCACATCGATTGGTCGTGGAGGGCACCGCCGTCGAGCACGACCATGTCGGGCTTGACCTCGTCGAAGCGCAGCACCTGGCCGCCGTGCTCGACGGCGAAGGCCTTCGCATCCTGTTCGCTGGCGAAGGCGGCGGCGGTCGGGCCCATCGCGCCCAGGCGCTTCGAGCCGAAGACGTAGAAGGCTGATTTGGCGTTGATCCAGTGGCCGCGCGGCGCGTTCCAGTCGGCCTTGGCCATGTCCTGGACGTAGAGCGCCGTGACCAGGCGCGCCTGCTCCGGGTTCAGATAGACGTTGAACATCTCGATGGTGTCGCAGAACCAGTCGGGCTGCGCCACGCCGGCGTAGTGCATCTGCACCTTGGGGCCGGGGTAGTCGGCGAGCAGCATGCCGTCGAGCGCGCAACTGCTGCTGCCGTCGATCTCGAGCGGGGTGATGGTCTTGCCGCCGCCCTGGTTGCCGCT
>QXGG01286527.1_pt1 | contig 10727 bp, 7 predicted proteins | sample 1982491 | NCBI WGS metagenome assembly QXGG01 (sample SAMN09924614, study PRJNA488089) | Wastewater metagenome, whole genome shotgun sequencing project. | isolation source: South African research farm wastewater | place: South Africa: Irene, Agricultural Research Council, Animal Production Institute... | reverse complement strand
GAGCAGCAGCGGCCCGTTATCAAAGTGGTGCTCGAGCGCAGCATGGGCGGCCAGGTGCAGCAACAGCGGCCCGGGTGCTGACACAGGAATCGGGGTGCCCGCCACCGTCACGGATCCCAGCGAGGACCAGAACGCTGGATGCGACGAGGGGTCTGGGGTGCCCGCCTTCAGCCCGTACATGCGCAGGAGTCGGCGGTGGATGTCGATGTTGATGGTGTTACAGGGCGCATGGAGGTGCGGCAGCGAGTGCTGGTAGGACTCGGCGTCGAGAATCTCCCGCCAGTGCTGCAGTGACGGGAGCAAGCCGCCATCCACCAGCGTGGCGTACGCGTCCGATGCGAGATTGCTGGGGATCAGCACGTCGATGTCCCTTACAGGTCGGAGTGCTGGGTTGGGGTAGAGCCCGAACGCGAGGTGTGTTCCCTTGAGGAACACGTGGGGGATGCCGGCGGCTTCCAGTGTTCCGTGCACGCGCAGCAGCTCACGCTGGACATCCATGTTGCGAAGCGTCCACTTGCGGGACATCTGGTCAAGGGTCTCGGCCACGCGCTGCGGCACCCTTATGTGCGGGTGCGCGTGCTGCAGTTGCCAGCGCATCATGGGCCCGATGCGGTGCTGGCGCGCCATGCGCAGGATCTCGGTCCAGTCGGCGTCGGTGAGGGCGTCGATCTGCGCCTGCTCCACGCGGCGCGCCGGCGAGATGAGGTCCAGCGTGAGCAGCTTCAGCGCATCGGCGTGGGCGGAGGTCATGGGCGGGTCTCGCTGGTCGCCGCGGCGCCCTCGCCGCCGCTGGCCGCGCCCTCTCCCCGCGCCCCCGCATCCACCGGCTCCCCCCGATCGTCGAGGTAGCCGAACCTGCGCATCACGGGTCCGTGGGCGTCGATGACCGCGCGCACCTGGGGCGGGGTGAGCGTGTCGCGCCAGTCGCCGGCCGAGCCCTTGCGGAAGAAGCTGCCGGTGCGTGGGGACTTCTCGCGGAAGCCCCTCTCGCGCTCCATCTGCGCGAGCGTGTCGAACCTGCTGAACTCGAGCGCGCGGGCGATGCGCGCGGGGTCCTCCGGCGCGCGCAGGAACTGCACGGCGCGCGTGAAGGTGGCCAGCGGGGTGCGCTGCATGTCCTCGTAGCGGATCACGGTGCAGTCGAGGCCGGGCGCATCCGCCCAGCTCATCACGTGCTGCGACCATGTGCCCATGCGCTGGCGCACCTGCACGGGCAGTCCCTTGGTGCCTGTGGCGAAGGCGTGCGCGGGGTCGGCCATGGCGGCGATGGCGCTGTCGATGCTGCTGCCGCGGTGGTTGGCGTAGGAGGGGGCCACGTCGAGCGGGTTGCGGATGATGTAGAGGGCGCCGAGCGTGGCCTCGCGGCTGGTGAGGGGTTCGGGGGCCGCGCCGGGGGCGGCGGCGCCCGCCGCGGCGCCGGCCGCTGCCGGGCCGCCAGCGCCCGCCGCCGCCTCGCATCCCACCATGTGGTAGGCGTCGTGGATCTTGTGGTAGTTCGGGGCGGGCGCGCGCAGCGCACTCGACGCTTCCTCCTCGGGGAGGCCGCGTGAATGCCACCTTCAACATGTCTCAGAAACTGCAGGCGGTACAGGAGTGACTCGGACTCTCTTCCATCTCGTTCCTACCCGCCCACCATGCCCACCATCAACCCCAGCGTCTCCTGGGCATGGCGGTCGCGCGAGTACTGCGGCGCCGCCGCGAGCGCGGCTGCGCTGTAGCGCTGGCGCAGTTCGGGGTCTCCGGCCAGCTGCAGCATGGCGTGGGCGACTGACTGCGGGTTGCCGTCGTCCACAATCGGGCCGGCGCCCGCGTCTTCCACGATCTGGCTGCCTGCTCCCCTGGGCCCCACGAAGATGATGGGCGTGCCGGTGGCCATGGCCTCGAACATCTTCGAGGGCATCACGCGCGCGAGCTCGCCCCTCTGGTGCAGCAGCACCAGTCCCGCGTCGAACGCGCGCCACCACTCGGGCATGCGCTCTGCGGGCTGCATCGGCGCGAACGTGAACACATCCGGGCATGCGCCGGCCACCAGCGCCTTGAGCCTGCTCAGGAACGGGCCGCCGCCAATGAACAGCAGCTTCACGCGGCTTCCGCGCAGGTGCCTGCCGGCCTCGGCGATCAGGTCGATGTCGTGGCTTGTGCCGAGCGTGCCGGGGTAGCCCACCACGAAGTGCCCATCGAGGCCCATCTGGCGAAGCAGGTGCACTGGCTTGGGCCCCGGCGTGAACCGGGAGAGGTCCGCGCCGCCCATCACCACACGCACGCGCGTGGCGCCCTCGTCCGTGACGTGCCGCACGAAGCGGGGCGTCATCACCGACACCGTGTGCGCGCTGCGGTACAGGAACCGCTCGATGGCCTTGAAGGGCCTGAAGGCCGGCGATGTGGGTGGCAGCACCTGGTCGGGCCACAGGTCGCGAATCTCTAGGAGCAGCGGCCGCCGCATGATCCGCGCGTACATGGCGCCAGCGAGCCCCGAGAACAGGTGCGGCGACGTGGCGACCACCACATCGGGTTTCGGCTCGCGCAGCGCCTGCACCAGCGCGCTGGTGCAGTAGGAGGCATGATCCGCCAGCTTGCGCACGTGCCGCGCGTGACCGGCCACAAACGTCCACACGCGCACCACGCGCACGCCGTCGGGTGTTGTCTCTGTGGTGCGCAGGCGGTTGCGGAAGCCCGGGTAGATGCAGCCCTCTGCGTAGTTGGGGTGGTTGGTGATGATGGTCACCTGATGCCCCGCGCGCTGCCAGATGGCCGCGCGCTCGGCGATGTGGTGCGCGGGCGGCGGCGGCTCGGGCCGGTAGTAGTCGGTGAAGAAGACGATCTTCATGGGCGCACCGCCTGCGTGAGCCCGTGGGTGGTGCGGCATACCAGCCCCAGTGCCTGCGCCTCCTGGCGCACGCCCTCCGCGAACGATCTGGGCGAGAAGCCGAAGTCCCGTGCAGCCTCGTGATGGGGGAATGCCTTGTCTTCGGCGAGCCTGCGCAGCTGCTCCGCGCGCAGTCGCAGCGGGATGCCCAGTCGCTCGGCGGCGCCCGCCACCGCAGCCGCTGGCGCAAGGGGCAGCGGCACGAGCAATGGCCGCACGCCCACCGCGCTGGCCGCCTGCAGCACCATGTCGAGCAGCGAGAGTGGCTCGCGGCCGCTGATGGCGTAGGTGCGCAGGGCGGTGGAGTCGGTGCACAGACACGCCACGAGCGCACTCGCCGCATCTTCCACGTGCACCGGCTGCTGCAGCGCACGGCCGCCGGCGGGGAGCCCCATCACCCGCCAAGCGCGTAGCCATCGCAGCAGGCGGCACACGTTCCTGTCGCGGGCGGTGCCGTAGATCATGGTGGGCCGCACAATGGTCCACCGAAGCGGCGATGCTCGGATGGCCGCCTCTGCAGCCTCGCGTACCGGCTTGCTCTTCGCGGGAAGGCGGGTGAGTATCGCCGTGGTGCTTGTGAACACCGCGCGGGTGATGCCCGCCTCGACGGCGCACCGCACGATGTCTGGCCCGTGGCCAAACCCGATCGAGGCCATGCTCAGAAGGCCCTCGTGGCCGCTGAAGCACCGGATCATCGACGGTGGGTCCCCAAGGTCGCCCTCAGCGAAACGCACGGGCAATCCTGCGAGCCCAGACCGGTCCGAGCTGCTGCGCACGAGCACCGTGGGCTCGATGCCTTTGGCCACTAGCCCGCGCACCACGAACTCTCCCGTGAACCCCGTTCCGCCCGTCACCACCACCTTCATGGCGCGCGCTCAGGCGGGCTCGAGCGGTGAGGCGTCATGCGGCTTCGTATCCTAATCATGACGTTCGCATGGTGACCACGCTCGCATGAGTTCGCTCGGGACAGTCGGCAGATACTGGCACTCGCTGCGGTACCTGCGTGCGCACCAGATCTACGGGCGGATCATCTTCGAGCGCGTCGTGCCGCGGCCGGCCGTGCGGCCCGCGCCGCAACTTCGCCCCGTGGCCGGCCACTGGCTGCCGTGCGCGCACAGGAGCGCGTCTCTCGCTGGGCCCTGCACCTTCCGGCTGCTGAATGTGGAACGCACGCTTGATGCCGTGGGCTGGGACGGTGGCGACGTAGACCTTCTATGGCGCTACAACCAGCACTACTTCGATGACCTCAGCGCAGCGGGCGCTGCCGACCGCGCGCACTGGCACGTTCCGCTCATGCAGCGCTGGGTGCGCGCGAACCCGCCCGGAACTGGCACAGGGTGGCGGCCCTACCCGAACTCGCTGCGGATCGTGAACTGGATCAAGTGGGCGTGTGCTGGGGGCGTGCTGCCCGCTGCGTGCGTGCAGAGCCTGGCCACCCAGGCACGGTGGCAGCGCCGGCGGATCGAGTGGCACTATCTGGGCAACCACCTGCTCGCCAACGCCAAGGCGCTGGTGTGTGCGGGGTGCTTCTTTGCAGGCGACGAGGCCGACGAGTGGCGCCGTACGGGCCTGCGCATCTATGCCCAGCAGCTGCCTGAGCAGATCCTGGCCGACGGTGGGCACTACGAGCTGAGCCCGATGTACCAGTCGCTGATGCTTGAGGACCTGCTCGACTTGGTGAACCTCGCCGCCGCGTACCCGGCGCTCGCGCCTGAGTTTCCGGAGGCGATACGGGCGTCGATCACCCCCATGCGGCGCTGGCTCGCCGCCATGTGCCACCCCGACGGGGGGATCTCATTCTTCAACGATGCAGCCGTTGGTGTGGCGCCAGAGCCTTCGGCGCTCGAGGCGTATGCCGCGCGGCTGGGGTTCACGGAGGCGGTGGCGCCTGCCGATGGGGTGACCCATCTCGCGGAGTCTGGCTACGTGCGCATGCAGCGTGGGCCGGCGGTGGTGATTGCCGACGTGGGTCAGGTGTGCGCCGATGTCTGCCCCGCACACGCGCACGCGGACACGCTGTCCTTCGAGATGTCGCTGTGGGGCCAGCGTGTGATGGTGAACACCGGAGTCTCGCGGTACGGGTACGGGCCCGTGCGGGACACGCAGCGGGGGACCGCCGCACACAACACCGTGACGGTGGATGGCAAGAACTCATCTGATGTGTGGGCAAGCTTCAGGGTGGGCCAGCGGGCGCGCGTGCACGGTGTGTCTGTGCGGGACGCTGGCGGGGTGCTGCAGGTGCGGGCCGCGCATGACGGGTACAGCGCGCTGCCGGGCCGGCCGGTGCACGAGCGGTGCTGGAGGCTGGATGAGAAGTCTCTGCACGTCAGCGACCGTGTGAGTGGCGGCGCCTCGGCGATGGCGCACGTGCACTTCGCACCGGGGGCAGTGGATGAGGCACAGCTACAGGCGGCTGCGGGCGCGGTCGCTGCGCTTGGCGGCCGGGCGAGCATCGCCTTTGGGCCAGGCGCCCGTGCAACGCGCTTCGAGTGGTGCCCCGAGTTCGGTCGCACCGTGCCGTCGGTGTGCGTGGATGTGCCGCTTCGCCAGGGTCACTGCGATGTGCGCGTGGCGTGGCCCGAGCGAGCCGTCCTGTAACTTCCCTGCAGTGAAGCAGGTGCTCCAGAGCCTTCGCGATGGCCGCACAGATGTCGTCGATGTGCCCTGTCCTGCGGTGCGGCCCGGCCACCTGCTGGTGCGCACTACTCGCACGCTGATCTCCGCGGGCACTGAGCGCATGCTGGTGGAGTTCGGCAAGGCTGGTTGGGTGGGCAAGGCCCTTCAGCAGCGCGACAAGGTGAAGCTGGTGTGGGAGAAGGCCCAAACCGATGGCTACGCGGCCACGCTGGAGGCCGTGCTGAGCAAGCTCGACCAGCCCCTTCCGCTGGGCTACTGCAACGTGGGTGTGGTGGAGCAGGTGGGCGCCGGCGTGACGGGCTTCCAGGTGGGCGACCGGGTGGCCTCCAACGGCAAGCATGCGGAGGTGGTCTGCGTGCCCGCACTGCTCTGCGCCAAGGTGCCTGACGGCGTGTCGGATGATGACGCTGCGTTCACGGTGCTCTCTGCGATTGCGATGCAGGGCATCCGGCTCGCCCAGCCGACGCTTGGCGAGAGGGTGGCGGTCATCGGGCTCGGGCTCATCGGAATGGTCACCCTGCAGCTGCTGCGCGCCAACGGATGCAAGGTGATCGGCATCGACCTTGATCCGGCCAGGCTGGACGCCGCGCGGGCGATGGGTGCTGACGTCGCGAGCGCCGCTGCTGGGCAGGACCCTATGGCGGTCGCGGAGGCGCTCACTGGCGGCCGAGGTGTGGATGCGGTGCTGATCACCGCCGCCACCGACAGCGACGAGCCCGTGCGATCTGCCGCCCGCATGAGCCGCAAGCGCGGCAGGATCGTGCTGGTGGGGGTGGCGGGGCTCACGCTCTCGCGCGCGGACTTCTACGAGAAGGAGCTGTCGTTCCAGGTCTCGTGCTCGTATGGGCCCGGGCGCTACGACCCGGCCTACGAGGAGCACGGCAACGACTACCCCATCGGCTTCGTGCGCTGGACCGAGCAGCGCAACTTCGAGGCTGTGCTCGATGCGATGGCCGCCGGCACGCTGAAGGTGTCGGGCCTTATCTCGCACCGGTTCCCGGTCGACGACGCCGCGCGCGCGTACGACTGCATCACGGGCGACGAGCCCACGCTCGGCGTTCTGCTCGAGTACTCGCGGCCCGCGAGCGAGCTACTGCCTGTGCGCACGGTGCAGGTGGCGGGTCCCGCGAGCGACGCGCGTGCTTCGCTGCCGGTTGCCGCGGGCCAGGCGGGTGCGGGCCTTTCGGTGGGCCACGGTCGCGCGCGCATCGCCTTCATCGGCGCGGGGAACTACGCCAGCGCCGTGCTGATGCCCGCCTTCCGTGACGCGGGCGCGCAGATGGTGGCGGTGTCGTGCTCGGGCGGTGTCAGCGGCGTGCACGCCGCACGGAAGTTTGGCATTGGCCGGGCCACAACGGACAACGAATCACTGTTCACTGACCCGAACATCGATGCCCTGGTCATCTCGACCCGCCACGACACTCACGCGGCGCTTACGTGCCGCGCCCTTCGCGCGGGCAAGCACGTGTTTGTGGAAAAGCCGCTCGCGCTCACCCTCGACCAGATCTGCGATATCGAGGCTGCGCTAGGTGAGGTACAGGCCGCCGGCAAGTCGCCCATCCTGATGGTGGGCTTCAATCGCCGCTATGCGCCCCATGTGGTGCGCATGAAGGCGCTGCTCTCGGGCGCCACGGGTCCGAAGTCGATGGTGATGACCGTGAACGCTGGCGCGATCCCCGCATCTCACTGGACTCAGGACCCTCTCGTGGGAGGCGGCCGGATCATTGGCGAGGCGTGCCACTTCGTAGACCTGCTGCGGCATCTGGCCGGGAGCGGCATCGAGCATGCATCGATCGACCGGATGCGGGGCCAGTGCGGCGACACGGCCACCATCAGCCTGCGCTTCAGGGACGGATCGATCGGCACCGTGCACTACTTCGCCAACGGCCCCAGACCGCTCTCGAAGGAGCGGCTGGAGGTGTTCGCGTCGGGCCGCGTGCTGCAGCTCGACAACTTCCGCGTGCTGCGCGGTGTCGGCTGGCCCGGGTTCAGGTCGATGCGGCTGTGGCGCCAGGACAAGGGCCAGCGCGCGTGCGCGGCGGCGTTTGTGTCGGCGCTGAGGGGCGATCGACTTCCGTCGCAGGGGATCATCCCGGTGGCCGAGCTGTCTGAGGTAGCCCGCTGCGTTGTGCGCCTCTGCGGCGGTGGCGGTTGATGTAGGGTCTGCGCACCGCGCGATTCGCCGCATACCGCCCGCTCGCCCGGCCCATTGCCCATGCGCATCATCGAGGTAGTCCCATCGCTGGCGAACCGCACGAGCGGGCTTACCTACGCGGTGACGCGGCTCGCCGAGCAGCTCCATGCGCGCGGGCACGACCTGACATTGGCGTGCGTGGATGCGGCCGGTCACGCGCCCACGCCCGACTGGGTGCGCCGGTTCCCGCATGCGGCGTGGAGCGGCAAGCTGATGGTGTCGCCGCAGTTGCGGCGGTGGCTGGCGCAGTACGCCGCGGCCGAGCCCACGCCAATCATCCACAGCCACAGCATGTGGCAGATGCCTGTGATGTACGCGGGGTGGGCGGCGCGGCGGGCACGCACTCCGTACGTGGTCTCAGCGCACGGCACGCTCGGGGAGGCGGCCCGCGCGCAGGGGTCGCGCTTCATCAAGAGGCTCATGTGGATGTGCATGCAGCGGCGTGCGCTGGGCGCCGCCACGTGCTTCCACGCAACCGCAGGGAGTGAAGCCGCCGAGATCCGCGCGCTTGGCTTTCGACAGCCCATTGCCATGATCCCCCTTGGTGTGGACGTGCCACCAGCTGCAGTGGCGCATGGCGAGCGTCGCCGCGAGGTGCTGTTTCTGGGTCAGCTTCGGGCCAAGAAGGGTGTGGATGTGCTGCTGCGTGCGTGGAGCCGGGTGCAGGGGCAGTTCCCGCAGTGGCACCTGCGCATCGTTGGGCCCGACGAAACGCCGTACGCCGCGCAGATGAAGGCGCTCGCTGGGAGCCTGGCACTCGAGCGCGTGACGTTTGCGGGGGCTCTCGCTGGAGATGCGCGTGCGGACGCGTACGGGCGGGCATCGATGTTCGTGCTGCCGACCCTCAACGAGAACTTCGCGGTGGCGGTGGCCGAGGCGCTCGCGCACGCGACGCCGGTCATCGTGAGCAAGGGTGCGCCGTGGTCTGGCGTGGAGCGCCACGGATGCGGGTGGTGGATCGACTTTGGCGACGATGCCCTTGCTGCGGCGCTCGCGCACGCGATGTCGTGCCCGGCGGGCACGCTTGCGGAGATGGGCGATCGCGGTCGCCGCTGGGTGCAGGCCGCATTCTCGTGGGATGAGGTTGGCGCACAGATGGAGGAGCTGTACCGGTGGCTGCTGGCGGGTGCGGCCGCGGCCGAGCGGCCAGCGTGTGTGCAGGTGGCAGTGGGCTCGTGAGGTGCACCGGCGCTCACCTCTCGCGGCCGGGCCGTGTGGGCGCGCCTCTGCCTCAGTGCGCCGCCGGCTCGTGCGGCCGCAGCCACTGCCGCACGGCGGCCACCTTGTCGCTAGAACCTTCCAGCAGGTACGGGCGCTTGCCGCGCAGCAGCGGCTTGAGCCTGCGGCTCGCGTGCCGCCACCACCACACCGGGTAGTAGAGCCAGAGCCAGGGAGAGTGCTCGTCCACGGCGCAGGCGTACGAGATTGTGTCGCGGGGCGGGCACGCCGCGCGCAGCAGCACCGCGCACTTGGCGGCCAGCGATGGTGCGGTAGCGAGCGACTGCCGCACGGTGGCGTCGTTGGAGGCCTTGTCTGCGCGGAGCATCAGCAGGGCGGCGGTGTCGGTGATCGACTCCAGGGCGGGATCGCCCACGCCCGCGGCCGGCGCCGCCGCGGCCCCGCGCGCACCTGCCGCCACCCCCCAGTACCGGCGCAGCAGCGCATCAGCCAATTCAAGGCCGCGGCCGAAGCCGAGCCGGTTGGCGGACTCGCGCAGCGGGGCCAAGTCCGGCGGGCTCGACTGCACCAGGAACCCAAGGTCGCTCAGCAGCAGGGGACCGTTCGACAGCGAGTGGTCGTACATGCCGTGCACCATCAGGTGCAGGAACTGGTCCTCCGGGCTCGGTGCGGTGAACGTGACGCCAGCCACGCTGACGCTGACGCACCGCTGCCAGAATGTGGGTTCGTCGGTGATGTCCTGGCCGGGGAGGTGGTGGTGATCGAGGTGGAACGCGCGCCGGTGCACCTCCACCATCACATTGCCGGCGAGCAGCTGTGGCAGGTGCTGCTCTCGCGACTGGCGCGACTCTGGAACATTCTGGAATCGCTCCATCACACTCAGCCCGCCCGAGATGAGTGAGGCCTGCGCATCGAGTGCCTGCTCGGGCCGAACGAGGATGTCGAGGTCGCGTAGCGGGCGCAGTGCGGGGTGCGGGTAGGCCGCGAACGCCAGGTGCACGCCCTTGAGCGCCACGAACGGGATGCACGCCGCCTGCAGGATGTCGTGCACGCGCAGCAGCGCACGCTGGATGGCCATGGCGCGTGCGGTGGAGCGGCGGTGCAGCCGGTCGAGGGTCTGCGCGATGTGCGGCGGCACATGCAGGTGCGCGTGTGCGTGCTGCAGCTGCCAGCGCATCATGGGGCCGATGCGGTGCTGGCGCGCGGTGCGCAGGATGTCTGTCCAGTCGGCTGCCGTGAGCGCGTCGATCTGCGCCTGCTCCACGCGGCGCGCCGGCGAGATGAGGTCCAGCGTGAGGAACCGCAGCGATTCGTCGCGGGAGTGGGTCATGGGCGGGCCTCGCTGCGTGCGGCGCCCTCGCCACCCGCCACGCCCTTTCCCCGCGCCCCCGCATCCACCGGCTCCCCCCGCTCGTCGAGGTAGCCGAAGCGCCGCATCACGGGGCCGTGCGCATCGATGATCGCGCGCACCTGCTCTGGCGTCAGCGTCTGGCGCCAGTCGCCGGCCGAGCCCTTGCGGAAGAAGCTGCCGGCGCGGGGGTTCTTCTCGCGGAAGCCCCGCTCGCGCTCCATCTGCGCGAGGCGGTCGAACCTGCTGAACTCCAGCGCACGCGCGATGCGCGCTGGGTCCTCCGGAGCGCGCAGGAACTGCGCCGCGCGCGTGAAGGTGGGCAGGGGATCGGCCTTCATGTCCTCGTAGCGGATGACGGTGCAGTTGAGGCCGGGCGCATCGACCCAGCTGGTGACGTGCTCCGACCACGTGCCCATGCGCTGGCGCACTTGGGGCGGCAGGCCCTTGGTGCCTGTGGCGAAGGCGTGCGCGGGGTCGGCCATGGCGGCGATGGCGCTGTC
>QXGG01070096.1_pt1 | contig 10731 bp, 20 predicted proteins | sample 1982491 | NCBI WGS metagenome assembly QXGG01 (sample SAMN09924614, study PRJNA488089) | Wastewater metagenome, whole genome shotgun sequencing project. | isolation source: South African research farm wastewater | place: South Africa: Irene, Agricultural Research Council, Animal Production... | reverse complement strand
TAACCTACCAGACTTGTTGCCAGATTTAAAATCTGCGATGGATGTTTTGAAGGGGTCAGTCGTCGGCTTTGGGAAGAATCTTCTCGGCATGGTTCGCACAATTGCTATGAGGTTGATAGTTCCGCTGGCGGTCGTTGGCATCGCAACGAAGATTGTGGAAGCAATCAAAAATTCTTCAATCTTCGGGGACGACGGAGAAATGACAACCACGGGCAAAGTTTTGGACTCCGCCCAAAAATTGGTTGGCCAAGATTCTGGCTTGAAGCCAAAGGCCGAAATGACCACAGCAGAAAAAATTGCGAACGACGCGGACACAGGCTGGTTTGATTTTACAGGATCGAAGAAGAAAGCCCAAAAGGCGAAGTGGCAGGGCGTTGTTGAGAGGGGCGGGGAATTCACAGAAGAAGAGTCTGCTGCCCTTCAGAAGAATTTTGATATTGTGGTTCCACCAAATCAAAAAAAGAGTAGTCCCGTTATTTCTAGTCCCATTACTTCTAGTCCCGCTTCTAGTTCTGCGAGCGCGATTGATACGAGCGCACCAGTACAAAAGCAAACTGGAACTGCACTAGAAACGTCAACGGACGATTTGCGCATACTCGAAGAATCAAAGAGAAGTCAAGCTAGCAATCAGGCCCCGATCGTGATGGCTCCCAGTAATGTTAACTCGATCAGCAACACAACTGCCATCGGAATGCGACCAAAGGCAAGATTTTACGAATCTACATTTAAGAGGATGGTTGGGGCTAGATATGACGTTGGTTACTAAGTTGTCGTTGTCGCTGTCACTTTTGGTGGTCGCGTTATCTTCTGTGGTTGCTTACGCACATCATGTTCAACCCGCAAAGGTTCTTCGTGTGATTGCTGGGGACACTGTGGAGATTACTGCGGATTGGATTATACAGCCACTGGACCCAAAGCTATCTTTGCGCGTGCTCGGCATTGACACTCCAGAAAAGGGATTCCTTGCCAAGTGCGGTCGAGAGATTGAACTGGGCCTGAAGGCCGCAGAATACACAACGGCAGCAGTTGCAACAGCAAAAAAGATCAGAGTGGACATCCAAGGCTGGGGCAAGTACGGCGGAAGTGTTCTCGGAGAACTGTATCTGGACGGACGGCCCCTAAGTCAACTCCTTATAAATGAAGGACTTGCGGTCAAGTACAACGGCAGAGCGAAAAAATCTTGGTGTGATTAAAGAAAGTGCTTGACAGTAAAGTTTAACTGCCTTACAATACACTCACTGAAACAAACAACCACTGGAGAAAATCATCATGGAACTCAACATCAACGTTACCACCAAGATCGCCGAATTCGCCAAGGCCAACAAAGTCAGCCGCGCCAAAATCGAAGCTCTGGCCGTTGAACTCCTGAAGGAAGCTGGCGGCAAGGCCGGTGGCGGTCGCAAGGCTTGCGAAGAAACCCTGAAGCTGCGTGAACGCTTCGTGAATGTGCAGAAAGAGTTTGGGCTTCGCGGTTTCACTTCTGTCGAACTGGCCGCGCTGTACGGTGCTGATGTGGTTGCGGTCAACAACGTTCTGAACTACTTCGAGAAGCTGGGCAAGGTTGTCAAGACTGGTCTCGCACAGAAAGAAGAAGGCAAGCGCGGTCGTCGTCAGGTGATCTGGGAACTGACTGCCTGAACAGCGGGCAAGAAAGCAAAAAGGGGCCAATGGCCCCTTTTCTTTTACACTGAAAGCTTTACGCTTCCAGATTGACAATCTGCTCGTAGAACTCAGTGAATTGCTCTTCTTCTGCTGTTACCTGATCAAAGTTTTGTTTGTGATAGACTCGCGCAGCCTTCCGAAGAACTTTCTTTGGAATGTTGTAGTTTTCTGCCGCGATGTCAATCGCTTCCTTGATGTAGGTCCGCTCGCCTTCGATGCGAGTGAAACAGGCCGACAGTTCCTCGAATAGATCGAGAAGGTTCTTGCGGTCCTGTGGGTTGCTTGGTAGTACGAATGCGTCTTTGTTTTCAATGCTCATAATCAATTTTCCTCGGCTTTCCATTCATTGTAAATGTCTCGGGCTGTATCCCACCCGTCCCAGTTGTCAACTCCAGCACACTCTAATGCGCCGAGCCACAAACTATCTTCCAACAGGTCATCATATTCCTTTTGTGTGATGGTCACTGTTTTGGTATCTTCTGCTTCAAGTTCATTTGCCATCTGCTTCTCCAATATTGAACCAATAAAAATATGAGCTATCGCTCTCACCGAAGTCTGGTTCCAGCTTCGCACACCCATCACAATACGGGTGATCCCCACTAAATTGAGTGCAACGAAACCATGTTGCGGGCTTGTTGCACTCCAAACACTTTTCAATTTTCATAACAAATTCTCCAACGGTTATTCGGCTGAGGCAACTTCCTCCAACCGATCAACAGCAATGATAGAGGACTTCTGGGTCCGAGTCAAAGATTTGATTCCTACCAGGAAAAGTTCGACCAACTTTGTGACAGCAGCCTTTACTTTATCTGTGACTGCGGCTTCTTTCAACTTTTTCTCTTCATATTCGCGATCGAGAGCAAGTCTCTTTTCTTTTTGAAGTTGACCCAGTCTGGTGTTAATATCTGGCATGGCTGATCTGTCTGCTGTCAAGGCTTGCTTCATGAGGTCACTGATCTCTTGTTGCACTTCCGCAACACTTCTCTGAGCCCACTCATTCAAATTCTTGACACGAGGCAGCAATTCAATTAGACTTGTAATATCCAAGGTCTGTAGTTCATTTAACAATTGTGCCAACTTAGGGTCAACAAGTTTAACATTTTCAATAATACCTCTAGTCGTAACTGTTTCCTTGTACTCTTCAAGAAACTTCTTCTGTTCATCATTAACTACTTCTAGTGCACGTTCAAATGCCTTCTGGTACTTAATTGATGTTGATTTTCTTGTGGTGTACTCAATCATTGCATGTTTAACAGTCATCGACTTAGCTTCTTCCTTCTTCACAACAGGAAGCAACTGAGATTGAATTTGATCTACACGAGAAGAAATCTTCTTTGTGATGATGTTCATTACTGCTGCCTGCTTTTCTAAGAAAGCCCACTCTTTGGCAAGGTCTTGAATCTGTTTCTTGGTAAGTTTGACTTCTTCACTGTCATTCTCTAGAATGAACGAAGACTCAAGAAATAATTCTAGTAACATACTTTACTCCATTAATTTGACGTATATCACACTATTTATGAGGAACAATAAGTGGAACGACACTTGCAACCATTCTTGACTTATCTGGCTGACTACAAGAAGAATCGATTTGATGTTACATCGAAATTTCCTTCTACACTCAAAATAAAGAGCACCTACATCGAAGAAGAGGTTAGTCGTGCATTGTGCAATCAAATTGCTCAGACTGCACTGATTCACTCCGTCATCAAAGTCGAAGACCAGTACGACGATCTGTCAACCAACTTTTATGCTCGTGGTTATTGCTTCTCAGAAGAAAAGCTGCTAGAGTTGCTATCGACTGTTTTCGAGGCTGGCTTCAAGGCTGGCCAAACCCAAGACGTTCCATTTTCGAGGAAGCGCTAAATGAGCATATTCAAAATTCTTGAGGAACTTTCCTCGACATCCTCTCGCACAGGCAAGGAAGAAATCCTCCTGAAACACAAGGACGATGAACTATTCCGTGCGGTTATTCTTGCTGCACTGGACCCATACCGCAACTACTACATCAAGAAGATTCCGAAGTATACCCTTTCGGCTCCTGCTGAACTCACCTACACCCTAGAGCACATCGTTCTGGATCGACTGTCGCCGCTGGTTGAGCGCGCTGTCACGGGCAATGCTGCGATCGCATACCTCACCGACATTCTGAGTCGCTGTGAGAGCCAAGAAGACGCCACAGTCGTTGAACGAATCATCCTCGGTGACTTGAAGTGTGGAATTGCAGCCGCGACCATCAACAAGGTATTCGGAAAGAATTTCGTCTTCGAGTATCCGGTGATGCTCTGCGAGAAGTTCTCCAAGAAGCTGGCCGACAAGCTGCCGTGGGAAACTGGCGTTCGTGTTGATCTGAAAGAAGACGGCATGCGAGTCAACGTCCACGTGGAGAACGGTAAGGTTTCTCTTCGTGCGCGCTCAGGTCGATCTATAGAAGTCTTCGGCGTGTTCGATGATCAGGCGAGTGAACTCGCCACGGTAAACACGACAGATGGCAAGCGAACCGTTCTCGACTGCGCGTTCGACGGCGAACTTCTTGTGGTTGACGCGGACGGAGAACTTCTCCCACGAAAGGCGAGCAACGGCATTTGTAACAAGGCGATCAAGGGTACCCTATCCAAAGAAGAGGCGAGTCGCCTGCGGATTTCTCTGTGGGATGTGATCCCCTCTGAGAGGCTACGAGAAGGCTTCTGTGCCGCCGAACTGCGCGACCGGGAGGCAGTGCTTGAGGGCCAGTTCGATCGGCTCCAAGCGACCGTGCGTGCCCCCAAATTCAGACTTACTCCGTACCAGTATGTCTTCTCCTATGAAGAGGCTCTGGAAATCTTTAACGGGTACCTGCTGGAAGGTCGCGAAGGCGTTATCCTCAAGGACCCGTCCTCGCCGTGGGAAGACAAGCGTTCGCAGTATTTCATCAAGATGAAGGCTGAGAAGGTGTGTGAACTTCGGGTTGTCGGGGTTGTCGAAGGTGAAGGAAAGTATGCTGGGATGTTGGGTGCCTTGACCTGCGCCACCGAGTGTGGAAAGCTAAAAACAAATGTGGGTTCCGGATTCTCAGACTCTCAACGAAAGAAGAAATGTCCGCTTGGCAGCATCATCGAAGTCAAGTACAATGAGATCATTCAGGACAAGTCTGGAGCATACTCTCTATTCCTGCCAATCTACCAAGGCATCCGACTTGACAAAGACAAAGCAAACACTCTTGAGGAACTAGAATGAATAAGCTTATTATTTCTGTCGCCATCCTTCTTGGCGTTTCTGCTTGCTCTCCCGAAATATCAGGAAACACTGTAAATCGAGCGGTATCCTTGTGTGAATCTAAGGGCGGCGTGTACGAACTGCTTGCACCACAACTATTCATTGCGGGTTACGAGCTTGAAAAGTTTTATACAGTAGAGTGCGCGAACGGAGAAAGCCTTTCTCTGTATGGTCCTAGCATGAAGAAAACTGGAAATTAATATGTCTAAGCCTGTTAGTTGCGGAATTTTGGTTTTGTCGGGAACTCCAGAACGACTGAAAGTTCTTGTGGGGATGTCAACTGGTAACGGTCGATTCGACATCCCCAAGGGACAGATGGAAGAGGGCGAGCGCCACATCGATGCGGCCATCCGAGAGTGCAAAGAAGAAACTGGGCTGGCGTTCTCTGAAAAGGATTTGACTTTCCTTGGCAAGTTCGCGTACTCTCAATACAAGGACCTTGTTCTGTATGCAACTGCAATCAGAGAGGACTCAATTCAGGTAGAAGAGTTGGTCTGTGAATCTACATTTAAAACAAAAGATGGGCGCGAGCTTCCCGAACTTTCAGAGTTCAAGTGGATGCCGTTCAAAGAATACGAGAGCCATTTGTTTAAAAGTATGCAGAAGGTATTCTCTTCTCTATCAATCGATTTACCTTAAATTGGAGAATACTTAAATATGGGAAACGTCACAGGAAATCCTTATTGTCCGGATTTGGAACCTTACACATATGAAGCATACGAAAGCGGCTATGACTCAGGGTTTGAATCCGCTGAGGCAGCAGCGGACCGGGAATGGTCAGAACAACTACAAAGGCTGCTAGCAGAATTTAAATTGGAACATGATGCCGACTATCAGGCATACTATGAATTGATCCAAGCCGGTGATGCCTCCGGCCTTATTCGAAGATTGCACTCTGACGTTCAGGCTCGCACAGGTCGGGTTATAACTAATTGGGAAGTTGAAGATGATTTTAAAAAACACACTGAACGATGATCGGGTTTTGTATTGTGATGAGTATGTGTGCGCCAAAGAAATTGACGAACAAAAATACTGCGTCGCATATGCCGACGAGAAGAAGACTCGCCCGGTTCTCGTAAATATGGAATATTGGAAACCAAAGAAGAATGCTAGAACAAATGACCGAACCAACTGACCGCTTTCTGACTGCATCAAAGTTTGAAGCGCTTATAGATAAGATGGTGTACGATTCGGATTATACCTATATCGAAGCAATCATTGAATATTGCGAAGAGAACGGTCTAGACCCTGAAGACACTGTCCGATACATCAACAACAATTTAAAAAAGAAGATTGAAATGGAGGCGATTCTATGCAACTACCTTCCGAAGAAATCTACTCTGGATTTTGCATTCGAGTGTGATGATGACCAAGAAGATTGAGGTATACAGCAATAGCGCTTTGGGCGATGGCGACTGGATAATTATCCGGATGGACGGCAAGGTTGTCTTCCGAGGCCACGATTTGGACGTTAACAGCGCGCTGGAGTTGTTTGAGTTGATTAACGGCGGAGAGTCTGTAGACAAGTTTGACGTAACAAACGAAGAGATTCTGGCGCTCGACCTTCAACCATAACACACCATGAATGCTTACAAAGCATATAAGTATTACATCGCACTAAAAAGCCACTTCACTACGTGGCACTATGATGCGATAAAATACAAATTAAAGTCCAGCGCAACACAAGAATCCTTTGTGAGAAGAAATGATTGCATGAGGTTTGAAGCAATCTCAAACAAATATGGAGAGTCTGTCGGTCACTATTATGTGGCTAACTTTGTTGCGCAATTCCCAGAATTTCTTTACGACCCACTCAAATCTGATCGAATCTATTCAGATTGGTTGCGAAGGAAGACCCACAAAAATCGGTTGGTGAGGCAGGAGATTTTAGATTTGCCTTACACTGATTTCAATAGTATCATTAGAACTCAGGGCCAAACCCCGATTCTTTTGAAAGAGTACCTAGCAAAGAACATATCAGCCGAGACTCTAGTAATTCTTGACTCTCACTTCCGCTTCTTAGATAATTGGAATTCGACCATCGTCCGAGACACTGTCTGGGATTCTGTTGGTCTAGTTCTTTGCAAGTACAGAACGTTTGTATCCTTTGACAAAGATACTTTAACACAAATAATCAATTCGAAGTTTAATCAGGAGCAGCCTGAGAATCATGTCTAAGTTTATGGCAAAGCAAAGAGAGTCGCGATTCGATGACTATGACGGTCGCACACGAAAGGTGGCCGGAAAAGGCAAGTCAACACGCATCCTAAATACCCATGTCCTCGATGAAAGTTACACGAAGTGCTTCGAAGACGACGAAGATTATCTTGATTATGAGTTTCTATACAAAGATACTTCACACTAAAATATACAACACACACAACACATAAAGGAATTACAATATGGCAAACACATCAGCATTCGCTCACCTTCTAGCAGCAGTTCAAAAAGAGACCTCTGGTAAGAAGGATTACACTGATGACACGTTTTACAAGCTAGACCCAGACGCAGCAGGCAATGCCGCAGCAGTCATCCGCTTCCTACCTTCGCGCAGCGAAGACCAACTACCATTTGTCAAATACTGGTCGTACTCTTTCCAAAACCCAGCCAACAAGCGCTGGTTCATCGATAACTGCCCTTCATCGATCGGCCTTGAAAGCCCAGTGATGGAATTCAACGGAATTCTTTGGAATGAAGTCGGAACCGAAGAAGCGAAGAATCAGGCCCGTCGCCAACGGCGCACTCTGAATTACGTAGCAAATATTCTTGTGGTCAACGATCCCAAGCACCCAGAAAAGAACGGTAAGGTATTCAAGTATCGTTTCGGCAAGAAGATTTTCGATAAGCTCGCAGAGAAGGTTCAGGGTAATGACCTTGACGCACCAGTAAACATCTTCGATCTTGTTGAAGGGTGCAACTTCAAACTTCGCATGAAGAAGATCGCCGTTGCCGGTCAAAAGCCACAACCAAACTACGACAGTTCTGAGTGGGATAGTCCTTCACCAGTCGTGAAGAGCAAGGCCGAAGCCGAGGCAATTATGGCTCAAGCTCACGATCTCCAGTATCTGGTTGATCCAAAGAATTACAAGAGCTATGATGACCTGAAGAAGCGCCTGGAATATGTTCTTGGGGCAACCCAACAATCCAGCGGAGTGAGCGACCTTGCAGCAGCCACTGCCCCAACAGTCGAAAATCAGGTTGTTGCAGAAGAGGCAAAAGTTACCAGCGGAGTCCCAACGACGTTTGAAGAGGATTTCCCCGTGACACCAAAGCAAGAGCGAAAGCCAATCGTGACAATGTCGGACGATGACGACGATGACGACTCGGCTTACTTTAGCAAACTGGCCTCGATGTAACACATCTGAAGGCCAACGATTAAGCCCGCCACAAGCGGGCTTTTTCTTTGACTGGGTCCCGGTTTTCCTGTTAATATGTAATTTGGTAATAAACAGGAAAACCACAATGGAGAACTTATCAAATGATCGGAATTGACTTTTCACAATTCGCAATTACTGTAATCACGGCAAACCTCAAAGACTCTGACCTGGATGGCAAACAGGATAACCTGCCACTCATCCGACATGTAGTGCTCATGAATCTCCTGAGCATCCGCCAGAAGTTCAAACAAAAGTTTGGCAATGAGATTGTGTTTGCAATTGACAACAAGAGCACTACCTACTGGCGCAGGACGGTTAATCCCTACTACAAAGGGACCCGAAAGGAATCACGAGAAAAGTCCAAGATTGACTGGACGTTCGTCTTCGATTCAATTTCTACCCTGAAGCAAGAACTCATCGATAACTTCACCTACAAGGTGATCGAGGCAGAGGGCGCTGAGGCCGACGATGTGGTCGCGGTGTTGTGTAGGTATGTCCACGAGCATCGAAGGACAAGGGAGGGCATTCTAGAGGTTCCTGAGCCATTCCTCATCGTATCGGGAGACGGAGACTTCGCCCAACTACACAAGTATGACAACGTTGACCAGTATTCTCCACGTGACGGAAAGATCATCACCACAAAGTCCCTCAAGGAAGTTCACGAGAAGCTACTCACCAAGATCATCAAGGGTGATCCGGGTGACGGCATTTGCAACATCGTGTCGCCGCCCGACAGTCTGGTCAAGAAGATCAGGCAGAAGTCGGTTTCAACCGACCTTCTATTGAAGCCCCTTTTGGAGAACTCTGACCACTCGTGGTTGCCAAAAGAGCAACAGGAACGCATGCGCCTAAATAGACAGCTAATCGACTTTGATTACATTCCCCAAAACATTCAGGACGAGATTCTTAAAAACTATCTTGAATACGAAGTGAAGGGAAGCAAAACCAAAGTATTCAACTATCTAATCAAAAACCGGCTGAACGTTTTGTTTTCCCGTGTTGATGAGTTTTAACTGTGAGGTACAAATATGCGTAAACTAGTATCCGAACTTCTAGCCGAAGTTTCTGTCGCCGAAGATAAGGTCTCTGCAATCAAATCAGCAGCAACCGAAAACTCGGCAATCGTTGACATTCTAAAAGTTTGTTACGATCCTGAGTGGGAATTTAATCTGCCTGCCAGCTACCCAGAAAAATTCAAGCTTGACTCGACCACCCCCGCAGGCTTGTCGATTACCGAGCTAATCAAGGACCGCAAGAAGCTGCAAATCTTTCGCAAGTTTGGCCCATACGCCACACTCGACCAAGAGCGCAGAGAAACAATTTTTCTGAACTTCATCGAATGCCTACATTTCAGCGAGGCAGAAGTATTGGTATTTGCGAAGGACCACGCCCTAACCGAACTGTATCCGTGGTTGGATCGCAAGTTCTACAATGTCCTGTTCAAGATCGCAGAGCCAGCAGAACCCGAGGTTGCAAAGACCGAAGAAACCAAAAGTGAAGAAGTTGTTGAAGAAATTGTCAAACCTGTGGAAGAGGTAAAGAGTGAAGATAGCAAACCTGTTGAACAGCCTAAGCGGCGCGGAAGACCCAAAAAGTCTGATAGCAAGTAATAAGGTTCTTCAAGCACTGATCGACTTCAACTTCTCAGAAGAAAAACCATTCGACCTACCAGAAGGATTTCCTGAAGGTAGGTCTTTGTTTATGAGCGAAACAAACCTAATGCAAGAAGGCAGAAGGTTTTACATCTTCACTAAGGCGGGACATCCAACGCTAAAGAAAGTCAAACGAGAACAGCTATTCGTTGACATGTGCGAGGGGTTGTGCGAAGAAGAGGCGAGAATCTTGATTGCAGTGAAAGACCAAAAGCTACAAGAAATGTTTCCGATTTTGCTACAATTGTATCCAGAAAGGAAACAGAATCAAAATGCCATAAATAGTTAATCTCTACACAAAACTATTGGGAACCGATATGAACTTTAAGAAGTTTTTTAAACAGCCTGCACAAACTCAAATCGTGGAAGCACCGCAGTCGCCATCAGACCTTGAGGCATTCTTCAATTCACCTATGGCGCAACAAATGAGGTTCGGATTTGAGGCCGAAGTCATTGCCAAGGGATTTGATTATGACGATGCCGAGCTTGAGCGAGAAGAGATATATATTAACGGCGATGATACAGACGATATTTCAAACTTTTTTGGACACTATCAACGCAGAACACTGTCCCAAGTGCAGGATGACTATGATAATTGGTTGAGCGAGCAGCAGACAGAACTCGTTGACGAGTATATTTCTGACAATCTTGAAGAGCGTGTTGCCGAACTCAAGCAGAAGGACGAAGACAATGAAGAAGAATTGCGCGATGACGACGAATATGAAGATGAAGCCAGAGACGAGCTTCGAGACGAGGCATACGAAAACATTGACGAGTCTGATCTAACC
>QXGG01116650.1_pt1 | contig 10744 bp, 14 predicted proteins | sample 1982491 | NCBI WGS metagenome assembly QXGG01 (sample SAMN09924614, study PRJNA488089) | Wastewater metagenome, whole genome shotgun sequencing project. | isolation source: South African research farm wastewater | place: South Africa: Irene, Agricultural Research Council, Animal Production... | reverse complement strand
GTATTCAGATTTGATTATCTCTAGGTCATCACCCTGGTACGTGTGTATCGACTTACCAACCGCAAAGAAAGCCTTTGTTTCTCGGTCTGCACGAATATCAGCTTCAAGCGTTAGTGGCACCGGCACTAAGTCGGACCGCAACACTGCACGCACGATAAAATCACCGCGTATCACCTTGTCTTTATCGTAATAAAGCTGCACGGATTACACCGTTATCACAGGCTGATAGAAGACTCGACGGGGCAGGTCGGCTTCCATTTGCGCTATATCATTAGCCGCCTCAGAACTTGACCGACCAAACGGGTCTGCACCAAGCGAGCGGGTTGCTTCCATCTGCAAAGCGTTTTCGCGCTCTACATACAAAATAAAGAGTGGGCGAACTTCTGCCCACTCGGACGTCGTAACGTCAATCTGATCTGTAATTTCAGCATCATCATCCAGCGTAGCGTAGCCTGCGTAAAAGCTAATAGCAGCAATTGCCTGGGCAGTCACTGCCTCCAGAGGCAATATGTTTGCTGGGCCACGTTCGTTTTGGAAAAACCTAGTTACTAGATCAGAGAGAATCATTAACGATAGTCCTTACTGTTACCCTGCACGATTTCACCGTAGTAGTGATAGAACATCGTACCGGTCATGATCAAAATCTGTGAGCGGTTTTCCCAGTCACGGTCTGGATCATCGATCTGCAAGAAGCAGTCAGTAATGCGCTTGTAGCTCAAGAATTTATCGGGCGTACCTTCATAAATCTTGGCGTTAAACGTGCCGCCACCAGCAATCAGGTCAACAAGCAACTGATCGATAGGACCATCAACGGTCTCCATCAGTGATACTTGGCCTTGCTTGGCGGGTTTAATTTGTTGTGGCTCGAAGATATTAACGCCAAGTGGCGTAGGTACTTCAATTTCACCAGCAACGGTAGTAACAGGCCATGGGCACTGCTTGGCAAGAAGATAAGTACCTTCAAAGCCTTCAATCTCTAACGTAAAGTCAGAGTTGACAACCTTTAAGCCCAAGGCTTTAGTTTTGTCGTAATACCCTTTCAGGTGTTTGTTCCTAGATACTGTCATGGTTTGCTCCTAATGACGTTAAAGGCTGAAGCCTGCACGGTAGTTTCTACCAGTAACCATGCTCAAGCCTGCTATTTTTTCCTAATGACCCACTTCGACGGCATCAACAAGGCCGTTATGCCTTATTGCGCAGCTTTGATACTGTGCTGCCCACTCACCCATGGTTACCAATACGCTTTCGCCTGTGCCATCTTTAAGTAGCTGCAAGCTGGCAGGGCATTTAGTCAGCAGGTTTTGCTGTATCGTTTTCACCGGTACCACTTGCGGCTTTGTTGAGCATGCTAACAGCAGCATCAGTGAGGCAGACATTGCGATAAATCGGCTTTTCAATTTCACGAATGATACCTCTGTCAATAACTGTTTTGGATGCTGTGAGTTCGCCCAGTCGGTCTTCTACGATGCGAGCTATCTCAGACTGCTCAGCTCTAGCATTAGCTTCAAGCGTGTTTACAGCCTCAAGCACAGCAAGGTCTTTGCTATCCTGATAGATCCCGTGCGCATACCAGCCAGCGCATAAACAGGCGGCTGATAGCGCAACAGGAGCAAGCATCCTAATCACTACAGGTCACGCCTTAGCTTTCGGCTTTCATAAGCGGCCTTTAGCTTTGTGTGGTAGTCGTTTTTTTCGTAAGCAGGGCCGTTGTAGCCGCGAGCAAACGAACGCCAATCTTTTAATTTGAGGGCTTTGTGTAGGCTTGGCTGGCGCTCAATAAATCTTACCAGCGCTTCAAAGTGCTCTGACTCGCTCTGCTTCATGCGCTGAACAAAATCAACTACGGATGGGTAGCCTAAGAACTCCCAGTGAAAGCCCATAATCTGGAACGCACCCCAACTGCAGGACTCTAGCGCAGCGTCATGGTGAATTGCCTTAGCTCGATCAAGGCGCTCGTACTCAGCCATACCACCTTTGTAGCCGCCGGCCTTAGTGTTAACCAGATCAAGGCGCGAGTTGGTGGGTGTAACGCCATGGGCAATCAAGCGGCGGTGCATGATGTGGCGCTCAAAAAGTATGGCAGGCTTGCCAGGCGCAAAGAATCCTTTGCCTCGGCTTTCCACTTGGTTTACTGCAAACAGAACTTCGGGCTCAACTTTCAGGCGGCGCGCTGCAGCATCAATATGATCAATACCTAGCAACCCCGAGCAATCAGCACCGCTCAATGCTTCGGCGGTTTTAACGCCAACAATGCCGTCATCAATCAAGCCGCATGAGCGCTGCACAGAACGAACAGCAAACTCGGTCGCATTACCAAAAATACCATCGGCTTGAATGGAATAACCTTTATCGATTAGCTTCTTCTGTAGCGATACAACATCAGCACCGCGACTACCATGTTTTAATAGCATTTCCAGACCTCAGTAGAGCCGCCACATTACCCTTAAAGCGCAAAGTCGCAGCTAAGAAAAGAACGACTATAATACACTGGCCTAAGCTCACTGGGCCTTTAAAAGCCAGGAGCTCAACGCCTGCGTACATCGTGGAACCCACTACGAAGCTCGCTATTGCCGAGTAACACCGCTTGTGGCGATGATGTTCTCTACGAAACGTGACAACCCTTATAGCTATAGCAAAATAAGCCACCATCGTGATAACTGGCAGTAGCTCGTGAGTGATCCATAGCATCGTTTAGTTACCTTTCCACTTCTTTATAAACTCATCCATATCAAACTTATCGATTGAAGTCATGAATTTATTCGCAAGCGGTACAATGGCAATGGAGCCCACGAAGGCCCCAGCGCCGGTTTGGTTGACGAATGTTAAACTGACAACCTCATCGGCCATCAGGTAACCCAGTGTTGCAGAAAACGCGAGCGCCCCTAGACGCTTTAAAGCCGATGTATCTACCTTTGTGTACGCCACAAGACCTGCACCAAGGCACGCCCCCATCATTGCATTTGCATCGATCCATGGTGTGAGACTCATAAGCCCTAGCACCGCTGCAGTCCCCACTACACCGCTGGCTGGTTCAGACATTGATAACCCCTTAATAAAGCATTTGGCAAATTACCTCTTTACCGATAGTGTTTTGGCGATGTTACCGCAAGCCCGTATAACGTTATTAAGTCTCTCAGCAATGCCAGCCTGTAGCTTCATCTCGCTTTCCTTACTCTTGCGCCAATCAGCGTAAACCTTGCCCTCAAAGAACTCGCTAATATCGCTATACGCCATATTGAATGCGTCGGGCAATGATGTGTGTGAATATAAAGCTACGCCGTGTGCGCTACTCCTTAAATTTTCCACCCAGTCGCCGCGCAATCGTGGTGATGACGGAGCTAGCTGGAAATCGTGCCGGGTAAATACCCAGCGCCTCCTCTTTTGGAACGCTCAAGCAAAGCATGCCTTTATCGTTAAAAGACATATTGATCAGGTGCCCAATCTCTGTATTGGCTTGCACCCACTTATCCCATAAAATGGTAAATGATGACTCTGGGAACGCTGCCATGGCGCTTATACGCCTAAGCATCTCGACATCAAGGTCGCTATCAGAAAGCCCTTCGTCATCGGTCCAGTACTCACTATCAACATTTGAGGGTATCATCTGGGCAGCCATCAGCGCTATTTGCCAGTACGCATAATCATTAAGCCCCTCGACCTCACCAACCAGACGCTCAAGCGATCTTGCTATGCGGCCGGTCAAATGGGTAACAGTCCAGTTATTCCCGCCAACCTCACCCACATTGAAATCATCTTTTGCGTACTCAGTGCCAGCCAGGTAGTCAGAGTAATTCAACTCACCTACCTTGAAGTCTGGGCCGTCGTCATAGGTGCCGGACATGTAATGGCAGATAACCATGGTTCGCTCTTGCACGGTCCATTGCTCAAAGTCGCTCAGACCTTCCACGCTTTCAATGGCGCGGCTTAAAAAGAAACTGGCAGACTCGTGCTGCATATGTTCAGGAATCGAAGACAGCGCAATACAGTCACGAATAGACAGCTCTTTAAGCTGCACAGTAAAACGCTTAAGGCGCAGCGGTGAAATAATAATCATATGGTTCTCCTTGAGGCAGACCAGTCGTCACGATCCCACGCGCGCAGACTGGCAATTGTGAGCGGCATTTTCATTTGGGTAAATCGGCCGGATGAATCAACAGGGCTGCTTAGCGGCATATTTACGCGCTCGATAACCATTGGTGAGTATGTTCGGCCTTTGTACGTGACGGCTAGAAGTGACGGGACTTCAGACGGCAGCATACTTTCAATAAGCCCTTTGTCGCTAGTCAGATATTCCGCTGCTGCAGTTGTCAGCGTTCCAATGGATGCCAGTTTTTTAGGCATGGCCCATGCGATTAGTTGCTCAATGGGCATCTCAACTTCAGTCGTTGGGTTTGACCATGCCCTAAACAGTAATTCACCCTGTATGCGTAGTGGCGGCATACCGGTAAATATCTGGGTACTGTTTAGCTTGGTCATACCTGATCGACCTTTAGCCTCGCTTGCAGCTCCTGACATACCGCTAGAATCAACGCCAACCGCAGCGCCAACCTTATCAATGATCCCAGCCAAAGCGCCGGACTGTAGCAGTGTAGTTAAGCCTGGTGCCGCACTATCAGCGCCAGCATTCTCAAATGGCGACTGCCAGTTAAGATCAACATCAAGTGATACATCGCCAGCAAAGGGAGCGTACACAACAGGGCTGTCTGGAATAGCTACGCCCTCGGTGTCTACTTCATAAATGCGAGCTATTAGATGACTGCTAAGGCCATCCCATTTTGATCCGAGACCACCGGCGACTAAACCCATGCCCGGTACGTTAGTTGGCAGCATAAAACCCCCTGCTCTTAAACAAGAAAAGCGGCCATAAAGACCGCTTCCCGATAGCTAAACAGGCTATTACTTCTTGTAAATGCCCATCTTCGCGCCTTTGCGTAAAGACTTCATGCGGCGCATTTTAGCACCAGCCGAACGCGCTTTCATCTGCGCCTTACGGATAGCCACTTTTTGCTTACCACTTAAACGAACTTTACCCGATACGCGCTTATTGATACGAACCTTCTTGCCGCCACGGATAACCATGCGCTTTTTGTAGGTAGCATCAAATACAGCTTCCTGGGCTTCAACGCCGAACACGAAATCATCCATGTCGTCATCGCTGCCTTCGGTTTCACTTGCAAGCATCTCCTGCACGCGAGTGGCCGCATCAGCATCCCAGTCGTTAAGCAACAGATCAAGGTCTTCGTCATCAACGCCGAACGCGGATAAGTAATCCCACGCAGCCTCGACAGCTTCAACCATAACCTCTTGCTCATCTTCGTCTAGCTCGCCATCTTGATTGCTATCAGCGATACCAACCATTAAAGCCTGCAGACGATCAGCGCTTGTTTCGCCCTCTTCAAGGTCGTCATCTTCTACCCACTGGCGAATGGCTGCAGCAGCATCCATACGGGCAGACATTAATTCGAACTTTGCGGCAGAATCAAACGCTTCTTCACGCGCCGAGTCGAGTGCTGCACGGTGCACAGCATCCTTCTCGTCTTCTTTTTTTGCTCCGTAGAGCATACCCCTTAGGGAATCTTGAAACATGGCATGCTCCTTAGCGAGACAGTGTCTGTGTTACGTGAGTCTGACGGTTTGTGCCGTCATAGCGTAACCAGTAGCGAATATCCATAAGCTCATAAGGACGAGCTTCGTTTGGCATAACTTCAAACTGGAATGAAGCACCACCCATTGCTGGGTCATCAGAAGGAACGATCCAATCAGACGCTTCAGCACCTTCAAACAAGGCAAGCAGGAAGTCGCTTGTACGCTTGACGGCGATTTTCATTGGCTTTTGCAGTGCGTCTTTAGCGAATCGAGTAACAGCAGTATCGATTGCGGTAGACATATCAACAACAGCGATTAGCTTTTTAAGGCTGTTATCAACTGGTGCGCTAGTTAATGAATCCAACCACACGTAACGACCACCACCGGTATAGGTTTCGTAAATCACCGGGTTAATCTTAGCGCGTGCAAGCAAGTCCAGCTCAGCATCATCAGGCGTATAGGTCTGAATAACACCGGTGCGGTCCACAGGCCAATCACGACCAGCAATAGGGTAGTTCTTAGGAGCAAAGCCCTTAGCGTTAACCTGTGCGTTACGTGCGCATGCTTTAGCAACGTTTAGTGCCGCTGTACCGAAGTGGTACTTAGGGTTAATGCCGCTTGGATCAGTAGCGCGTAATGGAGCCCAGAAACCATGAGCAAGGTGCGCACTAACATTAGCGTTAATACCTTTTTGCTCAACAAACGCAACAGCTTCTTCAGGCGTTAGTGTGCCAGGTACGTCATAACGGAACTGGGTATTGGTTTCGTGCATCAGGTTTGCAAGTGCTGCAAACAAGTGTTCTGCCTTGCTACCACCAGAAACAATGTAGCCGTACTCGTGTGGCGTTTGCTTCAACTGCTTTGCAGCGCGCGCGCAATCGGAGGCATCGTAAACAGTAGTGCCTTCGCTGAAATAGTCCAGGACATCGGATGACGCCCACTTAGCGCGACCAGCATCATCATAGCCGTAAGCCACAGAATCAACAGCAATCTCATCAGTAGCACCGACAAGCACTTCCAGTTCATCAGTGTAAGCATCAATCACATCAGGCAAATACTTAGAGCTACCGCTATCATCGAGAGCACCTGCAACAAGCGAGCCCGTATACTCAAGCACTTTAATGCCATCAGCATCTACCAGTCGCAAGGTGACCATATCGTTAGGAGCATTTACGCCTCCTACACGGTTCTCGCTTGCGTGAAACTCAACCTTAATGCCGTCATTGAAGCAACCGAGGTGCTTAATGGCGAACAAGAACGGTGCCTCTGGTTCTTCTGCAGATACAGAATACTCATAAGTACCGTCGGCTGGCGCTTTTTCTTTAACTACCATCCAGCTAATCTTGGCTGCAGGCGTGTGCAAGCGACTAACAACAGCAGCATAAGCGCCCTTGCTTAGTGACTCTACTACCTGTACCCATGCTTCGTTGAGCTCATTGGAGCGAACTGACTCACCCTTTCCGAGTTTCTGCTTTACGTTACCAGCATTTACAGTGAAGGCTTTATCAATACGGCCACGTGTAGCGCGCATTGCAATCGCGTAAATCTGATCTGAGTTGTTACCGCCTGGTAGCTCGGAGTTGTCGCGCAGCGGGTTAAGCTGAACACCAGACTCGGCACCAAGTTGACGTTTAAAAGGAACCATCATTTACCCCCTTTACTTTTTGACGCTTTAGCTTTAGGAGCTGACGTTTCGGCAACTTCTTCCGCCTTGGCTTGATCTTCTACCGGTGCATCAACATCGGGAGCTTGTTCTTCTGATTCGCCCGACTCTTTGGGAGCGGTTTCTTCAGGAGCTTGTTCTTCTGATTCAGACTCATCCTGCGCAGCGTCGGCGGCCTTGTCATCAGTAGTATCTGAATCGCTGGCATCGCCTGACTCATCATCGCTAGCAGTGGCTTGGCCCGCATAAATCTCCAGCAGGTTCTCAGACTTGTTCAAGAACGCAATCTGTGTGGCGCTGTGGATAATGCGCAGCAAACTATCTGCACTTTGAATCACGGCAACTTTTTCTTGAGAGGCGCGCAGCATTACACCCGCTTCCGAAAGGCTCAAGGCAAAAGGTGCATTACTCTTTAGAGTGAACTCACCAGGGAAGGTTAACTCACTCAGTCCAAAATCATTGGTGCCCGCATTCATCAGCGAGGCACCAATGACAACTACTTTGTGTAATGTTGTCATTGGTGCGATCCCCTTAGATAAGGTTTGTAACGTTAATGCGCGCACAAGCCATGCTTGAAGGTTTGTGCGGGTTAACTGCGGTGAAGTTGCGTGCGTAGAACGCTGCGCCGGTCTTCATGTCGCCGTTAACAGACAATGGCATAACCATTGGTGCTACAGCGTCGCCCAATACAAACGGGTTACGTGTAACGTCGGTCGCTTGACCAATACACAGAATTTCACCGGTAGCGCCATCTGCTGCTTCGTTAATCACTTTAGGTGAGTAGTAAACATCGTACTTACCGAACAAGCGACCTAAGCGGAAGATACCTGGACGCTCAGCAATACCTGAAGGAGTCCAAATGTCAGTCGGCAGACCGTGCATCTGTGCACCAATGTAGCTACCTACATACAGGTGAGTGATACCGTGGTTCATTGTGTCGTTGGCCATCTTCTGGCTTAAAGCACCTAGCACAGACGACAGGTCACGCCATACGTCGGAGCGTGAACGGTGGTCGCCACGGTTAACCCAGTTGAAATCAAAGGCAGCTTGATTGCTTACAGCTAAACGGCGAGCTTTACGCAATACGTCATAGTGACGCTCATTGCCGAACTGTGCCTGGATGCTGATAACGCTTTCAGAGTAAGGATCTAAACCTAACTCGCTAGACATTTGAGTACGAGCATCGATTGACTGGCGGGTCAATACGCGCCATGGGTTTGCGTACAGCGCAAAGGTTTCAACTTCAGTGATGACGGTAGGCGTAATATCTGAGTTGCGTTCGTAGTCGATAAACGCTTCAACCAACACCTCGTTAGCACCATCGATTGCTGGCGTTGCTTTCAGTGCGATCGCACCGGTATCAACATCGATAGTACCGCTGATCTGGTGAACAACGCTTCCAAGCTTAACCTGGCCACTAACGTTAGATGGACCGGTACCGCCTGCAGATACTTCACGAGCTGCAACAGCACCGTTAACGTATACGATTGAACGGCCACGCAACAATGGCACTTCAGCGCCTGAAGGATCACAGGTTTCATCAGTCAACTGGGTAGCTGTGATTTTACCGGTAATGTCATCTGCAACAATTGTACACTTGTGCTCACGGCTTGTACTGATATAGCGGTCACCTGAAGATACGCCATCCATCAGCGCGCCTTTAGCGTAGCCACCAAACTCATTACCAGCCTGGTGCGACATAATCGCAAGCTTAGCTTCGTTGGAGTTAATATCAGCAGGCAAGTAGTGTGCAAAAGGAATTGCTTCACTCATTGCAGACATAATGGCTACAACTGCGCGGTTAGGCTGCAGTGATAACTGGGCGTGGTGGCCTGAGTCAGCGGATGAGTCTAATGCAGTCTTTGTGGTAGTGTACGCCATGTGCATAGCGTGTTCTAACAGGTCAGCAGGAGCATCGAAGCCGTGCTGTTCGCGGTAATTCTTTGCACTATCAAGAATTGCGCGAGTGATCATTTTCACTTGCTTTTCGTCGGACTCTGCAAATACAGCCTTAAGGGTTTCTGGCGTAGCAACACCATTACCTTCTAGTGATTGTGCAACGAAATCAGTTGCAGCAGCGCTATCAAAAGCAGTGCCTTTAACCGAGTTGTCCTGTAAGCCGGCAACGTAAGCCGCAACAAGCGCGGTACTCTGACGGTAGTGGCTAGTTTTCTTCGCCATGAATTATTCTCCAATCATGTCAATCAGTTTTTAAGCCGACCACGCGGCCGGATAAGAGTCATTGTGCTTGCTATAAAAGCTTTGTTGCGTGGGTTTTTCCGATTTAGCAGCCACAGCATACTAACACTGCAACTATAGGCGATAGGCTTGATTTGTTATTTTAGGCACAAAAAAACCCCAATTAAGGGGCTTTTCTTTTGCAGGTACTCAGAGGTGCTGAGGAACTGAGCGACTACATAGTAACACGACTAGCCTTTAGGTAAACAGTCCGGACACATACACGCTTCACCGTCACTGCTTGCCGTAACTGGACGACTAATAAACCCCCACTCATCAACATCAGGACTAACAAGGAAGTGAGTACCGTCAGTACCTGGCGAAATAGCTACATCAAAACCAGTATTAGCTGGACCGTGACCGGTGTGAACCTTGGTGACAACATAGCCGACACGACCTGAAATACTAACAATGTCACCGGGCTTCAGCTTCCACCAATCAGTAACTTCTTCAACGCTATCTGTATTGCGACCAACCTTTTCGATCATGCCGATCAACTGCATCAGCTCGTCTTCGCCATCATCACAATCATCGTCTTCAAACTCACCATCATCAAAGCACAGCGCCTTTCGTTGCATGCCAAACAACTGCTCAAGGTGGTCACACATCAATTCTTCTACGCCATCACTGTGCTTTTTAGAATCAATAGCCATGATTGTTTTGTTGATAATGATGTTCAAGTTTTGTAAATCAATCATAAATTTCTTTCCTGTCTTTCGTATTCGTTAATTTTACTAATAACCATGGTCACCACTAGCGGCCAGCCTAAGCAGCACGCAGCGAAAACCTTGCTCGTATAACCAAAGTGCAAGTCATCAGCATCATGCTCAAGCATTCCACCAATAAAGAACACTACGCCTATAATCAGATAGGCAGTAATAATTGCGCTCATTGTGCCACCAAAGAAATCGTAACGGCGAATAGCAAAAATAACGCAGCACAAAAAGCCCTCGATGCAGTATCCCAGCGCTCAAAGTTAAACGCTTGCACAAGTATACTGGTTAGAAGCCATGAATATAGCGCCGAGAAAGCAAGTATCGCTATAACTACTGAAAGCTCAAACAACATCGCCTCTGCAATCATTCCGGCGCACCCCAGTAAAACTCATCGCCCTTGCGGTGAATCATCTTGCCTTCCATGCGGTACTCACCATGTTTGCGCAGGGCTGGCAACACCTCAGAAGTCACCCATGCGCTGAACTTGATTGCACGCTGCTTACGGCTTTTGAATGCAAGCTCATAAAGAAACTGCTCAGGT
>QXGG01292328.1_pt1 | contig 10771 bp, 4 predicted proteins | sample 1982491 | NCBI WGS metagenome assembly QXGG01 (sample SAMN09924614, study PRJNA488089) | Wastewater metagenome, whole genome shotgun sequencing project. | isolation source: South African research farm wastewater | place: South Africa: Irene, Agricultural Research Council, Animal Production Institute... | reverse complement strand
TGGGCCACGGATGCTTCGGCAGCTCATCCGGCGTGCGAAGCACGCCCTGTCGCGGCGCCCCGCAACGCGCTAGCGGATCGCCACCGCCCCATTCACGTGCCGACGTGCGTGAACTCAATTGAGCTAGCGAAGCTCCCGCCATATCCGCAGCGCTTCCTCGATTTGCCGGTGCTGACCGTCGTCCAACCTGTCATTGCGGTCAAGTGCCGAAGGATCGAACCTGGCCAGCTTGTTCGGCACCGGCTCGTCAAGAAAACTGGCAACCCTCCTCATCACGCCGCTCATGTCAACATGCAACTGCAAGAACTCCACGACAAGCACTCGATCTCCCAGGTTCCGCTCCAGCGCAGCAAGCCGCTCCATGTGCGAACACCACCGGAAGACATGACGCTGCAGGTCGGTCAGGCGGTGACGGTATGCCTCGACGTTCCTCGCGGTGACGCCCAGAAAGGGGTGCGGCACACGCCGAGCCCACTTGCTCGCTGGCCACAGGGAGGTGCCGTGATGGGCGAGCATTGATGCCACGACTGATGGCAGATCGCGGCGGATACCTACGAATCGCGCAGACGGGAATGCGCGGAGAAGGTCCTCGACATGCCAGATGTTCGGATGGGTCTTGTCCAGAAGCATCCGGGGCCGCACCCGAGCGGCCATCCAACCGTAGTAGCCCATCTCGAGAAGCCCGAGCCGCCGGCCCGCGACGGTCCGACGCGCAATACGCGCAAACATGAGCGGGCTCTCCCGGCCGCCGAATGCATCGTCAATCCCATCGAACTTCCTGAGGCACTCCCCCAGGAAGTGGGTACCGCTGCGTCCCGTCCCGATGACAAACACTGGACCCTTCGGTGGTGCGAGCAGGTGCCTCCGCATCAGGCAGGACCCCCGCTGCGCATGCCAGGATCGGCGTGGCCGTCCTCGGGCACGACGTTCATCGGTGCGATTCGCCGATAGTGCCCCGGCGGAGTCGGTCGGTTCCCCAGGTCCACGCCCGCGAAGCTGCAGATCAATCTCACACAGACCTCCGGTACTGTCACGAGATCCTCAAACAGGACCGTCAGTGGCGCGATGCAGTGCTCCTTGAAGTAACGGCACCATGCCGACTTCTCCTCAAGAAGCTGCCATCGACACCTCTGGACGAGATCCTTGGGTACATCGCCCGCGATCACGGGCGGGGATGGCGCACCGGAATCCCGCCTGACATGCCACAGGCCAGTGTGCAGAGCTCGATCCATGGATCGCGCCTGCGAATCGATGTCGCGTCGGTCGAGGTACACGAATCGCGCTTGCGGGAAGATGATCCGTGCGCGGGCCGCTATCGGCGTCCAGTCAATCGCGGTCACCTTGAGGCAGAAGACCGGCGCATCGGACGCAAGAGTCTCGAGGTAGGTGCGCATGTCCGCGATGTCATGGGCCTTCACGAACCTGGCCATGGGTCCCCGCGGATTGAGGAACTCGCTCGGGAGCCCGAACTCGCCAAGCTGCCCAAGATTGGAGCACAGTTGCGTGCTGCCGGTCCGGGCCGTCATGGCGATCATGAGGGCTGGCTTGAGCACCGAATGGAAGCCGGGGCGAAGGTCTGCCGTTGGCAACTCGCTCATAGGTCGGCCACCTGCAGATCACTCGCTCCCTTGACGCTCACCAGCGACCCAGGCGACCGACGCACTCTTCGCCGCATGGCCAGAATCCACCCGCTCCAGCTCCACAAGGGCCACAACCCGATGATGTCACGCTCTTGATCGCGAATGACCGCCTCGCGCTGGAGCCGCACATCGGCCGTGCCTTCGGTGTCGACGGACAGTTGCACCTGCTCGGCTCGGTAGACGCATGCACGTTCCTCGCCCGAGAGCGTCTCTGCATGGTGACACGACTCGGGAATCGGCCTCTGGCAGGGGCACACGGAGATACCAAGGAGATCGTATGCGGCGACCCACCTCGCGGAGGACTCGAAGGGCATGGGCTTCAGGTCGGGAAGGCGATAGGAGATGGAGAGGGCTCCCATCAGGCTCACCGTGCCAGCCAGGCACCCCTAGCGATCGCGAGCGCTCGCCAGCTGATGGTCCGGCCACGGATCATCCCGGGCCACGCGCCGGCGCATGCCGCTGCTGCTCTTGAGATTGAAAGCGTGAACGGGCTGCACGCGCATAGGTGCCCACTCTTCGCGGACCGCATCAGTCGTCCCCGGCAGTCGCACCGCGCTGCAAGCCCCTCGCCTGCATACCGTCATTCGCCGCACCAACCAGCGTGCAATGTCCCGAACATCCTCCCCAGACATGATCGGGAACATCCTGTGAGGATTGTGGGATCCGTCGCCTATAGACGAAAGAGCCGACGGCGCCCAGCACGCAGGTCGCGCACGTCAGGTGCGGCTGCTCGATCTACACCCTTGGCACCCCGCCTACTTCGCGCGCAGACGCAGCACGCCGTCGTCGGCGCCGTCGCCCGCATCGATCGCTGCGATGTAGGCCTGCGAGAGCTTCGACGGGCCCCATCGCGACTCAAACGCCTGCCAGAGAGACCTGCTGCGCGCGAGGTCGCGCTCGCGGAATGCGCGCACCGCGCCCTCCGAGTCCGCGATCCACGCATCGTCGGCCGATGCATCGACCACCTCATAGAGGTCGATCGGCTTCGACTGCCCCACCACCACCACCTGCCCGAGGTACCGCATGCGAGGCACCGACGCGCCTGGCGTGCGCGCCGCGATGCGGTCGATGCCTGCGCGTGTGGCGCCGTCCATCAGCACCTTCGTGCCGAACTGCTTGTTGGCGCTCTCGAGGCGCGCGGAGAGGTTCACCACATCGCCGATCGCCGTGTAGTCGTTGAGGCGCGGTGGCGCCCCGCAGTCGCCGACAACTGCAACACCTGTGGCGATGCCGATGCGGAGCGAGATGCGTGGAGCGCCCGGCTCCACGTTCGCGCCGAGCTCGTCCACTGCAGCCTGGCACGCGGCTGCGCTCTCCGCCGCAAGCCGCTCCTGCTCGGGCTCCGTGCCGAAGGCCGACCAGAACGCCATGAACCCGTCGCCGAGGAACTTGTTGACGTAGGCGCCGCGATCGACGAGCTCGTCCGCGAGGCGCCCGAGGTAGAGGTTGAGGGTCGCCACCACGCCGGGACCGCCAAGGCTCTCCGCGATCGACGTGAAGCCCGCAAGGTCGCCGAACACGACCGTGATCTCGCGCTCCTCGCCGGTCATCGACAATGCGTCGGGGTCTCCAGCGAGCCGCTCCACAAGCTGCGGCGACACGCGTGCGGCGAATTGCCGCGTGATGCGCGCGCGGTCCCGTGCGTTCGACACGGCGACAGCCGCGGTGCTTGCGGCCCACGCCACCACCGGCGACGACATCGGCGCCATCAGCGGCATGAGCACGCGCCACTCGTCGAAGGCCACGCGCGCCGAGAGGAACCACCACAGTCCCACGATGCCTGCCGTCACCAGGAACGACCAGAACCCGCCAAGCAGCGCCGCCGCAAGCGATGCTGCGAGACCGAGCGCGACGATCGCCGCCGGCGACACCCAGTCGGGCGCGACCGACCTCGAATGATTCGCGATGACCATGTCGGCCGCGACCGCATGCACGAACACCCCGGGCGTGCGCGGCCCGTATGGCGTGGTGACCTGGTCGGCAAGCGCTCCCGACGCGATCCAGCCCACGAACACGAGCCGATCGTCGACCATCGCGCGCAGCCGATCGGACGCCTCGGCGAGACGGCCAGCGCCATCGGATGCGCTCTCCTGGAGCTCGAGAAACCTCGCCACATCGGGCTCGACCGCGTGAGGGATCTTGTCATCCATCCGCAGGTCGCTGAGCCGCTCAGCCTCGGACTCGCGCACGGATGCGTCCGACACGGCACGTTCGTCTACCGTCACCTGCGCCATGACGCGTGCCAGCGCCTCATCGCGTTCGCGCTCGATCGCCGCGAGCACCTCACGTTGCCGGGCGAGGCTGATCAGGGCCGCTATGGAGATGGTGGGCCGGCGCACCGCCGGATCGACGGAGAAGTCGGCGAAGCTCTCGAAGGTCGATGAGGGCCAGTCCAGCAGCTTCGTTCCGGACCGCGCAGGAAGCTCGACATCGCCCACGGCGATCCGGCTCTCCTCCTGGATGATGCTGTCGGGAGGCAGGCCAAGATGCGTAGCCGCAGCAGCGAGACCGAACTGTGCGCACCTCCCGCCCGGAACGGGCCATATCGCCTTGGTGCGTCGCTTGGCGCCGTCGGGGTCGTAGCCGTCGCTTGTGACGACGCCGACGCCAGATGCCGCTGCCGCCAAGGCACGCACCGCCGGCTCGATCGCGAACGACTCCGCACCGGAGACCTCGCTGAAGATGTCCGGAGTTCCTCCCGCGCCAGGCGCGCCAAGCCGGCCCTCGAGCGCGTCCCATGCGCGGCCGCGCTCGTAGATCTCGGTCACCGCCACGCGCGCGTCGAACGCCCCGAGGTTCGGCCGGCCGCTCGTGAGCACAAGCATGAAGTCGTCGAGCGACGGCATCGGTCCCTTGGCCATCATCGTCCTGAGCACGCGCCATGCCGCCATCTGCTTGAAGCGGATCGGCTGCGCGAGGAACGACTCGCGCCTTGCGGTGGAGAGGCTCGCCTTGGCAGCCGCGTCGGCCGGCTCCATGTCGATCGCCGCACCGAGCACATCAAGCAGGGCGGCCAGTTCCCTGTCCCCGCCGGCAAGCCGCCACGGACCCGTGAGACGCTCATCCTCCTCGGTGCTCACGCCCACGACACCGCGCATCGGCGCGCTACGGGACGTGGGCACCTGCAGGGCCCGCGCGAGCGCATCGTCGGCGCCCGCATTGGCGGAGTCCGGCTCGCTCAGCAGCAAGTCGAGCGCGACGGTGCGCGCGCCGGCGCGCGCAAGCTCCTCGATCGCCGATGCCAGCAGCGTGCGCGGCCAGGGCCAGCGCCCGATGAACGCGAGCGCGCCGTCATCGATCGCCACGAGCGCAAGCTGGTCCGACATCGGCTCCTTGCGCCGAAGCGGAGACTGGAACCGGGAGTCCTCGCTGCGCAGCTCAAGCCGGTCGAACGCCCCGAGCCCGGAGGCAAGCCATACCGCCAGAGTGGCCAGCAGGCCCGTCACGAACGCGGTGCTGCGCAGGATCTTCACGCGCGCATGGTCGCACCAATCGCAGGATCGCGCCAGTCAGCTCAGTTGGCGCCGCCACCTGCCGATGACGCCGCCGCGATCGCCGCATTGGCGTCTGTACGTGCGGCCTGTGCCTGGGAGAGCGCGCCATCGGCGAAGTTGCGCGCCTCGGTCGCAATCGCAACAGTCTGGTTCGCCTTCGCGGCCACCGCGCCGAACACGATCTTGTTCGCGTGGGTCCGGGCATTTGCGGCAGCCGCCTGCGCCGCGTCGCGCGCCGCCTCGGCGAGCACGATCTGCGCGACGGCCTGGTCGCGCGCCTGCCTCGCGAACTCCGACGCCTCGGACGCGGACGCCGTGGCCGCGATGGACGCGAACTGCTCGGCCGCGACCGCGAAGCTTGATGCCGCATCGCCTGCGGCTGATGTGTCGAGCGCAAGACCTTGCGCCAGGTCCCGGTCCGCCTCGGCTCCCTGCGCAGCCGCACTTGCTGCCGTGAACGCATCGGCACTGATGCTGGCCCACTCCAGCGCACGGTCGCCGGCCGCCTCGGCAAGGGTCGCAGCAACATCAGCGCGACCTGCCGCCTGCTCGGCACCAACCGCACCATCATTCGATGCGCCAGCCGCCCACGCCGCCAACGCCGAGTCGGATGCCTCGACGTAGTTGAGGGTCTGCGTGAGCCAGTAGCCAGCGTCAACCCTGAATGCAGTGGCGAGCACAAGCTCCCCGAAGGCCTCGAATCGCCGCACCGAGGCTTCCTGGTACTCGCCATTGACCTGCACCATCGCAGAGTTGTGCGACTCCAGCGCGTTTAGCGACACGTACTCGGCGGCGACCGCACGGTCACGCGCGAACTCCACACCCTCACGCGCAGCCACAGCGGCCACCCTGGAGTCGTACGCGCCGATCGCACCCTGCGCCACGCCAGACATGGCCGCAACCCGATCCGCAATCAGTCCAGGGATCGAGGTTGATCCGTAGTCAAGGCTCGATGCCCACTCGCGAAGGTCGCTGGCCTGCGCTGCGGACACGCCTGCAAGATCGCGGTTGACGCCGGCCGCATCGGCAAGCGCACCCTCAAGCGATCCGCCTGCCGCAATCACACCGGCAAGCGCAGCGCTTGCCCGGCTGAGCGCCTCGCCGCTTGCCGCCAGCGCGTACGCCCCGAGTGCCGTTCCACGCTCGGTGCCTGCCAGCTCGACAAGCTCCTCGACGCCGTCGGACGCCTGGAGCGCCGCGTCGCGCGCAGCTTCCGACTGCTCCTGCTGCCACGCCAGCGCAACCTGGTGCACCGTTGCGCTCGATGACTCTCCATCGAGCCGGAGCAGCGCATCCGTCGCGGACGCGCCGAGCATGTCGATGCCGGCAAGCGCCGACAGCGCATCCGCACGCGCGGCATCAGCCGCCAGCGCAGAGCTGCCGGCAGCGCCCGCCGCGCTGGCGATCACGCTCCCGTCAACGCCCGCAGCGCCCCGCTCGCCACCGGCAAGATGCGCGCGCAGCGACACCAGCTTCGAGTCGGCGGACGCAAATGACTGCTCAAGCTCCGCGAGCCTGCCCTCCGCGAGCGTCCGTGCTGCCTGCGCGGAAGCCACCGCTGACGACATGGACACTGTCGCCGCCCCGTAGTCATCGATCGCGCCGCGCATGGCGCTGACCGTGGCGGCGACCTCCGAGGCTCGCGCCATGACCTGCGACTCAAGGGCTGTCGCGACGCTGCGCGCGATCTCGCCATCGACCGCATGCCGTCCGATCGCGACCTCGACCTGCAGCGCAACAACCTGGTTTAGGAAGGCCTGCGCGGCATCCAACGCCTCCTGAGCCGCGGCAACCACCGGCGCGGCCGCGGTGGCGGAGGCAGCCTCGAACTCGCCGACCGCAACAATGGCGTCGCTTCGTGCCGCGCCAGCCGCAGCGATCGAAGCCTCAAGCCTCTGGTACTCCTCGGCAGTGACCTGCTGGATCCAGCTCGCGGCGAACGCAAGGTCACTGATCGTCACGTTGTCGCCGGCAGCTGCGGCGGCAAGGACCGATGCCACAAACGAATCGACCTGCTGGCGCTGGCCGTCGGCGAGCTCGCGCCAGGACTCCGCAGCCGCAAGCTGGACTGCGTCGATCTGCTGCAGTGCCTCGAGCGCCTGTGCGCCGCCCACACCGAGGGACGCCACGAGCTGCACGAACTCCGCCGAGACGCTGGCCGCGCCTGCGCTCACCGTGCCTGCGGCATCTGCGTTCTCCCGCGCTGCGGCCGCCGCACCCTGCGCATCGGACAGGCTCGCCATCGCGTCGGACACGCTGAAGCTTCCCGAAGCCAACTGCTCGAGCAGCGCATCGAGCCGGCCACCTGCGGCCGCGATGCTCGAGTTGGACTGGGCCTGGAGCGACGTCACCTGGCCCCGCACCTGCGCAATGTCCGCAAGCGCCTGAGCGCGGGCGGAGTTGTTGCCGCCTGAGATCTGCTCTGCAGCCGACCGCGCCACGCCGGCAGCCGACGCCGCGATGGCCCTCGCCTCATCCGCTGCACTGGCGCCCTCCTCGCTTGCGCTCACCGAGGCGTCTGCGCTCTGGGCCGCCCCATGGACCGCCACCAGCACCGATGCGCCTCGCGACGCCTCCGATGCGCTCGCCGCCGCCGCGGACGCGGCGCCTGCGGCGCTCTCGACATCGGCGCCGAAGGTGCCCGCGATGTCACCGATGCCCCACGCCGGATACAGGCCAAGCGCCGCCAAGGCCGCGCGCGCATCATCCTGGACACCTCCTGCAGCCGAGGCGACCGCTGCCGTCTGCGCGGCGCTGCCGGCCGCTGCATCGGCGCGCTCGAGTGCGCGGTCGCGCAGCGACCGCATCAGCGCGAGCCTCGGATCGTTCACGTCCGTGCCGAGCGCAGCGGCGGCCTCATCCAGGATCGCCTGCACGCTCGCCGCCTGCGCCAGGGCACCCGCAGCATCTCCCGATGCCACCGACTGCGCGTGTGCAGCGACTGCAGCACCTGCGTCTGCAGCGGCACCTCCGGCCGCAAGCGCAAGGCCGAGACTCTCATTTCGGGCATTGAGCAGGTATGACAGCAGCTGGTCCACGCCCGACTCCGGCAGCTCGTCGGCCTCGTCCGCCGCGATGAATGCCAAGATCGTGTCACGCGCTCCCGAAAGCCGATCAGCCACACCGCTTGCCGAGCTCTGCGCAACCTCTGTCGCCGCAAGCGTGCTGCCGAGCGTTGCGAGTGCCTGCGCGACGGCCGCGCCCGACTCGTCGAGCACCTGCTGGTGCGCCTGCACGAGCGACAGCACGTCGCCCATGCCCGAGAGCGCTGATGCCTTCGCGGACTCGGCTGCGTCGCGCGAGAGCTGCGCGAGCGCAGGGAACCCGGCACCCTGCACCGCCGCCTCCGCGGCGAGCGCCTCCGCCATGGCGATGCCCGCAACACGCCGCGCCTCGGCAGCGGCAGCAAGCGCGGAATCCGCATCCTGGCGCGCCTGTGCCGCCAACGCACGCACTGCGCCCCAGACCGTGACTTCAGCCGAGCTGCGCCCTGCGGCAAGGGCACCCTCATACGCAGCCTGCGCGGCGACGAAGGCAGCCTGCGCCTCGGTTGCGCGGCTGGCCGCATCGGCTGCGAGCTGCTGCGCTGCGGCGAGCGCCATGCCCGCATCGCTCGCCCCGAACTCGCCACTTCCGCCGAACACATCTGCAAGCTGACTTGAGAGCGACGATGCCACGGACGCGCCGGCTGACGAGATCTCCGCCGCAACGGACGCAGCAGACCCCGCCTCGCCTGCCTCCGCAGCATCCTGCGCCGCGAGCTGCACCAGATCCCCGTAGAGCGACTCTGAGCCAGTGAACGCGGAGGATGCCACCGCCAACTCCGCGGACACCGCGGCACCATCGGCTCGTTCCGATGCGCCTGTCGCCTCACCCGCCTCATGCTCGGCAAGCAGCGCCTGTCCGAGCGCCTGCGCAGCGGCAGTGCTGGCGGCATTCAGGTCCGGCATCTCCTGGCCAAGGGCATCGCTCACCTGGCTGGCGAACGCGGAGGTCGCTGCGGCGTTGAGCTCGCATCGCGCGAGCGCATCGAGCGCATTCTGCATCTCGGACAGTGCCGTCAGGCGATCGACGTTGACGAGCGCGCCAACACCCGATGCGAAGTCTGCCTGCGCCTGCGCGGCAACACGGCGTCCCTCGGCAAGTCCCTTGAACGCAACCGCTGCCTCAGCCGCGGCCGCGGCCTCCTCGGCACCGCTGCGGGCCACGAGCATCCCGTCAATCGCGGCGTCGAGAAGCTCCACATGCGACTGCGCCTGGGCGGCGGCCTCGCTCACCTCCGCGAGGCGCGACTGCACATCGGCGATCGCCGCGGACGTCGACTCGATCTCGCCGGCGAGCGCATCACGGACAACCGACTGCGCACGCATCAGCGCGATCGCTGCGTTCGCGGCGACCTCGTCGCGAGCGGCACCTGCCTCGGCGGCGCGCTGCACAGCATCCGCCGCAGCCTGAGCAGCATCAAGCGCAGCCTGCTGGAGCTGGGGAACGTTGCGGCCGGCAGCGATCGCCTGCACCGACGCGTTCGCCTGGATGGCGAGCGCCTTCAGGGTGTCGACCTCTGCGGTCGGGCTCGCGATCGCCGCATTGACGGCATCGAGCGCCGCGCGAGCGGCCGCAAACTGGTCGGAAAGGCTGGGTAGCGGCGTTGCCTCTGCTGAGGCACCATCGACGTGCTGCTGCGCCGCCAGCAACTGCCCCGGAAGGCTGGTGGCCGCGGCGGAGCCAGCGTCTGCGGCGATGCGCGCGGCCTCCACATGCCCGCGCACGGTCGCATCGGACTGCTGCAGCACGAACGACCTGAACGCCTCATTGCCCGATCCAAGCGTCGCATCGGCACTGCCTCCGGCAGTCGCTGCCGCTGCCTCCGCCGCGAGAAGTGCACCGCGCGCGAGCTCGATGGCCGCTTCCGCGGCACCCCGTCGCGCGTCGAACTCGTCCGCCGCCGCACTCAGCTCGAGGAACCGCGAACGGGCGTCCGCAGTCAGCGCAAGCACCTCGGACAGGGGCTCGGCCTGCAGCCCGCTCGCGTCCTGCGCGATCGCGCGGAAGCCAGCCGCGCGCGAGATGTCCACCAGCAGCGACAGGTTGCTGCCGCCGCCGCTCTCGCCGCGCTCGGCTGCCGCGATGTCCTGCCTCACCTGGTTCACGGCACCTGTCGTCGCCGTTGTCTGCCGCTGCGTCTGGGGCGCGCTGCTGCCGGTGAACGCACCCTGCTGCGCCTCCTCCTTGCTGGCGATCATGCCCGCCTGCGGCACGTTGAATGTCGTCCCGAACGCATGCTCGGTGGGATTCGGCGTGTCGGACGTGCTCTTGGCCTCGGCGCCACCGGACATTTCCACCGTCTGGTTGAGCGCCGCGTAGCGCACCTCGATGGCGCGAATCGCGTTCTCGCGGGCACCGACAATCTCGACGCCCTTGAGCGGGCCCGTGACCGTGGAGAAGCTGGTGCCGCGCACAGCGAGCGTCGTGCTCGGGGTCACCACCTTGAAATCGTTCTGGAGCCCGACCTTGTCGACCTTGAAGTCCGCACGGCCGCTGCGCACCGCAGCAATCGTGCGGAGCACGTCGCCTTCCTGCTCGATCGTTGGGATCGAGAAGTTGGTGCTCGAGTCGACCAGCACTGTTGCGTTGCGG
>QXGG01377814.1_pt1 | contig 10776 bp, 10 predicted proteins | sample 1982491 | NCBI WGS metagenome assembly QXGG01 (sample SAMN09924614, study PRJNA488089) | Wastewater metagenome, whole genome shotgun sequencing project. | isolation source: South African research farm wastewater | place: South Africa: Irene, Agricultural Research Council, Animal Production... | reverse complement strand
GTTCCTCACCATCTGCCTGACGCACCGCCACCGCCAAAACCACCACCGCCGCCGGAGAATCCCCCGCCTCCGCCGAAACCGCCGCTGCGCGTGCCGCCCATACCGCCGACACCACCCATTCCGCCGCTCAAGGTCAGCACGAACGCGACAAGACCGAGTATCAACGCGAACAGCAAGCCGCCGCCCAGGAACCAGACCAGAAGGCCGACCAGCCCGCCGCTGATGCCGCCGCCGAGAAAGCGTCCGAAGACCGCTCGCAGCACACCCCCGACGGCGATGGTGGCGAAGAGCAACAGGGGCAGCGTGTCGCCGATGGAGGACGCCGCTTTCTGCTTGGCCGGAGGTGGTAGCGGTTCGCCGGCGACCAGTGCCGACAATTGCGTCACGGCGGCATCGAGCCCGCCGTAAAAATCGCCCTGGCGGAAATACGGCGTCATGATCTCGGCGATGACGCGCTTGGCCACCGCATCCGGTATCACGCCTTCCAGACCATAACCGACCTCGATGCGCATGGTTCTGTCATCCATTGCCAACAGAATCAGCAAGCCATCATCGACGCCCTTGCGGCCCAGTTGCCAGCTTTCCGCCACGCGGATGCCATACTGCTCGATGGTTTCCGGTTGCGTGGTCGGCACTGTCAGTATGGCGATCTGGCTGCCTTTTTCCTGCTCAAGTGCTGCCAGGCGCGACTCAAGCGCCGCACGTTGTTCGGGCTGCAACACGCCGGCCTGATCGGTGACACGCGCCGTCAGCGCCGGCACCGCGACCTGCGCCGTGCCGGCCAGCGGGAACAGCAGCAACCAGAAAGCCAACAGCAGGCGAATGGCTGAATCAGACATGCTTAATCGAAGCTGACGGCTGGCGGCTGGGAAATCGCCTGTTCGTTTTCCACGCTGAAATTGGGCTTGGTCTTCATGCCGAACACCATGGCCGTCAGGTTGCTGGGGAAGGAACGCACCGTGACGTTGTATTCCTGCACTGCCTGAATATAGCGGTTGCGGGCCACGGTGATACGGTTCTCAGTGCCTTCCAGCTGCGCCTGCAGGTCGCGGAACAGGCCGTCGGCCTTCAGTTGCGGATAGTTCTCCGCCACCACCAACAGGCGAGAGATGGCCGAAGTCAGCTCGCCCTGCGCTGCCTGGAAGCGGGCAAAAGCCTGCTCGTCGTTGAGCAGCTCCGGCGTCGCCTGGATGCCGCCGACACGGGCGCGGGCGTTGGTGACGTTCTCCAGCACCTCCTGCTCGTGCGCGGCATAGCCCTTGACCACGTTGACCAGATTCGGCACCAGATCGGCGCGGCGCTGATACTGGTTGAGCACCTCGGACCAAGCCGCGTTGATCTGCTCGTCGGTCGTCTGCAGCTTGTTGTAACCGCAACCGGACAGGCTCAACAACGCCAGCAGCAATATTGCAGTGAACACTCTACGCATGATGAATCCTCCTGAAAAAATCTAAGCTGTCACGTCAAAAGATGCCGCCGCCATACCGGCATTTCAAGCCCGGATTCCTAGCTGGATCGCCCCGTCCAAACACGATACGACATGGATCAGGCCGACGTTGCCGCCTGCAACTCCTGCATGGTGCGGCGCGCGAGGCACAGGTCTTCCCAGGCCCTGGCCTTGTCCGGCAGATTGCGCAGCAGGTAAGCCGGGTGGTAGGTGACGATGACCGGTACTCCGTTGTAAGTGTGCAGCCTGCCGCGCAGTTCTGCCACTGTCGCGTCGGTCTGAAGCAGGGTCTGGGCGGCCACCCGTCCCAGCGCCACGATCAGTTTCGGCTGCATCAGCGCCACCTGCCGCTCAAGATAAGGTTCGCATTGCGCGATCTCGTTGCGGTGCGGGTCGCGGTTCTCCGGCGGGCGGCATTTCATGATGTTGGCGATATAGGTATTCTGGCCGCGCTTCAGCTTGATGGCAGCCAGCATGTTGTCCAACAGCTTGCCGGCCTGGCCGATGAAGGGCTCGCCTTTGCGGTCCTCCTCAACGCCCGGCGCCTCGCCGACAAACAGCCATTCCGCCTGCGGGTCGCCGACGCCAAAGACCGTCTGCGTTCGGGTCACCGATAACTCGCAGGCCGTGCAATCCTGCACGCAACGCTGCAAGGCCTGCCAGTCCAGATGACGGATCTGCTCCGGGCGGTTCTCGGCAAAGACTGCCGGCTCGCTGGTCGTTGCGGGCGCGGCCTGAACTGCCTCTGCCACCGGCGACGGCGTTTCTGCTGCTACCGGCGCTGACATCGGGGCAGGGATTGGCTCAGCCACTGTGGCGGCTGCCTCGGGTGCTGCTGGTACAACCGCCAGCTCGGCGGGCGTCAAAGGTTCACGCAGCTTCCAGACCGGCAGCAGTTCCAGTTCGCGCAGCACGTCCTCGCGGCTCAGGCCCATCACATCACCCCGTTCACAGTGCGGCACCCATCAGCATGGCGTCTTCGCGGCCGTTCTCGGCCGGATAGTAACGCGGGCGGATGGCCATCTCGTTGAAGCCCTTTTTCTCGTAGAGGCTGATCGCCACCTTGTTGGATACGCGCACTTCCAGAAACATGTTGAGTGCGCCGTGTTCGCGCGCCTTGTCCATGATGAAGGACAGTAACATGTCGCCGTAACCCTGCCCCTGCGCCTCCTTGGCGACGCTGAGGTTGAGCAGGTGCGCCTCGTCCAGCACCAGCATCATGACCGTGTAACCGGCGATGCGGCCATCCAGTTCGAACACCCAGCAACTGTAGCCGGTGTTGAGCGAATCGCGGAAGTTGCCGAGCGACCAGGGAAAGGGATAGATGACCGGCTCGATGCGCATGACCGTGTCGAGGTCGGCCACCTGCATCGGCCGCAAGCGCACCTCAGGTTTCAGCACCGCGTTCACAGCTTGAGCCCGGCCTCGCGCTCTTGCGTCTTCAGCGCCACCCGGTTGCGTATATACACCGGTGCCGCTTCGGCGGCCGGCACGCCATGTCCTGCTTCAAGTTGCGGCATCGCCAGCGTCAGCATGGCACGCGCTTCCGGATACTGTTCCGGCATGGTCGCACTGATCTGCTCGCCATAACAGCCGTGCAACTGGTCCGCATAAGCCGCCCAGCCGTTGCCGACACCCGTCCATTCGCGATCTTCGATCGCCGGTAGCTGATCCGGCTTGTAGAGTCCGGGTTCCATGACCGTATGCCAACCGGCGCCGCTGCGCTCGTAGACCGCGTGATAGACCTCGCCCATGCGCGCGTCGAGACAGGCTACCACGCGTGAGTGACCGCTCGCTTGCGCCAGCGCCATCAATGTACTGACACCGAGCACTGGCAAGCCGGCGCCGAACGCCAAGCCCTGCGCGACGCCGCAGCAAATGCGCAAGCCGGTGAAGGAACCAGGACCGGCACCGAAGACGATGGCATGCAGATCATCCATATCGGCGTTCACTTCATCCAGCAGTTCACGTATGGTCGGCAGGATCTGTTGCGAATGGCTCTGGCCGGCATGGAAGTGCCGTGCCAGCGTCTGGCCGCCGCACTGCAGGGCAACCGAGAGAAATTCAGTGGAAGTGTCGAGCGCGAGGATATTCATCGGAGCAGCACGAAAGGAACAAGACGCTATTTTGCCATAGCCGGCGCTGGGCAAACATGCAAGTTGCACCGGGACAAGCGCAAGGCCGCAGTCACCGATTCAGTCGCGGTTAAAAGCGATGACGTGATCGATCTCCAGCCGGATGCCGATCCGACTACCGAGTTGATGATTGTGGTGCGAAGGCACTAGCGACAACACCTGTTCACCACTGTCGAGCTGCAACGTGTAGAGAATATCTGCGCCCTGAAAAGCCTTGTGCACAACCTTGGCCTGTAGCGGACTGGCATCGTCGTGCACAATGTCATCGGGCCGGAGCAGGATATCGACCTGCCCACCCAGGGGGCAGGCAGAAGATTCGGTACAATCCATCGCGCCAAGGCTGGTCAAGACCTGCCCCGGCTTTGTCACTTCACCGGCGATGAAGACACCCTTGCCGACGAAATCGGCAACGAAGCGGCTATTGGGTTCGTGATACAGATTATAAGCGGCATCCCATTGCTGTATTCGACCCTGATCCATCACACCGATCTCGTCTGCCATGGCGAAGGCCTCGTTCTGGTCATGAGTGACCAGAATCGCTGTCGCATTCTGGCTCTTTAGCACTTCACGGATTTCCTGCGACAAACGCTCACGCAGATCGCTGTCGAGGTTCGAAAAGGGTTCATCCAGCAGCAGCAGATCGGGTTTTGGCGCCAGCGCACGTGCGACGGCGACACGCTGCTGTTGACCGCCGGATAGCTCATGCGGGTATTTTTTCTTGGCTCCCGCCAGGCCCACGAGCCCGAGCAACTCCATTGCGCGAGGGATGCGCTCCGACTTCTCCAGCCGATGCAGGCCGAACGCCACGTTCTCGAACACGGTCAGGTGCGGGAACAAGGCGTAATCCTGAAACACCATGCCGATGCGGCGTTTTTCCGTCGGCAGGCTGAAACCGGGCGTGGCTACAGCCGTGCCGTTGAGCAGGATCTCGCCGGCGGTCAGTTGCTCGAAGCCGGCGATCAACCGCAACACGGTAGTCTTGCCGCAACCGGAAGGGCCCAGCAGACAACCAATGCGGCCTTTCTCCAGTTGCAGCGAAAGTGACTCTATCACGCGCAAGTCGCCATAGGACTGGCTGACATTCCGGAGTTCGAGCAAAGCGTTATTGTTCATTCACATTACCGTGACGGCTTAAAAAGATGATAGGCAGCAACCCCACCAGCGCCAGCGTGACGGCGGGCAAGGCCGCGCGCTCCCACTCGCCTTCCGAGGTCATTTCGAAGATGCGCACCGCCAGCGTATCCCAGCCGAACGGGCGTGTCATCAGAGTGATCGGCATTTCCTTCATGACGTCGACGAACACCAGGATCAGCGCCGTCACCATGCCGCCACGCAGAATGGGTGCATGCACGCGACGCAGCATGGTCAGGCTGCCGACACCCAGCGTGCGCGACACGTCATCGAGACTCAAAGGCAGGCGCTGCATGGCGCTGTCCACCGGGTTGAAGCCGACCGCCATGAAGCGGGCCATATAGGCAACGAGCATGATCAGCAGGCTGCCCTGCAACAGCATGCCGGCCTCGATCTGCATGACCGGCTGCAGCAGTTGCAGCAGTGTGCGATCCAGCCAGGCGATGGCGACGAAGACGCCGACCGCCAGTACCGGCCCCGGCAACGCATAGCCGATGGTGGCGATACGGACTGCCACCCGCGTCGTCAGGTCGCGATTGCGACGGGCCGCGTAGGAAAGCAACAAGGCCGCAATCGCAGTGATCAGCGCAGCGAAACCGGCCAGCAATAACGAATGCTGCAGGAAGCCGAAATAGCGGCTGTCGAAATCCTGTTCGAAGACATTCGCCGCCCACATCAGCAATTGCAGCATAGGCGCGATGAAGGCCAGCGCCACCACCGCCAGCGCATAGAAGCAAGCCGCCCAGGCAGTGAGGCCGCGCAATCGGCGACGGCCGGTCTCCTGATGGCGACCCGCCTGCGTGTAGCGCATGCGCGATCGCGAAAGCTGTTCCAGCACCAGCAGGCCGAAGACGATGACGACCAGCAGCGAAGCCAGCTGTGACGCTGCATCGAGCGAGAACATGCCGAACCAGGTCTTGTAGATGGCCGTGGTGAAGGTGTCGTAATTGAAGACGGATACCGTGCCGAAATCCGCCAGCGTCTCCATCAGCGCCAGCATCAGTCCGCCGACGATCCAGGGCCGCGCCATCGGCAGCGCGACGCGGAAGAAGCCGCTGCGGCGCGAGTGGCCGAGCGCCTGCGCCGCTTCCAGCGCGCGCTTGCCCTGGGTGGCAAAGGCGTTGCGCGCCAGCAGATAGACATAGGGATAGAGCGCCAAGCTCATCACCAGAATGACGCCGCCGGTGGAACGGATGCGCGGGAACCAGGCGCTGCTGCCGAACACCTCGCGCAGCCAGCTTTGCAGCGGGCCGGTGAAATCGAGCAGGCCGATGAAGACGAAAGCCAGCACATAGGCGGGAATCGCCATCGGCAACAACAGCGCCCAGTTGAGCAGGCGCCGGCCCGGAAACTCGTACATGGCCATCAGCCAGCCCAGGCTGACACCAAGCAGCAAGGTGCCGGCTGCAACGCCCAACACCAGCCACAGCGTATTGAGAAGCAGATCGGCCAGCACATGGTCGAGCAGGTGGCGCCAGACCTCGGCTTCCGGATGGATGAAGGCAGAGCTCACCACCAGCACCGGAATCAGTACCAGCGTGGCGAACAGCAAGGCGATCAGGCGCCAGCGGTCGCGCAGGATCGCAGAAACGGCAAAAGCGCCCTTGTGCGGCGCTTCTACCCGGTATGCAATACCTTCAGCCTGCATCAACTCACTTGTAGCGCGCCCGGTCCATCAGCCGGACGGCGGCGGACTGCAGCTCGCCGGCCTTGGCGACGTTGATCAGGTTGTGCTTGAACTCGCCCCAGCTCGCGACCAGAGGGTCCGGCTTGTAGGAGGGGTTGGCCGGATATTCCATGTTGAGATCGGCGAACATGCGCTGACCCTTGCCGGAAGAGAACCACTCCAGCAGTTGCACGGCGCCCTTCTCGTTCTTGCTGTGCTTGACCACGCCGGCACCGGAGACATTGACGTGCACGCCGTTGGTCTTCTGGTTGGGCCAGAACAGTGCCAGCGGCAAGTTGGGCTTCTTCTCCATCAGGCGACCGTAGTAATAGGTGTTGACGATGCCGACTTCGCACTGACCGGCGGCGATCGCCTCCATCAGCTTGGTGTCGTCCGGAAAGACGTCGGTGGCGAGGTTGTCGACCCAGCCCTTGACGACCTTCTCGGTCTCCGCCTCGCCCTTCTCGGCGATCATCATCGCCACCAGCGACTGGTTGTAGACCTTCTTCGACGTGCGCAGGCAGAGCTTGCCCTGCCACTTCGGATCGGCCAGATCCTCGTAGGTGGAGAGCGCGGCCGGTTTCAGTTTTTCAGTGTTGTAGACGATGGTGCGGGCACGGATGGACAGACCGAACCACTGGTTGTCCGGATCTTTCAGGTGGGCCGGGATATTGGCATCCAGCACGGCAGAACGGGCCGGTTTCAACAGACCCATGTTGGCGGCCTGCCACAGGTTGCCGGCATCGACCGTCAGCAAAAGGTCGGCCTGCGTGTTGGCGCCTTCAGCCTTCAGCCGCTCCATCAGCGGGCCTTCCTTGTCGGTGATGAACTTGACCGGTACGCCGGTCTCCTTGGTAAAGGCATCGAACATCGGCTTGATCAGCTGCTCGGCGCGCGCCGAGTAGACCACCACCTCGTCCGCGGCATGGGCGGCAGACACGACGAATACGCTCAACAAGAGTGCGGAGAGTGTGCGAGAGAACATGGAGTATCCTGAACGGAAGTTGTATGAAATGACTGGGACCAATCTTATCAAGAATAATTCTTATTTACAAGAAAAGAACGCTACCACATCTTCCACATTACGCGTGCGGGTAAAAGGCGGCAAACTCTGCCAGACCCTTCTGCCATAGGGTTTACTGATCAAACGCGGGTCGCAGATCATCAGCACGCCGCGGTCGCTCTCGTCGCGGATCAGGCGACCGGCGCCCTGCTTCAGCGTGATGACGGCATAAGGCAGCTGGTATTCCATGAAGGCGTTCTTGCCCTCGGCATTCATCTTGTCGATGCGCGCGGCCAGCACCGGATCGTCCGGCGGCGCGAACGGCAGCTTGTCGATGATGACGGCGGACAAGGCCTCGCCGCGCACATCGACCCCTTCCCAGAAACTCTGCGAACCGACCAGCACGGCATTGCCGAGCTTGCGGAAGCGTTCCAGCAACTCGGTGCGCGAGCTCTCGCCCTGGATCAGCAGCGGATATTCCATACCGTTGCTGGAGAACGCATCCTTCAAAAGCGCATGTACCTCGCGCATGGCGCGCAAACTGGTACACAGCACGAAAGCCCGCCCGCGACTGGCCTGGATCACCGGCAGCGCAGCGGCGGCCACTGCGGCGGTATAAGCACCGCTGTTCGGCTCCGGCATGTCCTGCGGCACATAGAGCAGCGCCTGCTCGCCGTAATCGAACGGGCTGCTCCAATAACCGGTGGTGGCCTGTTCCAGACCCATCTGCGCCAGGTAATGGCTGAAATCGTTGCGCACCGCCAGCGTGGCGGAAGTGAATATCCAAGAGCGCGGCTGGGCGTTGAGCTGTTTGCCGAAACCTTCGGCCACCGACAGCGGCGTCGCGTGCAATTGCACGGACTGCGTGAACACCTCCACCCAGCGCACCAGATTGGCGTTCTCCGCCGCCCGCCAGCGCTGCAATTGCTCGATCAGCACCAGGCTGCGCTCGTAGCAGTTCTCCAATGCCGGGTCGCGTTCTGCCTGCGTTTCCAGAATGTCGCTGAGCGCCTTCAGCTTTTCCCGCACGGTGTCGTAAGCACCGTCGAAGTTCTTCAGCGCCAGCGCTTTCTGCACCGGCATGCGCGCGCCTTCGTAGGCGAAGATCAGACGGAAGTCGCGCACCGCCTTCTCCAGCGCCGCCGTCGCTTCCGGCAGCGCCAGACAATCCTTGGCCGTGGTGATGAACTCGGCATGCGCATCACGCGCCAGTTCCATCAGCTGACTGGTCGAGACATCTTCGCCGAAAAACAGACCCGCCACCTCCGGCAACTGGTGCGCCTCGTCAAAAATCACCGTATTGGCGGAAGGTAGCAACTCAGCCACACCCTCGTCGCGCAGCATCACATCGGCAAAGAACAGATGATGGTTAACCACCACCACGTCCGCCGCCAGCGCCCGCTTGCGCGCCTCCATGACAAAGCAATCCTTGTAATAGGCGCATTCCTGCCCCATGCAGTTGTCACGAGTGGAAGTCACCGAAGGCCACACCGTCGCACTCTCCGGCACATCGGTCAGCTCCGCCTTGTCGCCGCTGCTGCTGTTCTCCGCGAACGCGCGAATCTTCTGCACATAGTTCGCATCCTCGCGGGATACGAAACGGCCTTCGTTGACTGCACGCTCAAGGTGGAAGTGACAGACGTAATTGGCCCGGCCCTTCAGCATGGAGACCGTCACCGGCACCTTCAGCGCGTCGCGGACGGCCGGCAGGTCGCGGTTGAACAACTGATCCTGCAAAGTCTTGGTGCCGGTGGAAATGATCACCTTGCCGCCGGAAAGCAGCGCCGGCACCAGATAGGCAAAGGTTTTGCCGGTGCCGGTTCCCGCCTCGGCCACCAACTGTCCGCCCTGCTTGATGGCCGCTTCGATGGCCTGCGCCATCTCCAGTTGCTGGGTGCGCAGACGGTAACCGGAAATGGTTTCGGCGAGAGGGCCTTGCGGGGAAAACACGTGTTCAAGATCAGCCATAGGCTGAATTATAGAGGGTTGCCCGTAAATCCATCGGCGAATATTGATATGTCAACCAAAGTCATTTCAAGAAATGGCGCGCAAGTTCGTTAATAAATCCCACTTTAATTATCACGTTTGCTGAACTTGCATCTGCGCCAAGAATAAAAAAACCCGGCCATCGCTGACCGGGTAGAGTCATTACCTGTATGGGGCTTATAACCCAGAATAGTATTTAGTTGCCTGCGTTCCAGACGTGCGAGCGGGCGACCCACTTGCCGTTGGCATCCTTCTCGAAAACGCTGGTGGTAATGCCGCCGTACGCTGGCTTGACGCCATCTTTCTCCGGCGCATTGGCGCCCCACTTCGCGACCTGATACAGGGTCTTGCCATCGCCGCCGGCGGTGACGATTTCCAGCGTGTGGTTGTGCAAGCCGGCCTCAAAGAAACCCTTGAACAGGTTCTCGATCTCAGTGCGGCCGTTCAGCACCTGGCCGTTACCGGGCGAAAGCACTGCATTTTCCGCATAGAGGCTGGCGAGCGCTGCTGCGTCTGCACTGTTGAAAGCCTGATTCCAGCTCTTGTTCAGCGTTTCAACCGTCGCCTTGGCATCTGCACCGCCAGCGAATGCGTTACCGGAAGCCATCACGCCAAGTGTCATGGCTGCGAGAGTGGTTTTGATCAGAGATTGCATAAGGTTCCTTTCCTACGATCAGGTGATTAATACAGTAAAAAATCAAACTCAAGCGTCGGTTCGCTCGTCCCGGAACGCCATTCCCGACTTGGAACAGCCGGTTTACAGGCAACCGGATGCATGACCAGCAAACCGCACATGAAGTTTCCATTTAGTAAGGCGGATTATAATTAGGAAACTAATTAATAGCAAGGCATGAGTTTCTGCGTACTGTCTTTAGTTGTCATTAACAACAAAACCATTCGGAACCTCCGCGCCGCAAGGCCTCTTCTGCCGCACAAAAAGGTAGATGCAGTCGTGCCGCCAGTTCATTGCGTCGATGCGCTATCATCTAGCCTGTTACCCAATCCGTTCAGGGCACACTGCAGGCATGACCCAATCGCGCACCAATATACTGATCGCCGCTTCGATTGTGCTACTCGCCATCCTGGCAGCTTCCGGCATCAGTCCTTACGACCGCCCGACCTGGCTGCTGGAAGTGCTGCCCGTCATCATCGCGCTACCCGTGCTCTGGTTCAGTTACCGGCGCTTTCCGCTCACGACCTTGCTCTATGTCTGCATCTTTGCTCATGCGCTGGTGCTGATAGCGGGCGGTACCCATACCTATGCGCGAGTACCGCTCGGTTTCGAACTGGCACAGATGCTTGGCCTGGAGCGCAACCCGTATGACAAGATCGGTCATCTGTTCCAGGGCTTCGTCCCGGCGCTGGTCGCGCGCGAGATTTTGCTGCGCGGTCATTTCGTGCGCGCCGG
>QXGG01361397.1_pt1 | contig 10784 bp, 18 predicted proteins | sample 1982491 | NCBI WGS metagenome assembly QXGG01 (sample SAMN09924614, study PRJNA488089) | Wastewater metagenome, whole genome shotgun sequencing project. | isolation source: South African research farm wastewater | place: South Africa: Irene, Agricultural Research Council, Animal Production... | reverse complement strand
CACGAAGGCCAACGTATCTTAGTGCAAGTGACCAAAGACCAGCTCGGTAGCAAGGGCGCGCGTTTAACCACCAATATATCGCTGCCATCACGTTACTTGGTCTATCTGCCATCGAGCGATCATATCGGTATCTCGCAGCGTATTGATGGCGAAGAAGAACGTTCTCGTCTCAAGACTGAACTTGCGAGCCTGATGCAAACGGTCAACCTACAAGGTGGCCTGATTGCGCGTACCGCCGCTGAGCGCGTACCGGTTAATAAACTCGAAGAAGATATTTACTATCTATTGCAGCTCTGGCGCACCATTTGCGCCCGTCGCCAAGAAACAAAACCAAATCAAAGCTCTGAGCTTATTTATCAAGAATTATCACTGCCGCTGCGCTCCATTCGTGACTTGGTGCATGCCGATACCGAAAAAGTGGTGATTGATAACGCGCAAATATATGAGCAAGTCCGTTATTTTGCTAAAGAGTTTGTGCCTTTCGTCTACGACCGTATTGTGCATTATACCGCCGAGCCTTCCTTGTTTGATGTCCACCGTGTCGAGGATGATTTGCGTGATGCCCTAAAACGTCGTGTCGATTTAAAGTCTGGCGGTTATCTGATTATCGATCAAACCGAAGCCATGACCACCATCGATGTCAATACTGGCTCTTTTGTCGGCGGTCGCTCGTTAGAAGATACGGTATATAAAACCAATTTAGAAGCCACCCACGCCATCGCACGCCAGCTACGCCTGCGTAATCTTGGCGGCATTATTATCTTAGATTTTATTGATATGCTTGAGCAGCAGCATAAAGACGATATTTTAGAGAGCCTGCAAGCGCAGCTAGCGCAAGACTACGCCAAAACCAAAATTACCCAAGTCAGTGAGCTTGGGCTGGTTGAAATGACGCGTAAACGTACCCGTGAGTCGCTTGGACAGCAGCTATGTGAACCTTGCTCAACCTGTCAGGGTCGCGGCTTTGTTAAAACGGCCGAAACCGTTTGCTTTGAGATATTTCGCGAGATTATGCGCTGTGCGCGAACTTATAACTCGCCCAAGAAATTCACTGTGGTTGCCCATGCTGCCGTCATTGACTTACTATTGACCACCGAATCAGACACCGTCGCAGATTTAGAGTATCTATTAGGTAGAGTGATTACCTTTGAGGTCGAAAATCTCTATACCCAAGAGCAATATGACATCGTTTTAGATTAATGATAGAGTAAATTTATACCATTATAAAGTATCTTAATTGAGGTTTTGATAAGAAAATTATTGATAAAAGCGCTTGTTTATAAAGGGGGATATCTCAAAACACCGCCGATATTACTCTTGCAATGAGCGAAATACTATGTATAATACACACCACTGAATTATATATGCGCAGCCAATTAAACAGCTGGCGCTATGACAGCTAGAGCATCGTTTCTAGCACTATTTCATTATGCCTTTGCTGACATCCTATAATGGAAGGGTCGGCGGGGCTTTAAACTATTTTGCTTTTGGCACGCTATAAGTTCCGGTAACGAACTCATTCTGGTTAAGAACAGAAGGCCGCTTAAAGTGAATATTTAACCAAACGGCTTTTGCTCATATCTTCAAAGTAAGAATGACAAAAGCACATATTAGGAGCTTGCTGGCATGGCTAACCAGAGAATCCGTATCCGTCTTAAGTCTTTTGATCATCGTCTGATTGATCAATCTGCACAAGAGATCGTTGATACTGCAAAGCGCACCGGTGCGCAAGTTTGTGGTCCTGTACCGTTGCCGACTCGCATTGAGCGCTTCAACGTTCTAACCTCACCACACGTTAATAAAGACGCTCGTGACCAGTACGAAATCCGTACTCATAAGCGTATGGTTGATATCGTTCAGCCTACCGACAAAACTGTGGATGCGCTAATGAAGTTAGACTTAGCGGCGGGTGTTGACGTTCAAATTGCTTTGGGTTAATGCAAAACACACCCAACCCATTAATATAAGATATAAAGAGGTCTAAAATGGCGATCGGTTTAGTCGGTAAAAAATGCGGCATGACCCGTATCTTCACTGAAGCAGGCGAATCTATTCCTGTTACAGTGGTTGAGGTCCATGCTAACCGCATTACTCAAGTAAAAAATACTGATGTAGATGGCTATCAAGCCATTCAAGTTACCACAGGTACTCGTCGTGACAGCCGCGTAACTGCTGCACAAAAAGGTCACTTCGCTAAAGCTGGCGTTGCAGCTGGCCGTGGTGTATGGGAATTTCGTGCCAATGACAGCGATCTTGAAGGTCGTGAAATTGGTGGTGAGATCCTAGCTGACTTGTTCGAACAAGGTCAGATTGTAGATGTCACAGGACAGAGTAAAGGTAAAGGCTTTCAAGGCGGCGTAAAGCGTCACAACTTTAGCATGCAAGATGCCACTCATGGTAACTCAGTGTCTCACCGTGTCCTTGGTTCAACTGGTCAAAACCAGTCACCAGGTAAAGTCTTCAAAGGCAAAAAAATGCCAGGTCAAATGGGTAACAAACGCGTTACCGTTCAGGGCCTAGAAGTGATATCGGTTGATGTTGAAAAAGGGTTACTTGTCATCAAGGGTGCTATCCCAGGTGCCACCGGTGGCGATGTCATCGTACGTCCGTCAGTCAAAGCCTAAGCAAGGGGATTAACGTGGATTTAAAAACAGTTACAGGGGCGGCAGTTGAGCTTTCTGATACGGCTTTCGGTCGTGAATTCAACGAAGCATTAGTGCATCAGGTCGTCACCGCATATCTTGCTGGTGCTCGTCAAGGTACACGCGCTCAGAAAACCCGTGCCGAAGTTTCTGGTGGTGGCATCAAGCCATGGCGCCAAAAAGGTACTGGTCGCGCTCGTGCAGGTTCTATTCGTAGCCCAATCTGGCGTTCAGGTGGTCGTGCATTCGCAGCCAAACCACAAGATTGGTCACAGAAAGTTAACCGCAAAATGTATCGCGGTGCGATGCAGTGCATCCTAGCCGAATTGATTCGCCAAGAGCGTTTGATTTTGGTTGAAGAGCTAAGCGTTTCTGGTCCTAAGACCAAAGAGCTGATTGCAAAGTTAAATGATTTGGGCGCACCTCGTGCACTCATCGTCACCAAAGAAGTTGACGAAAATCTATACTTAGCTGCGCGCAACATCCCACACGTCAATGTACTTGGTACAAACGAAGTGGATCCAGTGAGCTTGATTGCTTTTGATAAAGTAATCATGTCAGTTGAAGCTGCGAAACAATTTGAGGAAGCACTAGCATGAATAACGCAAGACTTTATCAGGTCTTAAGAGGGCCTGTATTCTCAGAAAAATCTCAAATGCTTGGCGACTCACTTGGTGTACAGGTATTTAAAGTTGACTCTAATGCTACTAAGCTTGAAGTCAAAAAAGCGGTTGAGATGATGTTCGAAGGCGTTGAAGTTTTAAAAGTAAACACTTTGAATGTTAAAGGTAAGACAAAGCGTTTTGGTAAAAATATCGGCCGTCGTAATGACTATAAAAAAGCCTACGTTACCTTAAAAGCTGGTCAAGATGTACAAATGGCTGATGCTGGTGAAGAAGTCGCAAACACGACTGCTTCTACTAGTGAAACAGCGAACAACGAATAAGGATTACACTCATGCCTATCGTAAAAGCAAAGCCAACATCACCAGGCCGTCGTTTTGTTGAAAAAGTGGTGCATCCACACCTTTACAAAGGTCGTCCTTTTGCAGCGCTTCTCGAATCAAAAAGTAAGTCAGGTGGTCGTAACAATAATGGTCGCATCACGACTCGTCACGTTGGTGGTGGTCATAAGCAGCATTATCGTATTATCGATTTTAAACGTACTAAAGACAATATCCCAGCTGTGGTTGAGCGTATCGAATACGATCCTAACCGTACTGCACACATTGCTTTACTTAAGTACGCTGACGGCGAACGTCGCTATATCATTGCTGCTAAAAAACAAGCAGTTGGCGATACCGTCATGTCAGGAGAGAACTCTCCAATCCGTCCAGGTAACTGCTTACCACTGAAAAACATCCCATTGGGTACTGTGATTCACAATATCGAACTTAAAATCGGTAAAGGTGCACAGCTAGCTCGTTCTGCGGGTGCCAGCGTTCAGCTACTAGGTCGTGACGGTATTTATGCTATTCTACGTCTACGCTCAGGTGAAACTCGCCGCGTACACGTGAATTGCCGTGCTGTTATTGGTGAAGTTTCTAACACTGAAAATAACTTGAAATCACTTGGTAAAGCCGGTGCTTCACGTTGGCGCGGTGTTCGTCCTTCTGTTCGTGGTGTCGCTATGAACCCGGTTGATCACCCACACGGTGGTGGTGAAGGTCGTAACAAAGGTCGCCATCCAACCAGCCCTTGGGGTCAGAAGTCTAAAGGACTTAAAACGCGTCATAATAAGCGTACTGACAGTATGATCATCCGCCGCCGCGCCAAGAAGAAATAAAGGAAGAATTTCATGCCTCGTTCATTGAAAAAAGGTCCATTCATAGACGCGCACTTATTTGCTAAAGTTGAGAATGCATTAGACACCAACTCACGCAAACCAATTAAAACTTGGTCGCGCCGCTCGATGATTTTGCCACAAATGGTTGGCCTAACCTTATCTGTTCACAACGGCCGTACTCACGTACCGGTTATCGTAAGCGAGCAGATGGTTGGTCATAAACTAGGTGAATTTGCCCCGACTCGTACATATCGTGGTCATGGCATTGACAAGAAAGCTAAGAGATAAGGTGCTTACCATGGAAGTAACTGCAAAATTACGCGGTGCCGCCATATCGGCACAAAAAGTTAGACTCGTTGCTGATGAAGTTCGTGGCAAATCTATCGAGCGTGCTTTGGATATCCTAACGTATAGTAATAAAAAAGGCGCTGTTTTCGTTAAGAAATGTCTTGACTCAGCCATCGCCAATGCCGAACACAACAACGGTTTAGATATCGATACTCTTAAAGTATCAACCATCTACGTTGATGAAGGCATTACGCTAAAACGTATCCTACCACGTGCTAAAGGTCGCGCTGATCGTATCAGTAAGCGTACTTGTCACATCACTATAAAGGTAGGAGAATAAGTTATGGGTCAAAAAGTACATCCAATCGGAATTCGTCTTGGTGTTGTCAAAAAGCATAACGCAAACTGGTATGCTAACCCTAAACAATACTCAGAATACCTCATCAACGACATTCAAGTTCGTGAGTATCTACGCAAAAAACTAGACAACGCTATGATCAGCAACATCATGATTGAGCGTCCTACTGGTGCTGCTAAGATTACCATCGCCACTGCGCGTCCTGGTATTGTTATCGGTAAAAAAGGCGAAGATATCGAAAGACTTCAAAAAGAATTGACCAAAATTATGGGCGTACCTGCTCAGGTCAACATTGAAGAAATCACATCACCTGATCTTGATGCACGTTTGGTAGCAGACGGTATCGGCAGCCAGCTTGAGCGCCGTGTTATGTTCCGTCGTGCGATGAAACGCGCCGTACAGAACAGCATGCGTTCTGGTGCTAAAGGTATCAAAGTTGAGCTGTCTGGCCGTCTTGGCGGTGCTGAGATTGCTCGTACTGAATGGTACCGTGAAGGTCGTGTACCATTGCATACACTCCGCGCTGATATTGACTACGCGTCAATTCGTGCAGAAACCACATACGGCACTATCGGTGTAAAAGTTTGGATTTTCCGTGGCGAAATCCTTGACGGTATGAACAGCGTATACAATCCCGTCAAAGAAGAGCAGACTCGTGCGCCAAAACGCCGTGGTCGTGGAAACGGAAACCGTCGAAACACAGACAGAGGTTAAACTATGTTACAGCCAAAACGTACCAAGTTTCGTAAAATGCACAAAGGTCGTAACACAGGTCTTGCTCACCGTGGAAGCACCGTTGCATTCGGACAAATTGGTCTAAAATCGTTGACTCGTGGTCGTATGACTGCCCGTCAAATTGAAGCAGCACGTCGTACCATCACTCGTAAAATCAAGCGTGGCGGTAAGATTTGGATTCGTGTATTCCCAGACAAACCTATTACCAACAAACCACTAGAAGTACGTATGGGTAAAGGTAAAGGTCCAGTCGAGTATTGGGTATGCGAAATCAAACCTGGTAAAGTGCTATATGAACTCGAAGGGGTTTCAGAAGAACTTGCTCGCGAAGCGTTAACGCTTGCTGCAGCAAAACTGCCCTTTAAAACTACCATTGTTAAGCGGACGATAATGTAATGAAGATCAGTGAATTACGTGATAAATCATTAGAAGAACTGACTCAGTTACTTGATGAAAAGCAACTTGATGCTTTCCGTATTCGTATGGCTAAAGCAACGGGTCAGTTGGGTAACACCCATGAAGTCAGAAGCAATCGTCGCACGATTGCTCAGATTCAGACTTTGATTAACGAGAAACAACGAGGCGACTCATGAGCGATAACAATCAAACAGCTAATGCTAGCGTATTGACAGGACGAGTTGTCAGCGACAAGATGGACAAATCCATCACAGTTTTGATTGAGCGTCTGGTTCGTCATCCTTTGTATGGCAAACAGCTTCGTCGTTCTACAAAAATCAAAGCTCATGATGAAGATAACGTTTGTCAACAAGGCGACCTTGTCCGCATCAAAGAAACGCGTCCAATCTCAAAAACCAAGTCTTGGACTTTGGTTGAAGTGGTTGAAAAAGTAGAAAAAATCTAAGTAAATTGCATTAAAAGCCAGAAGCTGTTAAAATAGCCGCCTTTTTAAGGATGCTGATTGCGCCGAGCGTATATCACTCACATTAAGAGTAGCAGCGGTTATTAATATTAAAATGCCGACTACTCATTCTGTGCTAGCGGCAGCAACTGGTTTTTATTGCTCATACGTGTGGAGTAACGCTATGATTCAGGTTGAATCGATGCTGGAAGTTGCAGACAATAGCGGTGCAAGACGAGTTCAGTGCATTAAAGTACTGGGTGGCTCTCATCGTCGTTATGCATCAGTTGGCGACATTATTAAAGTAACGGTTAAAGAAGCCATTCCGCGTGGTCGTGTTAAAAAAGGCGACGTGATGAATGCTGTAGTTGTACGTACCAAAAAAGGCGTTCGTCGTCCTGATGGTTCAGTTCTGCGTTTTGATGACAATGCTGCGGTATTGTTGAACCAAAACAAAGCACCGATAGCAACTCGTATTTTTGGACCGGTAACTCGTGAACTACGTGGTGATCAGTTTATGAAAATTGTATCACTAGCACCAGAAGTATTGTGAGGTAATCCATGTCAAAATTACGTAAAGGCGATACAGTTATCGTGATTGCTGGGAAAGACAAAGGCAAGCAAGGTACTGTACAAGCTGTAAAAAACGATCGTATTAAAGTTGAAGGCATCAACATTGTCACCAAACATCAGAAGCCAAATCAGGCAACTGGTACTGAAGGTGGCATCGTTAAGCAAGAAGCTTTTTTGCATATCTCAAATGTCGCAATTTTAAATGCGCAAACCCAAAAAGCTGATCGTATTACTTATCAGTTCGGTGAAGACGGCAAGAAACAACGCGTCTATCGTTCGAACGGTGAAGTAGTGGCGACTGCGTAAGACACTAAGGGTGTAATGGTAATGGCAAGATTAAAATCTTTATATAACGAAGAATTAAAGCAACAAATCAAAGAAGAGCTTGGTTTGGCGAATGTGATGCAAGTGCCTAAAATCACTAAAATCACGCTTAATATGGGTGTAGGCGGCGCGTCTCAAGACAAAAAATTGCTTGAAGGTGCTGTAGCTGACATGACCGCTATCGCTGGTCAAAAACCTGTCGTCACCAAAGCGCGCAAATCAGTTGCTGGCTTTAAAATTCGTGAAGAATGGCCAATTGGCTGTAAAGTAACGCTACGCGGTGAGCAAATGTACGAATTTTTAGATCGTCTCATTGCCATTGCAATTCCTCGTATTCGTGATTTCCGCGGTTTTTCACCTAAAGCCTTTGACGGACGTGGTAACTACTCATTGGGTATCAAAGAACAAATCGTATTCCCAGAAGTAGACTTTGACAAGATTGATCGTATCCGCGGTATGGATGTGACCATCACCACGTCAGCTGGTACTGATGAAGAAGGTCGTGCGTTGCTTAAAGCATTCGGCTTCCCATTTAAATAAGGTAAAGACGTTATGGCAAAGAAGAGCATGATTAACCGCGAATTAAAACGCGAAAAAATGGTTGCTAAATATGCTGAAAAGCGTATTAAGCTAAAAGAAACTATCAGTGATATCAACGCATCAGACGAAGAGCGTATGGAAGCGATGCTAGAGCTACAAGCCCTACCACGCAACGCATCACCAGTACGTCTACGCAACCGTTGTGCTATCACTGGTCGTCCTCACGGTTACTTCCGCAAGTTTGGCTTATCACGCAATATGCTGCGTGAGCGTGTCATGCAAGGCGATGTGCCTGGTGTTCGTAAAGCAAGCTGGTAAGGAGTAACGATATGAGTATGCAAGATACCGTTGGGGATATGCTAACCCGTATTCGTAACGCACAAATGGCTAATAAAGTATCGGTAGCAATGCCGAGCTCTAAACTACGTAAATCAATCGCTGACTTATTAGTAAGCGAAGGTTATGTAGCCAGCGCTGTTGTGACTGAGCAAGAAAATAACAAAGCAACTTTGACCATCGAGTTAAAATACTTCGAAGGCAAAGCGGTTATTGAAACGATCCAACGTTATAGCCGTCCTGGCCTACGCCAGCATCGCGGTAAAGACGCTATCCCTACTGTTAAACAAGGTATGGGTGTTGCTATCGTATCAACCAGCCAAGGTATCATGAGCGATCGTGCTGCACGCGCTGCTGGTATCGGTGGTGAAATCGTTGCATTCGTTGCTTAATTAGCAATCATTGCTATCGGTAACGAGACGATAAAGTCTACTTGATCTTCGTTGGGCACTTATCAATTTTATCATACATATTTTTTAACATTGATAGGTGCCTAATGCAGTCAATTATGCTAAACTAACACGCTTTTTAGCCTGTTAGTTTTTTCGCTAATAAAAGTAAGTTAATTTTTTTAAGGAATATTCCTATGTCTCGTGTGGCTAAAGCCCCAGTAGCACTGCCTAGCGGCGTAAGTGTTACTTTGAACGATCGGCAGGTCGAAGTTAAAGGCAAAAATGGCAATATGTCTTTACGCCTGCATGAATTGGTCGAGCTAAAACAGGAAGATGATGCAATTCTTCTCTCACCTGCAGCCGATTCAAAAGAAGCCATGATGCATACTGGCACCATGCGCTCTTTACTAAACAATTTAGTAATAGGCGTAAATGAAGGTTTTGAAAGACGCCTTCAACTTATTGGTGTTGGTTATCGCGCTCAAGCTACTGGTAATAAAGTAACGCTAAACGTTGGTTACTCACATCCAGTAGAATATACGCTACCTGAAGGTGTATCAGCTGAAACCCCAACGCAAACTGAAATCGTTTTAAAATCAAACGATAAGCAGCAGCTTGGTCAAGCAGCGGCTAATATCCGCGGTTTCCGCCCACCAGAGCCTTATAAAGGTAAAGGTATTCGTTATAGTGACGAGCATGTGATTCGCAAAGAAGCCAAGAAAAAATAAGGTGAGTTGAAATGTTTGATAAAAAAGCAGCTCGTCTACGTCGAGCAAAGAAAACCCGTGCACATATCCGTTTTTTAGGCGTAAATCGCTTAACGGTTAATCGCACCCCAAGACATATTTATGCCCAAATTATCTCTCCAAACGGTGGTGAAGTGATTGCTCAGGCATCTACCTTAGACAGCAGCTTACGTTCAGGTGCAACTGGTAACGTTGATGCAGCGACGTCTGTGGGCCAATTGATCGCAGAACGCGCAAAAGCAGCTGGTATTACTAAAGTTGCCTTTGACCGTAGTGGTTTTAAATATCATGGTCGAGTAAAAGCTTTAGCTGAAGCTGCTCGCGAAAACGGATTGGAGTTTTAATCATGGCTAGAAATGATAAAAATGATAAAAATGAACAGACTGACGGTCTAGTAGAACGCTTAGTTACCGTTGATCGCGTTGCAAAAGTGGTTAAAGGTGGTCGTATTTTCTCATTCACTGCGCTAACTGTAGTGGGTGATGGCAATGGCCGTGTTGGTTTTGGTCGTGGTAAAGCACGTGAAGTGCCAGCTGCTATCCAAAAAGCACTTGAAGCTGCTAAGCGCAACATGATTACTGTTGAGCTTGATGGTGCAACATTGTTCCATCCGATCAAAGCACGTCATGGTGCTAGTAAAGTCTACATGCAGCCTGCATCTGAAGGTACTGGTGTAATCGCTGGTGGCGCAATGCGTGCAGTATTAGAAGTTGCTGGTGTTAAAGACGTTTTAACGAAATCTCATGGTTCTACCAACACGGCAAACGTTGTACGTGCAACATTCAACGGTTTACGTGATATGTCAACTCCAGAAAAGATGGCAGCAAAACGTGGTAAATCTGTAGACGAAATCTTGGGTTAACTTAGAAACTAGGTGAGTTACGATGAAAAAAATGAAAGTCACTCAATTTAAATCGGGTGCCCATCGCCTCAAGAGCCACAAAGCGAGCTTGAAAGGATTGGGTTTACGCCGTATTGGTCATACTGTTGAAGTAGAAGATACTCCTTCAACCCGTGGTATGGTCAATCGCGTCAACTACATGGTAAAAGTGGAGGAAGCGTAATGGGACTTAGATTAAATGAATTATCACCAGGTGTTGGCGCGAAAAAAACTGCCCAACGTCGTGGTCGTGGTATCGGTTCAGGTCTTGGCAAAACTGGTGGTCGCGGTGTAAAAGGTCAGAAATCTCGTTCAGGTTCTAGCAT
>QXGG01252623.1_pt1 | contig 10786 bp, 10 predicted proteins | sample 1982491 | NCBI WGS metagenome assembly QXGG01 (sample SAMN09924614, study PRJNA488089) | Wastewater metagenome, whole genome shotgun sequencing project. | isolation source: South African research farm wastewater | place: South Africa: Irene, Agricultural Research Council, Animal Production... | reverse complement strand
TCGCCGACCGAACCGTTGGGCTTCAGACCCCACTTGTAGCCGAAATCGGAGGCCTTCAGCGTGGTGTGCCCTTCGAGGCCGACGCGGTGGCCGCCCCACGGGTCATCGCCGAAGCCCAGTACCTTGAACGGGAAGGTGATTTCCTTGGTCACGCCGTGCATCGTGAACTTGCCGGTGATCTCGCCCTCGGTCTCGCTCTTGGCCAAAACCTTGGTGCTGACGAAGGTCATCTCGCCGAACTTGGCGGCGTTCAGGTAATCCTCCTTGACGATGTGGGCGTCGCGCTTGGCGTGATTGCTGCTGACGCTCAGCATATTGATCTTCGCTTCCACGCTGGAATTGGCGAGATTGCTGCGGTCGATGACGACCTTGCCCTGCACGTCATGGAAAGTGCCGGTAGTCTTGGCGACCACATGGCGCACGCTCCAGTTGGCGAAGCTATGCTCGCTGTCAATGGCGTAGGTTTCCTGTGCGGCATAAGCTGACACGGAGAACAGCATGCTGACGGCGATGGTGGTGGTTGTCAAAAATTGTTTCATGGATATTTTTTCCTTTCTTGTTTAAATCCGGTTGATGGACTGCATAGGCAGGGATATGTTCAATTTCGCGCCGATTTTCGTTTTGGCTTTGGTCTGGTGCGCTTCAGTCTGCGAGTGGCATGTCGAACAGCAGGAACTCGGCATCCTCGCGCGCCTGCAGGGCTATGCGTTCGACCGCTTCCAGCTTGACGGCATCGCCCGCCTGCAACTGTTCGCCGTTGACCAAAAGGCTGCCGCGCGCCAGTTGCAGATAGGCGCTGCGCGTCGGCGCCAGCTCATGTACCAGGGATAATCCCGGCTGCAGCATGCTGGCGTAAAGCGCGACATCCTGATGCACCAGCAACGAACCCTCGCGACCATCGCGCGAGACGATCAGCCGCAACCGGTTCGATTTCTCTTCGACGGAAAAATGCTTTTCCTCGTAACCCGGCGCGATGCCCTTGCGTTCCGGCAGCATCCATATCTGCAACAGATGGGCCGGCTCGTCGGACGAAGCGTTCATCTCGCTGTGCACGATACCACTGCCCGCCGTCATGCGCTGCACGTCGCCGGCGCGGATGACCGAGCCGTTGCCCAGACTGTCCATGTGACGCAAGGCACCGCTCAGCATGTAGGTGACAATCTCCATGTCCTGGTGCGGGTGCATGCCGAAGCCTCGGCCGGGCGCAATGACGTCTTCGTTGATGACACGCAGCACGGAGTAGCGCATGTGCCGGCGGTCGAAATAGGTATCGAAGGAAAACGAATGATAACTGTCCAGCCAGCCATGATTGGCGCGCCCGCGCTCTGCGGACCGGCGAAGTTCAATCATGATTTTAACCTCCTAATATTCAACTAAATTGAATGATTAATGATATTAGATTCATTGTTTTTAACTTGATAGCGAATAATTTTGCAGATATCGTTCAAAAATAATGAATACTAAGATCTCACTCGAAGCACTGGAAGTGATAGACGCCATCGCCCGCAAGGGCAGCTTCGCCGCCGCCGCGGAATCGCTGCACCGCGTGCCATCGGCCATCACCTACACCGTGCGCAATCTGGAAGAAGCCATGGGCGTCACCCTGTTCGACCGCAGCGGCCACCGGGCTGTGCTGACCGAGTCCGGCGAGGAACTGCTGCGCGAAGGCCGCCATCTGCTACGCGCCGCCAACGAACTGGAACTGCGCGTCAAACGTGTCGCCACCGGCGTCGAGACCGAACTGTCGGTCGCGCTCAGCGACCTGTTGCGCATCGAGGCAATCTATCCCATTCTGCAGGACTTCTACGCCGAGGGTTTCGGCACGCGCATCCGCCTGCTGCGCGAAGTATTCGGCGGCAGTTGGGACGCATTGATCAGCGGCCGTGCCGACATTTCCATCGGCGCACCGGGCGAGGGACCGCCCGGTGGCGGTTACAGTTCCAGGGCGCTGGGCAATCTCGAATTCGTCTTCGCCATCGCCCCGCATCACCCGCTGGCGCAATTGCCGGAACCGCTGCAGAACGAGGACATCCGCCAGTATCGCTCAGTCTCGGCGGCCGATAGCTCACGCAACCTGCCGCCGCGCACCTCGGGCATCCTCAGCGGCCAGGACGTGCTGACCCTGCCCGACATGCAAAGCAAGCTCGCCGCCCAGATCGCCGGTCTCGGCGTCGGCTATCTGCCCAGAGCACTGGCCGAGAGACACGCCATCCGGGGCGAACTGATCATCCGCCGGGTGGCCGAGAACCGGCCGGAGGCCCAGGGCTATCTCGCCTGGCGCAGCGGCGGAGGCAAGGCACAACAATGGCTGCTGAAGCGGCTGGAAAAGCTGACGCTGGAACAACTGGCGCTGTGATCCGGGTCCAGGCGGCGCTCATGCGCACGGCCACTGCCGGATTCGCCGGCGCTCATTCCCAGCGACCGCTTTATTGCCGATAATAGGCAAGCGCATTCCCTCAAACAATCCGCTTGGAAAGGATAAGCAAGCATGCCGGACCGCCTACCAGAGGAACTCAACAAAATCGGTTATTACATGATCCGCGCCATGCGCTGGCTCAATGGCTTCGCCCACATCATCATCGGCATGTCGCTGGCGATCGCTGTGCTGATGTTTACCTGGCTGTTCTTCTCCGAAGTAAAGGAGGCGGTCTATGCCCATAATCTGGTGCACGGCTTCCTGCATGCGCTCGGCACCCTCATGCTGCTATGGTCGATCTCGGCGCTGATCTCGGCCGAGATCCGTTATCTGCAAAGCGGGAAACTCGAACTGGAAACCTTTGTCGAAGTCGCCATGGTCGTGGTCCTGCGCAAGATCATCGTCATGCCCGTGCAGGAGATCACACCGACGACCGAGGAACTGGTGATGTGGGTCGGCGCATCGCTGGTGCTCGGCATCCTGTTCGTGCTGGTGCGCTGGGGCAGTGCTTCCTTCAGACCAAAATAGGCATCGCCACCCACCAGACAATCAAGGCCGAAAATCGAGAAAGACAAGAAGAATCCGCATGCAAAACATCACACAGAGCATCATCAGCGCCGCCAATCAGGTCATCCTTGGCAAGGACCGGCAGATCCGCATGGCGCTCGCCTGCATCCTTGCCCGCGGCCATCTGCTGATCGAAGACCTGCCGGGCATGGGCAAGACCACCCTCGCCCACACGCTGGCGCAGGTGCTCGGCCTCAAGTTCAGCCGCGTGCAGTTCACCAGCGACCTGCTGCCGGCCGACATTCTCGGCGTCTCGGTCTACGACCGCAACGAAGCGGTATTCAAGTTCCATCCGGGACCGGTGTTCACCAACGTGCTGCTGGCCGACGAAATCAACCGCGCGACGCCGAAAACGCAGAGCGCCCTGCTCGAAGTCATGGAGGAAGGCCAAGTCACCATCGAAGGCGAGACGCGCGTACTGCCGCAGCCGTTCTTCGTCATCGCCACGCAGAATCCGGTGCACCACATCGGCACCTTTCCCTTGCCGGAGTCGCAGCTCGACCGCTTCCTCATGCGTATCGAGCTCGGTTATCCGGATGCCGACTCGGAACGCAATCTACTGAAAAACAGCGGCGGCCGCGACCAGGTCATCAACATTGCGCCCTGTATCGACAGCGCCGGCCTGATCCGCCTGCAAAAGGCGGCACAGGATATCCATGTCTCCGACGCCCTGCTCGACTATCTGCAGGCCATCCTGCAATTCACCCGCGATTCGCCGCGCTACGCCAACGGCCTCTCGCCGCGCGCCGGCCTGGCGCTGCGGCAGTGCGCGCAAGCCTGGGCCATGATGGAAGGCCGCGATTTCGCCCTGCCGGAGGACGTGCAGGCGGTGCTGCCCGGCGTGGCCGGTCACCGCCTGCAATCCTCCGGACAGGATCAGAGCCGGACGGATCCTGTGCAGCACCTGATCCAGAGCGTCCCAGTCTCCTGACCCGCCTGTCGCGCATGGCACTCGCACTGAAACTGCCGGACTGGACCCGCTGGCTGCGCACCGCTCGGCCCACGCGCTCGGAGGCGATGCTGGACCGGCGCCACATCTACATCCTGCCTACCCGCGCCGGCTGGTTCTTCGCCTTTGTCCTGCTGTTGATGCTGATCGGCGCCATCAACTACACCCTGAGTCTGGGCTTTGTTCTCGTCTTTCTGCTCGCCGGCACGTCGGTCGCCGGCATGCTGCACACCTGGCGCAACCTGGCCTATCTGCAGGCGAAAACCGGTCGCATCGAACCGGTATTCGCCGGCGAACACGCCCACTTCAACATCGTGTTGTCCGACACCAACAACCGGACACGCCATGCCATCTGCGCCGGATTCGACCCGCTGCCGGAAAACGCAGCGGAACCGCTCTGCCTCGACGTTCCGGCCAACGGCGCTGCCACCGCCGGACTTACCGTCGCCAGCAGACGCCGCGGCTGGCTACATGCCGGGCGCATCAAACTGCATACCGAATTCCCGCTGGGCCTGTTCCATGCCTGGGGCTATGTCGACCTGGACTGCCGTTGTCTGGTCTACCCGCGTCCGGCCACCAACGACCTGCCGCTGCCCGCTTCAACCGACCGTGACGCCAAGGGCAGTGCCGATGCCGTCGCCGGCGATGAGGATTTCTTCGGCCACCGCAGCTATCAGCCTGGCGATTCGCCCAAACGCATAGACTGGAAAGCCTCCGCACGCGAACAGGGGGTATTCACTAAACAGTTCCAGGGCACGGCGCAAAGTACCTTGTGGCTAGACTGGGCGACGACACCGGGCAGCGACGACGAACAGCGCATCAGCCAACTGACGCGCTGGGTCCTGGATGCCGATGCACTCAACCAAAACTGGGGCCTGCGCCTGCCCGCGCGCGAGTTCGCGCCGGACAACGGCCCGGCACACTTGCAGCAATGCCTGCAGGCGCTGGCGTTGATCTAGGTATGCAAGCCAGAGAACCCGGCATCATCGACTTGCGCTGGCTACTGGCCGGCTTGTGTCTGGTCATGGCCCTGCATCTGCATCACTTCGCCCTCTGGGTGACGCTGTCCGTGCTGGTGTTGGTCGCCTGGCGCTATCTGCTCGCGCACTATCGCCGGCCGTTGCCGCGCATTTATATCCTGATGCCGCTGACCATAATCGCCGGCATCGGCATCATGCTCAACTACCGCGGCCTGTTCGGCCGCGATGCCAGTGTCGAGCTACTGGCACTGATGCTGACTCTGAAACTGATGGAAGCAAAAACCCGGCGCGACTTCCTGCTACTCATCTTCGGCGGCTACTTCCTGACGGTGACCACCTTCCTCTTCACCCAGACCATGGCTTACGGCGCCGCCATGCTGCTTGCCACCTTCACACTGACGGCGACACTGGTCGGCGTCAGCCATCCGAACGGCAATCTGCACTGGCGCTTCCAGGCCAAAACCGCCGCCAGCCTGCTGGCGCAGGGCGCGCCCATCATGCTCGCCCTCTTTTTGCTGTTTCCACGCGTTCCCGGCCCATTGTGGGGCATCCCGCAAGACGCCAACAAGGGTATGAGCGGCCTGTCGGACACCATGGAACCGGGCGAGATCAGCGAGCTCACCTTGTCCGGCGATATCGCCTTCCGCGTGCAGTTCGAAGGCAAGCCGCCACCGCCGAACCAGCTCTACTGGCGTGGGCCGGTGCTGTGGCATTACGACGGCCGCAGCTGGACCATGGCCAACCCGAAACTGCAGCTACCGGCAGAATCTCTGCAGCTTCGCGGCAACCCGACCCGCTACACCATCACCATGGAGCCGAGCAATCGCAGTTCCATGTTGCTGCTGGATATGCCGGGCCAGTTGCCTGACAACAGCACCGCCAGCGCCGACCTCCAGGTGCTGGCCAAGAGCCCGATTCGCCAGCGTATCCGTTATCAGGCCAGCTCCCACCTCGATTACGCGCTGGCGCGCGACGCCCATCCTCGGGCCTTGCAGCTCAATCTGCAGATTCCGGATTTCGATAACCCGCGAAGCCGGGCGCTGGCGCAATCATGGGTAGATGCCGGCAAAACGCCGGAAGCCATCGTGCAGACCGCGCTCGACATGTTCCGCGACGGCGAGTTTTACTACACCTTGCGTCCGCCCCGCCTCGGCCGGCAACCGATCGACGACTTCCTGTTTAACACCCGGCGCGGCTTTTGCGAGCATTATGCCGGCACCTTCGTCTACTTGATGCGCGCGGCCGGCGTGCCGGCGCGGGTGGTCACCGGCTACCAGGGCGGCGAACTCAACCCGGTCGGCGATTACCTCATCGTGCGCCAGTCGGATGCCCATGCCTGGGCCGAAGTCTGGCTGGACGGCCGCGGCTGGGTGCGCGTCGACCCCACCGGTGCCGTTTCGCCATCGCGCATCGAATACGGCATCGAGACCGCCATCCCCGACGAGAGCCCGTTGCCGCTACTGGCAAGCAACAAGTTCCCGCTGCTGAAGAAGATGTACCTCAATCTCGACGCCATCGATAACGCCTGGAATCACTGGGTCCTGGATTACAATCAGAAGCGGCAGATGGAGTTCCTGTCCAGCCTCGCGGGCAGCAAGCTGTCCTGGCAGGATCTGGCCATCGCCATGATGGTCGCGGTCGGTGTCGTCGTGCTCCTGCTGAGCTACTTCATCGTGCGTGTGCATCCGGCCAGGAAAGACGAGTTACAGCGTCTGTACGCCGTCTTTCTGCGCAAACTGCAACGCAGGGGCGTTACGCACGAACCGCAGGAAGGCCCACTGGATTTCGCTGCGCGCGCGGGCCGCGCATTGCCGCAGCAGGCCGGACAGATTGCAAGGATTACAGACCTTTATACCCAGATGCGTTACCGCGACAGAACAACCCCGGAATCGACCGAGTTATTGAAATGGCTGATCAAGACCTTCAAGTAGAGCATCACCGCTACATGCAAGCCGCGCTGGAACTGGCAAAAGAAGCCGCCGGGCTGGGGGAAGTGCCGGTCGGTGCCGTGGTGGTAAAGGACGGCGAGATCATCGGCCGCGGCAGCAACGCACCGATTTCGCAGCACGACCCCAGCGCCCACGCCGAAATCCAGGCCATGCGTGACGCTGCCGCCCGCCTCGGCAACTACCGACTGGTCGGCTGCAGCCTCTACGTCACGCTGGAGCCCTGCGCCATGTGTGCCGGCGCCATCCAGCACGCCCGTATCGCCAATCTGGTCTATGGCGCCAGCGATCCCAAGACCGGCGCCTGCGGCAGCGTCATCGACCTCATGGCCGAGGCCCGACTCAACCACCACACCGAAGTCACAGGCGGCGTTCTGGCGCAAGAGTGCGGCAGCCTGCTGAGCGCGTTCTTCGCCAGTCGCAGGAAGTCCGGGAAAGCGCAGTAAATTCTTATTAGCCACAGAGGACACAGAGGGTAAATCAGGACATGAATCCAGGTAAAGATTGAAACCATACTTTGAATGGTTCACGGGCTTTCTCTGTGAATTCTGTGTCCTCTGTGGCTGGAAACAAAAAAAGCCCCGCATCGCGGGGCTTTTTCATTCAAGCAGTCTGATTATTCTCTATCGCCGGCGAAAGCCATCAACAGATGCAGCAAGTTGGTGAACAACTGATAAACGCTGATATAGAGCGACAGCGTTGCCATCACGTAGTTGGTCTCACCTCCGTGTACGATGCGGTTGACATCGTAGAGAATGAAAGCGGAGAACAGCAGCACGGCGACGCCGGACAATGCCAGCGACAGGGCCGGGATCTGGAAGAACAGGTTGGCCAGCGAGGCGACGATCAACAGGATGATGCCGACCAGCAGGAAATTGCCCATGAAGCTGAAATCGCGCTTGGTGGTGCTGGCGATGGCGGACAGCGTCAGGAAGATGATGCCGGTACCGCCAGCGGCGAGGCCGACCAGTTCACCGCCGTTACGCAGGCTCAGCGCGACTTGCAGGATGGGGCCGAGCAGCGCGCCCATGATGAAGGTCAGACCCAGCAGCAGAACCACGCCCATGCTGTTGTTGCGGTTGGCGGACACGGCGAAGAACATGCCGTAGATCACGGCCAGCGAAACCAGCGCGAAAATGATCGGGCTGCCAGCGGCGAAGGAGAAATCGATGCTCATGCCGATCAAGGCGCCGATGACGGTTGGCACCATGGTCAGTCCGAGCATCATGTAAGTGTTGCGCAGCACCTTGTGGGCGGCTGGCGACAGGGTTTGCGTACTTGCGACTTGATAATTCGATTGCATCGTCAGGATTTCCTCATTGGTTGAAACTCAAGGCTAAGACTATAGAAAAGTATCTAAAGTTTCAACTGAAATCGGCAACTTTCCCTTGAGGCGCGGGCTTTTCAGCCGCAATATCAAAAAGGTTATTGGTTTGCCTCGAATTCACTCAGGCGAAAGGCAGATTACCCTCCCGCTTGCCGACATTGCCAACATCATGCACTGCTTGCATGAACTTCGCATCCTCGTGCAACGCCACCATACTGGCCGGCTTGCGTGCGCCGTGCATGCGTGCCAGCCGCGCCAGGCTTTGCGCCGGGATATCCCACTTGAGACTCGCCAGCAGCTCATCGGCCAGATCCGGCTTGTTGCAAAGCAGTACCATATCGCAACCGGCCTGCAGTGCCGCCATTGCTCGCTGCGTGACATCACCGGCCACCACGGCACCTTCCATAGCCAGGTCGTCGCTGAAGATGACACCGTTGAACTCCAGCCGCTGACGCAGGATCTTCTGCAGCCAGCGTTCCGAAAAGCCGGCCGGCTTGTCATCCACGGCCGGGTAAATGACGTGCGCCGGCATGATGGCCTGGATGCCGTCATCGATCATCTGCTTGAAGGTCTGCATATCGTTCTGCGCGATCTCGTCGAAACTGCGCTCGTCGACCGGAATCGCCACGTGCGAATCGGCGACGACGAATCCATGGCCGGGGAAATGCTTGCCGACCGCGGCCATGCCGCCGCGCTTCAAGCCCTGCATCAGTGCGAAGGCCAGTTCCTTGATCGCCTGCGGGTCGCGGTGGAAAGCGCGGTCGCCGATCACCTGGCTTTCGCCGTAATCCATGTCCAGCACCGGCGTAAAACTGAAATCGATGCCGTAGGCGCGCAGTTCGGCCGCCAGTATCCAGCCCGCTTCTTCTGCCAGCTGCCGTGCCTTTTTCGGATGCTCGTCCCACAGTTTGCCGAACTCGCGCATCGGCGGGATGCGGGTGAAACCCTCGCGGAAGCGCTGTACGCGGCCGCCTTCGTGATCGACCGCAATCAGCAGCGGCGGCTTGCGCACTTCGTGGATCGCTTCGGTCAGTGCCTTCAACTGTGCGCAGGAAGTGAAATTGCGTGCGAACAGGATAACGCCGCCGACCAACGGATGCCGCAGGCGGCGGATGTCGTCCGCATTAAGTTCGGTACCTTCGACATCCAGCATGACGGGGCCAAGCGACATTTTCAACCTTTCAAAATTCAGCCACAGAGTTCACAGAGAGCACAGAGAAAACCCCGTGTTTGTGATATTTCATTCAGCGCTTCACATCCAACGCATCGCGCAGTTTATCGCCCAGCACGTTGACTGCCAACACCAGCGACATCAGGCTCAAGCCCACGGCCAGCACATAATGCGGCGCCACCAGCATGTAACGTACGCCATCGCGCAACATGGAACCCCAGGAAGCCTGCGGCGCCTGTATGCCGAGCCCGAGGAAAGACAGACTGGCCTCGGCGATCACCAGGCCGGCGATGCTATAGGTCGCTTCGACCACCAGCGGTGCCGCCAGCAAGGGCAGCATGTGCATCAGCATGATGCGCGGCGTACCGGCACCTAGCGTCTCGGCGGCCTGCACATGCTGGCGGCCGCGCAGGGAGAGCGCCTGCGCCCGAGTCAGGCGCGCGTAACCGACCCAGGAGGTGAGGCACAAGGCCAGTATCAGGTTGTTCAAACCCGGCCCCAGCACGGCGGCAAAGGCAATCGCCAGCAGGATGCCGGGGAAAGCCAGGAATATGTCGGTGACCTGCATCAGCAGGCGGTCGACCCAGCCGCCGAAATAACCGGCGACCAACCCGAGCGTGACGCCGAAACTCAGAGTGATCGCCGTCACGACCACGGCGACCGTCATGGAAACCTGCGCACCAGCGAGGATGCGGCTCAACACGTCGCGCCCGAGATCGTCGTTGCCGAGCCAGGCGGAAGCGCTGGGGCCGTGCAGAATGGCTTCGAGGCGAATGGCGTCCGGCGCCAGATCGACGCTGGCTACCAGCACGACGGCAGCGAGCCAGAAAACAAGCACATAAAGCGGCCAGCTTCTCATCGTGCACTGTCCATGCTTGCAGCCCTCATGGATTGAAGCTTGCTCACGAACTGATCCTCACCCTCGGGTCCAGACGAGCATAGAGCAGGTCGGTAGCCAGATTGACCAGCACATAGATCAGCGCGATCACCAGCACGCAGGCCTGCGTCACCGGGTAATCGCGTTTCTCGATCGATTCCACCAGCAAACGGCCGATGCCGTCCCAGCCAAATACCGTCTCGGTGATGACGGTGCCGGCCAGCAGACCGCCCAGTTGCAGGCCGAGGATGGTCACCACCGGCAGCAGCGCCGCGCGCAATGCATGGCCCAGTATGACCTGCCGTTCCTGCAGCCCCTTGGCCCGCGCCGTGCGGACAAAATCCTCGCTCAGCACTTCCAGCAGGCTGGCGCGGGTCATGCGCGTGAGAATGGCGCTGAGACCGAAACCCAGTGTCAGCGCCGGCAGCACGATGGAGGCGCGGCTCTCCATGCCGCTCACGGGCAGCCAGCCGAGCCACAGTGCGAACACCATCATGAGCAAAGGGCCGAGCCAGAAATGCGGCATGGCAGAAAAGGTCAGGCTGGTCAGCGT
>QXGG01235197.1_pt1 | contig 10791 bp, 12 predicted proteins | sample 1982491 | NCBI WGS metagenome assembly QXGG01 (sample SAMN09924614, study PRJNA488089) | Wastewater metagenome, whole genome shotgun sequencing project. | isolation source: South African research farm wastewater | place: South Africa: Irene, Agricultural Research Council, Animal Production... | reverse complement strand
GTGCTCAACGTCGGTGACGAGATCGAAGCCAAGGTCCTCAAGTTCGACCAGGAAAAGAACCGCGTCTCGCTCGGCCTCAAGCAGCTCGGCGAAGATCCGTGGGTGGGCATCTCGCGTCGTTACCCGCAGGGCACCCGTCTGTTCGGCAAGGTCACCAACATCACCGACTACGGCGCCTTCGTCGAGGTCGAGCAGGGCATCGAGGGTCTGGTGCACGTGTCCGAGATGGACTGGACCAACAAGAACATCCACCCGACCAAGGTTGTCCAGCTGGGCGACGAGGTCGAGGTGATGATCCTCGAGATCGACGAAGACCGTCGCCGCATCTCGCTGGGCATGAAGCAGTGCATGTCCAACCCGTGGGATGATTTCGCCATCAACCACAAGAAGGGCGACAAGGTCCGCGGCCAGATCAAGTCGATCACCGATTTCGGTGTGTTCATCGGCCTGGAAGGCGGCATCGATGGCCTGGTGCACCTGTCCGACCTGTCCTGGAGCGAGACCGGCGAAGACGCCGTGCGCAAGTTCAAGAAGGGCGACGAGGTCGAGGCCGTGGTGCTAGCGATCGACGTCGAGCGCGAGCGCATCTCGCTCGGCATCAAGCAACTCGAAGGCGATCCCTACACCAACTTCATCGCCACCCACGAGAAGAACACCCTCGTGCGCGGCACTGTCAAGTCGGTCGAGGCGCGGGGTGCGGTGATCTCGTTGGGCGATGATGTCGAGGCGTATCTGCGCGCTTCCGAGGCGGCTCCGCACCGTGTCGACGACCTGACGACCATGCTCAAGGAAGGCGACGAGATCGAGGCGCTGGTGATCAACGTCGATCGCAAGACGCGTTCGATCAGCTTGTCGATCCGTGCCAAGGATCAGGCCGAGCAGTCCGAAGCCATGAGCAAGCTGGCCTCGGAGAGCGCTGCTGCCACCGGCACGACCAATCTGGGTGCGCTGCTCAAGGCCAAACTGAACGAGCAGAAGCAGTAACCTGACCGATCATGACCAAATCGGAGCTGATCGTCCAACTGGCGGAGCGTTTTCCGCAGTTGGTCGCAAAGGACGCCGATTACGCGGTCAAGATGATCCTCGATGCGATGACCGACGCGCTTGCGCGCGGTGACCGCATCGAGATCCGCGGGTTTGGTAGCTTTGCGCTGAACTATCGTCCGCCCCGTACCGGGCGCAATCCGAAATCCGGCGAGAAGGTGCATGTGCCGGAAAAATACGTTCCGCATTTCAAAGCGGGTAAGGAATTGCGCGAGAGGGTGGATCTCAGCGGTAATTGACCGCGCGGCAATCGGTTTTACAGGCAATAATGGAGGGCGGCTGTGGCCGCCTTCTTTTTTGTTCATCGCTCGGGGATAATGCCGTCCATGCGTGCAATCATCTGGGTCATCCGTCTGCTGCTGTTCTTCATGCTGTTCGGATTTGCGATCAAGAATGACCAGTTGGTCAGCTTGAATTTCTTCTTCGGCAGCCAGTGGCAGCTTCCGCTGGTGTTCGTCATCCTGCTAACCTTCGCGGCTGGCGCCCTGCTTGGAGTCACCGCAACGCTGGCATCACTGATCCGTCAGCGGCGGGAGATCTCGCGCCTGCGTCGCCAACTCGAGTTGGCCGAGCGCAACAAGGGCTCGAGCGAAACCGCGCTCAGCGCGGGTGAAGCGCAACTGCCGATGCCCTGATCGCCGATGGAAATCGAATTCTGGTGGCTGCTCGCGCTACCGCTGTTCTTCGGGCTCGGCTGGCTGGCTGCGCGCATCGACATCCGCCAGGTGGTTCAGGAGTCGCGCGCGCTCCCGCGCTCCTATCTGAGCGGCCTCAACTTCCTGCTCAACGAGCAGCCTGACAAGGCCATCGACGCGTTCGTCGAGGCGGTCAGGATCGATCCGCAGACCGTCGAACTCCATTTCGCCCTCGGCAGCCTGTTCCGCCGCCGCGGCGAGACCGAGCGCGCGATCCGCATCCACCAACTCCTGGTCGATCGCGAAGACATCAGCGAGGACCAGCGGCTGCAGGCGCTTGGCGAGTTGGGTCAGGATTTTCTCAAGGCCGGGCTGCTCGATCGTGCCGAGGCCGCCTTTCAGCGCCTGCGCGGCACCCGTGCGAACGACGTGGCCCTGCGCTTCCTGCTCGAGATCTATCAGCAGGAAAAGGATTGGGCCAAGGCGATCGAGGTGGCGCAGGCGCTCCCCGAGCACGAGGCGGTGATGTGGCGCACCGAGATGGCCAACTTTCATTGCGAGCTTGCCGCAAATGCGATGGCCAATTCGCGCTACGACGAGGCGCGCCAGCATATCGACAAGGCCTTTGAGGTCAGTCGCCGGAGTGTCCGCGCCAGCATCCTGCTCGGTGACCTGCATGCGGCGCAGGGGCGTGACGAGGACGCGCTCGCGGCGTGGAAGCGCATCGAGAACCAGGACCCGGTCTATCTTGCGCTGGTGGCGGAGCGTGTCATGGAAGCGTACGGCCGCCAGGGCAAGGTGGAGCAGGGACACCAGCTGCTGCGTGCGTGGCTGGCGGCCCATGCCTCGCTCGATTTGCTCGATGAGCTGTTCCACTGGGAACTCGAGCGTGAAGGCCCCAAGGCTGCGTACGAAATGGTCCGCGAGGAGTTACGGCGTAATCCGACGCTGCTGGGCCTGGACAAGCTGCTCGAGGCCGCGGTGCTTGCCGCGCCTGCACAGCAGCGCAGCGATATCGAGTTGGTCAAGCAGCTGATCCACGGTCATACCCGCCGCGTGGCGCGCTATCGCTGCGACGCCTGTGGCTTCAAGGCCCGCCAGTTTCACTGGCGCTGCCCGGCCTGCGGTGGGTGGGAGACTTATCCGCCGCGGCGAACCGAAGAGTTCGACCTCACGCCCTGAGTGCGGCGCGCGCCGCAGTGGCGCCGCCGCCTGCCTTCGAACCCCAATCCGAGCAAAGACGCACATGGAATTCAGGACGCTGGAAGATTACGTCGGTCAGACGCCGCTGGTGCGGCTCAAGCGCCTCCACGCGGGCCGCAACAACGTCATTCTTGCCAAGCTCGAGGGCAACAACCCCGCGGGCTCGGTCAAGGATCGCCCGGCGCTGTCGATGATCATGCGCGCCGAGGGGCGTGGTGAAATCAAGCCCGGCGACACGCTTATCGAGGCGACCAGCGGCAACACCGGCATCGCGCTCGCCATGGCCGCTGCGATGCGCGGTTATCGCATGATCCTGGTGATGCCCGAGAACCAGAGCGTCGAGCGCCGCCAGACCATGCGCGCCTTCGGGGCCGAGCTGGTGCTGGTGCCGAGCTCGGGTGGCATGGAGATGGCGCGTGACATCGCCGAGCAGATGCGCGATGAAGGGCGGGGGGTCATCCTCGACCAGTTCGCAAATCCGGACAACCCGCTGGCCCACTACGAGGGTACGGGCCCGGAGCTGTGGGAGCAGACGGGCGGGCGCATCACGCACTTCGTCAGCTCGATGGGGACGACCGGCACCATCATGGGCACGTCCCGCTTCCTGAAGGAGCGCAACCCCGGTATCTGCATCGTCGGTTGCGAGCCGGAAGCGGGCTCCCAGATTCCCGGCATCCGCAAGTGGCCCGAGGCCTATCTGCCGAAGATTTTCGAGCGCCCCCGGGTCGACCGGATCGAGCGTGTCAGCCAGGCCGATGCCGAGGCGATGACGCGCCGCCTCGCGCGCGAGGAAGGCATCTTCGCCGGCATCTCGTCGGGGGGCTCGATGCATGTCGCGCTGCGCATCGCGGCAGCGCTTGAGAATGCCGTGATCGTATCGATCGTCTGCGACCGCGGCGACCGCTATCTGTCGACGGGTGTGTTCCCGGGCTGAGGGGCCGCGCGTATCGTTCCGGTGCGCGCGCACGGCCGGTCGGTTCGCATTCGCCACAGTCGCGCTGCTGCTGTGCCTGTTGCCGGCGCGCGCCGTCGAGCGCCTGAGTCTGCAGGTGGCCGAGGTCGCAAATCCCGCGTTTGCGCTGCATGAGCTGCAGGTCGTGTTCGATGCGGATCGCGGGGCCGCGGTGCTGTCGGTTGCGCGCGCGCGCCTCGGCACGCAGTGGCTGCGCGAGCTGCACTTGCGCTGTGGTCGTGCCGCGCTGAGCCTCGATGGGCCCACCTGTCACGGAGCCGAGCTGCGCGTAGGCGGGCAGGCGCTGCCGGCCAGTTTCGATCTGGAGCTGAACTTTCGCACCGGGCGCACTCGCCTGCTTGCCGCACTGGGTCAGGATGGCCGCATCGATGTGCTGCTCGACGATGACGGAAATGTGCGTGCCAGGTTGTTCGAACTCTCACCGGCGGCGCTGCAGCCCCTGCTGGAGAGGCTGATTCCGGAGGTCGCGCGCACCGCGCAGGACCTGAGCCTCGTGGGGCGCGCCAGCGGCGAGTTCGAGTGGTCTTCGCCCGGCAATGCCGCCTCACGCATCACCGCGCGTCTGCGTCTGGCGGATGCGGGCTTCAGCAGCGCCGACGGGCTCCAGGCTGCGGAGGGGGTTGGCCTCGACCTCGCCCTCGATGCGCGTCAGGCAGGCGAGGCCTGGGCGTGGGCGGGCAGCCTCGCCTGGGAGCGGGGTGCGGCCTATCTGCATCCGCTCTATCTGGAGGCCGGGGTGACGGTCGCCGCGCGCGGGCGGATCGATGCTGAGCGCATCCGGATCGAGCAGGCCGATGTCGAACTCGAAGGCGTGCCCCGACTGCGCGCGAGCGCGGAGGTGGACCTGGATGCGCTCGATCGCGCGAGTCTGGTGCTGGATGTCGAGCGCGCCGATCTGGCGCTGATCGGGCCACGCTGGATTGCGCCGCTGATGATGCCCGCGAGTGCCGATCGGCTGCGTCTGTCCGGTTTCCTGAGCGCGGCGTTGCGTCTGCAGCAGGGGCGGCTGCAGACAGTCGACGTCGTCGTTGACGAGGTCGCCATCGGCCTTTCCGCAGCGGTGGAGGGCGCCGGTGTGGCGCTCGGGCCGGTTGCGGGCAGCGTGGCGTGGGCGCAGGACGCCAGCACGCGGGCCCAGCTCGAAGTCCGCGGCGGGCGGTGGGAGAAGCTCAGCCTGGGTGCCTTCAGGGTCGACGCCGAGCTGAGCGGCGACAGTGTGCGCTTTGCACGCATGACCGTGCCGGTGCTCGATGGCGCCCTGGTGCTCGATGACCTGTCCCTGATGCGCGATGCGGCCGGCTGGCAGGGGAGCGGCAGCGTCGTGATCGAGCCGATGTCGATGCCGGACCTGACTGCAGCCCTCGAGCTGCCGCTCATGTCGGGCGTGCTCTCGGCGTCGCTGCCTGGCCTGCGCGTGCGTCCGGGTGAGATCGCGCTCGACGGGGCGCTGGTGATTTCGGTCTTCGAGGGCTACCTGCAGGCGACGGGTTTGCGCCTGCGCGAGCCCTTCGGCGTGGCTTCGCACCTGAGTGCCGATATCGAGGCCCGGCATATCGACCTCGCGCAGCTCACCGAAACCTTCAGCTTTGGCAGCATGAGCGGCTTCGTCGATGCCGATGTGCGCGGACTCGAACTGGTGCGCTGGCGGCCTGTCGGCTTCGATGCACGCCTCACCAGCAGTTCGGGCGACTACCCGCGCAGGATCAGCCAGCGTGCGGTGGAGAATATCAGCGCACTTGGTGGAGCCGGTGCGATGGCAGCGATCCAGCGCAGCCTGTTGCGCCTGTTCAGCACCTTCGGCTACCGCGAGATCGGGCTGCATTGCCGGCTTGAGGGCGGCGTATGTCTGATGGATGGCATCGCAGGGGATGCGCGCGCGGATGGCGGCTTTGTCATCGTCCGCGGCGGCGGCGTCCCGGCGCTGGATGTCATCGGCTACAATCGACGCGTGGATTGGGAGCAGCTGATCGGGCGCCTGCAGCGCGTGATCGCCGACAACGTTTCGCCCGAGCCGCGCTGAGGCTGCAGGACAGCAAGGAGGGTTGCATGCCTTTTTCATCAAAATGGTTTCTGGTCGCGGTCCTTGCCCTGTCGGCGTCGGCCTGCGTCACCATCAATATCTATTTTCCGGCGGCGGCCGCCGAAAAGGCCGCCGACCGCATCATCGACGAGGTGTGGCAACTGCGCGAAGGCGCGGGCGAGGCGCCGGCGTCGGCATCACCGCAGGGAGCGGCGAAATGAGCCTCTTGTCTTCACGCATCCGCTGGTTCGGTGCGCTTGTCCTTGGTCTCGCGGTGGCTGCGGTGGTGCAGGCGCAGGGCAATCTCGAAGTCGATACGCCGGCCATCTCCGCGCTCAAGCAGTCGATGCAGCAGCGCCACCTGCAGCTTGCGCCCCTCTACGCTTCGGGTGCGGTGGGTATCGCTGCGGATGGCACGGTCGCGCTGCGTGATGCAGCGGGCGTGCCTCTGGCGCAGCGCACCCAGCTCACCGGCGTCATCGCCGCCGAGAATGCCGACCGCGCTGCGCTCTACCGCGAGATCGCACGCGCCAACAGGCACCCAGAGTGGGAGGGTGAGGTCCGTCGCACCTTTGCCCAGCGCTGGATCGACCGCGCTCGGCCGGGCTGGTGGGTACAGCGCGGCGGCCAGTGGGTGCAGAAGTGATGCCGGTCCTCGTGTTCGACATCGAGACGATTCCCGATGTCAAAGGGATCCGGGTGCTGGAGGATCTGCCGCCTGCGCTCCCGGACTACGAGGTGGCCGAGTGGGCGTTCCAGCAGCGGCGGGCGAGCCACGGCAGCGATTTTCTTCCGCACCATCTGCAGCGTGTGGTCACGATTTCGTGCGTGCTCCGCGACGCCCAGCATTTCCGCGTCTTTTCGCTGTCGGAGCCCGACGCCGGCGAGGGCGAGATCATTCAGCGCTTCTTTGACGGCATCGAGCGCTACACCCCGCAGATCGTGTCCTGGAACGGCGGTGGCTTTGACCTCCCGGTGCTGCACTACCGCGGCATGCTCAACGGCGTCTCGGCGCCGCGCTACTGGGATCAGGGCGAGGGCGACTTTCACGACTCGCGCGACTTCAAGTGGAACAACTACATCGGCCGCTACCACAGCCGTCATCTCGATCTGATGGACTTGCTGGCGATGTACCAGCCGCGCGCCAATGCGCCGCTCGACGATCTTGCCAAGCTGATGGGTTATCCCGGCAAACTCGGCATGGACGGCTCTGCGGTGTGGCAGGCGTGGCAGGACGGGCGGATCGGGGAGATTCGCGATTACTGCGAAACGGATGTGGTCAACACTTACCTGGTCTACTTGCGTTTCGAGCGCATGCGAGGGCATCTGGATGCCAGCGCGTGGGCAGCCGAGGTCCAGGTGGTGCGTGATGCGCTCGCAAAGATCGATGCGCCGCACTGGAGGCAGTTCCTCGAGGCTTGGCCAAAGGCTTGACGCAGGGGCCAGGCGCTCGCTGTGCGATCACTTTTCGGGACAAGGAGCAAGACATGAGCGTCCTCTACACCATCTTCATCGGCCTCATCGTTGGCCTGGTCGCGCGCGTGCTTCATTCTGGCAAGGAGGGTATGGGGCTCATCATGACCGCGCTGCTCGGCGTTGCCGGATCGCTGGTGGCGACTTACGGCGGCCAGGCGCTGGGCATCTACCAGGCTGGCGAGGGCGCGGGCTTCATTGGTGCGGTGGTTGGTGCATTCCTCATCTTGTTCATAGTCACCCGCTTGAGGAAGTGAGGTTTCCGGGCGTGGGTTCGTGCAGCCCCTCGGATTCAACCAAAAAATCTCAAAAAACCTTTGACAAGATTTTTTGAGTATCTATAATGCAGCGCTTCAGCAGGCGCGTAGCTCAGTTGGTTAGAGCACCACCTTGACATGGTGGGGGTCGTTGGTTCGAGTCCAATCGCGCCTACCAAGATTCTGGAGTCGAAAATCATGTTCCGAACTACCATTGAGGCCGGAAACTGAACAGGTCGGCTCCGCTTGTCTGATAGAGAAAAAAGCGCGCCTACACCGCGCTTTTTTTTCGTCCACACTTTTCGTATTTTCCCCCGCGACCTAGTCGGGGGTTAGAACTGCCCGAGGCTCCAGTCATGCTCAATATCACGCTTCCTGACGGTTCCGTTCGCAGCTTCGATCATCCGGTGACCGTCGCCGAGGTCGCGGCTTCGATCGGCGCGGGTCTTGCCAAGGCGGCGCTTGCCGGTCGGGTTGGTGGTCGTCTCGTTGATCTGTCGCATCGTCTCGAGGCAGATGCCGAACTCGCGATCGTCACCGACAAGGGTGAGGAGGGGCTTGAGATCATCCGTCACTCCACGGCCCACCTGCTGGCGCATGCGGTCAAGGAGCTCTTTCCCGATGCGCAGGTGACGATCGGGCCGGTGATCGACAACGGCTTTTATTACGACTTCTCGTACAAGCGCGCCTTCACCCCCGAGGACCTGCAGGCGATTGAGTTGCGGATGACCGAGATCGCTCGGCGCGAGATTCAGGTGCAGCGCGAGGTCTGGCCTCGCGACCAGGCGGTCGAGTTCTTCAAGGGTATCGGCGAGCATTACAAGGCCGAGATCATCGCCTCAATCCCGGCTGGCGAAGATGTGTCGCTGTATCGGCAGGGTGATTTCATCGACCTGTGTCGCGGGCCGCATGTGCCCTCGACCGGCAAGCTCAAGGTCTTCAAGCTCACCAAGCTCGCTGGCGCCTACTGGCGTGGCGACTCGAAGAACGAGATGCTGCAGCGCATCTACGGCACGGCCTGGGCGAAGAAGGACGAACTCGACGCCTATCTGCACATGATCGAGGAGGCCGAGAAGCGTGACCATCGCAAGCTGGGTCAGCAACTCGACTTCTTCCATTTCCAGGACGAGGCGCCGGGTGCGGTGTTCTGGCATCCGAAAGGCTGGCGGCTGTTCAATACCCTGATCGGCTACATGCGAGAACGTCAGGAGGAGGCCGGTTACGTCGAGGTCAACACGCCGGACGTGATGGATCGGGGTCTGTGGGAGACCTCCGGTCACTGGCAGAACTACCGTCAGAACATGTTCACCACGACCACCGAAGATGAGCGGGTGTTCGCGCTCAAGCCGATGAACTGCCCGGGGGCGGTGTCGATGTTCGCCCAGGGGCTCAAGAGCTACCGCGACCTGCCGCTGCGCATGGCCGAGTTCGGCAAGGTGCATCGCTATGAGCCTTCGGGTGCGCTGCACGGTCTGCTGCGTGTGCGCCACTTCACCCAGGATGATGCCCACATCTTTTGCACCGAGGCGCAGATGGAGAAGGAGTGCACCGATGTCGTGCGCCTGATCCTCGACATCTACAAGGACTTCGGCTTCGACAACGTGCGCATCAAGCTGTCCACGCGGCCGGAGAACCGCATCGGCACTGACGAGACTTGGGACAAGCTCGAGGGTGCGCTCGCGGCGGCGCTCGAGCACATGGGCATGCGCTACGAACTCTTTCCCGGTGAGGGGGCCTTCTACGGTCCCAAGCTCGAGTTCGTGCTGCGCGACACCATCGGTCGCGACTGGCAATGCGGCACGCTGCAAGTCGACATGAATCTGCCCGAGCGCTTCGACGTCTCCTATGTGGCCGAGGACAATTCGCGCAAGCGCCCGGTGATGCTGCATCGTGCGCTGTTCGGTTCGCTCGAGCGCTTCACCGGGATCCTGATCGAGCATTACGCGGGTGCGCTGCCGATGTGGCTGGCGCCCCAGCATGGTGTGGTAATGAACATCTCCGAAGGTCAGGCCGAGTATGCGGGCGAGGTTGCGGCCCGGCTCCGGAAGGCCGGTTTTCGCGTCGAAGCCGATTTGCGCAACGAGAAGATTAACTATAAAATTCGAGAACATAGCGTACAGAAGCTGCCCTACCAGATCGTCACTGGCGAGAAGGAAAAAGCAGCGGGCCTCGTGGCCGTACGTGCCCGAGGTGGCCAGGATCTTGGCCAAATGTCCCTCGACTCGCTGATCGAACGCTGGCTTCGCGAAGTTGAAGCGAAAGCTGGATCGGTCTGATTTTGGTTTTCGTGGAGAGTTGAACCATCGCTCAAGAAAAAAAGCAGCGCGTCAATAGAGAGATCAGCGCGCCCGAGGTCCGGCTGGTTGGCGAAGAAGGCGAACAGCTCGGGATCGTGTCCCTGAACGCAGCCCTCGGCATGGCCGAAGAGAATGGGCTGGATCTAGTCGAAATTGCACCGATGGCGGCGCCGCCCGTGTGCAAACTGATGGATTTCGGCAAGTTCAAGTATCAGGAACAGAAGAAGGCCCACGAAGCCCGACTCAAGCAGAAACAGGTGCAGGTGAAGGAGGTCAAGCTCCGCCCCGGTACTGACGAGAATGACTACCAGATCAAGCTTCGCAACCTCAAGCGCTTCCTTGAAGAAGGCGACAAGTGCAAGGTGACTCTGCGCTTCCGCGGGCGTGAGATGGCGCATCAGGAGTTCGGCCTGCGCCAACTCGAACGCGTGAAGGCTGATCTTGAGGAAATGGGTCAGGTCGAGCAGATGCCCAAGATGGAAGGGCGCCAGATGATCATGATCATCGCGCCGAAGAAGAGCCGCTAAGGTTCAACGCATTTGCCCCGGGTGGGCAAAACCGCTGGGCGGCGATGGCCGCCCGACGGAAAACAAGTGGTACCGGGTGATAAAACGCGTCGGGGCTTATCGACGCTACCTGGTGTCATCCAAAAACATGGAGTCTCAGCAATGCCCAAGATGAAGACGAAGAGCGGCGCCAAGAAGCGCTTCAAGGTCCGCTCGAGTGGTGGGATCAAGCGGTCCCAGGCGTTTAAGCGCCACATCCTGACCAAGAAAACGACCAAGGCGAAGCGTCAGCTGCGCGGCATGACCGAAGTTCATGCTGCCGATGAAAAGCTGATTCGCGCCATGCTTCCGTACGCTTGATAGGAGACCGCCATGCCTCGCGT
>QXGG01239923.1_pt1 | contig 10803 bp, 9 predicted proteins | sample 1982491 | NCBI WGS metagenome assembly QXGG01 (sample SAMN09924614, study PRJNA488089) | Wastewater metagenome, whole genome shotgun sequencing project. | isolation source: South African research farm wastewater | place: South Africa: Irene, Agricultural Research Council, Animal Production Institute... | reverse complement strand
GCTTAATTTACTTACACACTTCCTGAGACAGTGTCGAAAAAAGCAATCTAATTAAACTCAATTCTTTTATAAGCTATAAAGCTTAAATTATTAGAATACATCAAAAAACACCAAGTAGGGTAAATCCTTACTTGGTGTTTTTATTTTTACATAAGCTGAATTACAGTGTACTTAATAAGACAGTTTGACTCCTGCTCCCCACTGCATATCGTTACTCCAACTTCCCGTGATACCAATGTAAGGCGTTAGTATATAACTAAGTGCAACACGATATTCCTTATCACTATTGGCCATTAAGTCCATTCTCAACCTACTGGTTAGCGGGATATCCTCTCGTTCTAACTGCAATCTAGCCTTACCATACATACTAAAACGGGCATCTAGCACAACAAACCAAGGCAAAGTATATCTTACCCCAGCCACAGCATAAATACGCCTATTGATTTGCCACTGACCAAAGAGATTACGCTCATCTAAACCTTTTTTATACGACCATTCTAAGCCCACATAAGGCATAAACCATTGCATACGATCAAGAAATCGCCCAGCCCGAAGACTAGTTTCCCAACCTCGCTTGCTCTCATATCCAAGCTGCCACTCTCCTTGTAAAACCCAACGTGTATTCTCATACTGGAACTTCCCAACATTGCCATTGAACAGAAACTCATTTTTTGCAGCAAAATAAAACTCCTTATCCATAGCATAGACTTTCTTTAAATCCTTCTCTTTGTTGGGAATCTGAGGATTGGGTAGAGAGTTTTCGTATTCAAATATCTCCCCCATCCCAGACATCATATGATAGAGAATATGACAATGAAAAAACCAGTCACCCGTATGCTCTGAAGCGCTAAACTCAAGGGTATCGGTTTCCATAGGCATAATATCAATCACGGTTTTTAAAGGTGAATAGTCACCATGTTGATTAACGACCCTAAAAAAATGACCGTGAAGATGCATCGGATGACGCATCATAGAGTTATTACGCAAGATGATACGGATGTTTTCACCCTGCTTTATCAAAATCCTATCGTGCTCGGATAATGTTTTATTGTCTATAGACCAAACATAACGTTCCATATTGCCTGTAAGATCGAAATGGAGTTCGCGCCACGGCTTATCCTCAGGCAGATTAGTCTTACCAGGCGAACGCAACATTGCATAGTTCAAGGATACGATCTGACTATCATCGCCCATAGGCATTGTCATATTATGCCCCATATTCATTGAAATGTCCTCACCGTGCCCCTCGTGCTTACCATGATCACCATTACCAACGCGTTCAGAGACTGGATACATATTTTCGTAAAAGTCCATCTGCTGCAAACTCATATCCATAGGTTCCATGTTACCACGCATATCCATCATTGAGTTCATTGACTTCATCCCAGCAAACAGATTGAGTTTCGCCATGGGCGGTAGCGGCATTTGATGTCCTTCACCCAACCAGAGTTGAGCAAATCCAGTACGATCTTCGGCTGTTGCCGAAAACTCATACGACATACCACTTTGAGGAATGGTCAGTTCGATATCAAAGGTCTCTGAAACTGCAATTAGTGCACGATCGACCTCAACAGGAACGACATCCTTTCCATCGCTAGCCATAATCTTCATCATTCCCCCCGAATACCTTAGCCAAAAATTTGTCGACGAAGCACCGTTTATGACTTTCAATCGAATCTTATCCCCAGCCTTGTACTTAGCTAACGCAATCTCCTCTTTCCCATTAATCAAGAAGTTATTATAATAGACATCGCTGACATCCATGGCCGACATACGCTTCCATTCATTGAGAAATTTAGTACCCAAATAACCACTACGGAAAGCTTCCCAATAGCTTTGCGTACTTTTCTTTTTGATACCAGCCCAATCTGAACCAGTCTTCAACCACCGCATCACCTCATTGGGATTTGTATCGGTCCAATCACTCAACATAATGACCTCTGTTGGCAACATATCTTCGGCTCTAATCGTGGGGTCACCTTTCTTTTTGTCAATAATCAATGCCCCATATACTCCCGACTGCTGTTGTGTTCCACTATGTGAATGATAGAAATAAGTTCCATTTTGAACTATAGGATAGGTATAAGTATGTACCTGACCAGGAAAAGTAGGTGCTGTAGTCAAGTAAGGAACACCATCTTGCTCAACAGGTACTATTAAACCATGCCAATGCATAGTGGTTTCACCTTTCGTACGATTATGAACTCGGATTACGGCAGAATCACCTTCGGTAAAATGCAAGGTTGGTCCTGGGATTTGTCCATTAACAGCCAAAGCTTTACGTTTCTTTCCCGAAAAATCGACAATAGTATCATGAACTACTAAGTCATACTCTACCACTTTCCGTTTTTGAGCAAATATGTTTGCACTAAAAAGTAATAGTACAAATATAAAAGCCATTGGCTTTATCAGTTTTAGCTTTATCATAGTTATAATGTGTTAGGTCGATACATTACATAGCGTACTATATAACTTATAAACAGACTACTAACCACCAATGTTCTAACTAAACTCCACTGCATATCTCTGCTAAAGAATTCGTAAATCAATACGGATAGGGCACGTTACTCTGTTCCTAATACAGTTCAAATGCATATCTAATAGAAACGTATAAAGTTCAATATGTTGGATAACATATAAAGAGTGTAAACATTAACTAAAACTATTTGGTTTATATTATAAACTACTTTATATTAGCGAGTAGTTCATTAAGTAAAAACTCATAACTTAAACTTTACGATTATGAAAAAGAATCTGACACATGAAGAAAGCCTAACTATCATTCAGGAAATGATTGGTACGGCGCGAGGTAATTTATATTTGGGTGGTGGAAAGTTTTTTTTGCTATGGGGGTATCTCATCACCTTAGCTAGCCTATTCCACTTTTGTATACTTATGTTTACACCAGATAAAACTAGTTTTATAGGCTATTTTTGGATTGCAACAACAATAATTGGCTTTATCATCTCTTTCTACATGGGATACAAAGATCGAAAAAAAGCACTAGTCAAAACAATAGCATCAACACTTAATACTAAGATTTGGATGGGCTTTGGTGTTTGCGTAGTACTTATACTTTTTTCTCCAATCATCCAAAACAACTGGTTAGTTTACCCAGCTATTTCGACGGTATATATTTATGCTTTATACCTATCTGTAGCTATCTATAGGTTTAAGGAGATGAGAAGTTTGGTACTTATATGCCTAATTTGTCTTCTACTTTATAGCTATCTTCCATTCCTTTATTATCCTTTAGTTATGGCAGCAATCATGTTTTTTGGTAATATCATGCCTGGACACATTATTAGATCAAAAACAAAAAAGAATAAATATGTTTGAAACACTAGACCCTCTACTCCACTCACAGCTTAGATTAGCTATCATGTCTATTCTATTATCAGTAGAGGAAGCAGACTTTGTCTTCTTAAGGGAAAAAACAAAGGCTACTTCGGGCAACCTTAGTGTACAAATAGATAAGCTTAGTGAGGCCGGATATATCGAAGTCAATAAATTTATTGATGGAAAGAAACCAAGAACCGTATGTAAAATAACAGAGGTTGGAATCAATGCTTTTGAAGATTATGTCGAAATACTCAAAACCTATATCAACCCATAGTTTATAAAATCAAAAAGAGCTAGTTACAACTTCGTAACTAGCTCTTTTTGATTTAAAGTATTCACAAACATCTATTCTTTATGTCTTGATTGCAATACTCCAATCACATCCGAAAGGCTAAAGCCTTTATCTTCTAATAATACAATGTAGTGATAAAGTAGATCGGCTGCTTCACCCAAAAATAAATCATCTTTATCGCGCATGGCTTCGATCACCAATTCAACAGCTTCCTCTCCCACTTTTTGTGCAATCTTAGCAGTACCTCTTTGGTAGAGCGATGCTGTATAAGAGCTATCAGCTGATTCAGTCCTTCTGGCTTTAAGAAAAGATTCAAGATAGAATAAGAATTCGTGATTAGTCGTATGCTCATTCCAACAAGACGAGCTACCCGTATGGCAAGTGGGACCAACTGGTTTGACCTTAACGAGTAAGGCATCTTGATCACAATCCATATGCAGACTAAAGAGGTGTAGTAGATTGCCACTCTCTTCGCCCTTAGTCCAAAGTTTCTGACGAGAGCGACTAAAGAAAGTGACTAACCCTGTATCTAATGTCTTTTGAAGTGATTCTTTATTCATATACCCCAACATCAAATTAGTACCCGTAGTTATATCTTGAATAACAGCCGGAACAAGTCCTTTTTCATCAAACTGGATTCTATCAATACATCGAGATAAATCAACAGTTACTCCTTCACGCCATAAAAAAAACTTCAGCTCATCAATATTTACCTGATTGTAGTGAAATAAACTAGCAGCAAGAACAGCATCAGCTCTACCGCTAGATAATGCATCATAAAAGTCAGCCAATTTACCAGCACCACCCGAAGCGATAATCGGAATCGCTACCACATCTTTAAGTTGTGCCAAAGCTTCAACAGGATAGCCAGTTTGCTTACCGTCATGAGCAATAGAGGTGAATAGAATGGATCCAGCACCACGTTTTTCGGACTCTTTAGCCCAGTCTAATAAACTCAAATTGGTAGCAGTTCGTCCGCCATCCGAGAAAACCATCCACTCTCCATTGACTAGCTGGGCATCTATAGCAAGAACTACTGCATCAGAACCAAATGCTGACACTAATTGATCAATAAGATCGGGATTTTTGAGTGCAGCACTACCTACTGAAACTCGGGTAGCACCCAAATCGAGTAGAGCTTTAGCATCAGCAACCAAAGAGATTCCTCCACCAATTGTCACTGGGATATCTAGTGCTCGAACAACATCACCAACCCATGCTTGATTGGTTGTTCTTTTTTCGTGAGAAGCAGAGATGTCTAGCAATACAAGCTCATCAGCTCCTTGAAGTGCATATTTATTGGCCAAATCTAAAATATCTCCAACCTCTTTAACCCCTAAAAAATTTACACCCTTAACGGCTTTACCGTTCTTAATATCGATACAAGGGATTATTCTTTTTACTTGTTTATCCATGATTCCAATTGATTTAATGTGATTTTGTTTTCGTAAATAGCCTTGCCTATAATAACACCGTAAACACCGAGTTCATCGAGTTTATCTAAGTCTTCGAGTGATGAAACCCCACCCGAAGCAATAATCTTCAACTTGGGATAACGAGTTATCAATGCTTTATAGAGGTCTAGTGAAGGGCCTTCCAACATGCCATCTTTGGAGATGTCTGTACAGACTAAATATTCAAGCTTATCTTCAAAACCGTCAATAAACTCATAAATTGTAGTTGAGGTACGCTGAGTCCAACCCATGATAGCTATCTTTTCGTCCCAGACATCGGCACTCAAAATAATCCGATAGCTACCAAATTCCTGCAACCATGACTTTACCAACTCGGGATTCTGATAAGCCAAGCTACCGATCCCTACATAATCGGCACCAGCCAATAAGGCTTCTCTCAGGCTATCTTCCGACTTTACACCACCACTAAAATCGATAGCTAGTGAAGTGTTGTTTGCCAGATCGGCCAGCGTCTTAAGGTTCTTAATCTCTCCGGCTTTAGCACCGTCTAAGTCGACCAAGTGGAGTCTTTTTAGTCCAGCTCTTTCAAAGTCTTTAGCAATAGCCAATGGTGTCGTGCTGTATGTTGTGCAATCGTCATAGTCGCCTTGTACTAAGCGAACACAATTTCCGTCACGTAAATCTATAGCTGGTATTATTATCATTCTTTCTTTCATTATAAAACTCCTTTGGATGAAGGCAATACGTTGCCACTTTGTTGAATCGCTTGCTTGATAGCTCTAGAAAAAGCTTTAAATATAGCCTCAACGATATGATGATCGTTCTGACCACAAGCACTGATATTTAGATTGCAAGAAGCCCCTTGCGCAAATGATTCAAAGAAATGCTTTGCCATATCCGTAGGGAAATCTCCTACATACTCTTTGCTAAACTGAGCATCCCAAATAAGATGAGCTCTACCACCAAAATCCAAAAGCACCTGTGCCTGAGACTCATCCATGGGCAAAGCAAAACCATACCTAGCCAAACCTCGTTTACTTCCCAAAGCTTCCTTAAAGACTTCACCAAGTAAGATGCCTGTATCTTCTATCGTATGGTGTTCATCTACCTGTAGGTCCCCATCTACACGAATAGCAAGATCTACCAAGCCATGTCGAGCAATTTGTTCAAGCATATGGTCGAAGAAGGCAATACCAGTCTGAATTGTAGCCCGCCCACTACCGTTTAAATCCAGATCAATTGCTATGGAAGTTTCGCTAGTCTTGCGTTTACGTGATACCTTTCGGCTACCTTTAATTAGAAACTCCGCAATCTCGCTCCATGAATCGGTCTTTAATGCAAGAACTTCAGAAGAAGAATCAACAGCTTCTCCTTTATATAAGATACCTTTTAAACCCATGTTCTTAGCCAACTGAATATCTGTCCACCGATCTCCAATCACATAAGAGTTATCTTTATCTAGCAAATCGTTAAGGTAATGCCTTACTAAACCCACGGCAGGTTTTCGATTAGCTGAAGGATTACGCTCAAAACTATCGTCAATAAGCACCTCATCAAAAGTGATACCTTCTCCTTCAAAAACAGAGAGCATCAACTGATGTGGCCCTTCAAAATCTTCTAGAGGCATCGAAGCCGTCCCTAAACCGTCTTGATTGGTGACAATCACTAATCTGTAGTCGGTTTCACTTACAATCCTGGAAAGGGCCTTAATAACCCCGTGTTCAAATTTTAGCTTCTCGTAAGAGTCAATCTGAAAATCGGTCTTCGGTTCATCAATTAGTGTTCCGTCTCTATCTATAAACAAATATTTTCTTCTTGTTAAATTCATGTCTTCAATGTTTGAAATTCTGTGATGTGTTTCATCAATACTACATTTTCTTCGGAGCTGCCTACCGTAAATCGCAAACCTTGATTCAAGAGTGGTTGAATATCTCTAATCCTTACGACAACACCTCGCTCACATAAGTAATCGTACAACTCTCTAAAATACTTGGTCTGCACCAAAATGAAATTGGCCTGAGATGGAAAGACCCTTGCAAATAAGCTAGACTCTTGTAAGAATTTGAATAATATTTCACGCTGAGTAAGGAGTTGTCTGATCTGCTGTTCAACAAGCTCTGCATTTTTCAAGCGTTCCAACACTAAATCTTGTGTTGCCTGGCTTACGTTATAAGGAGGCTTTATTTTGTTGAGTACGCCGATAAGTTCTTCAGACGCATAACCTACTCCTAACCTAAGTCCAGCCATACCGTAAGCTTTAGAGAGGGTCTGAATGAGACATAAGTTAGGGTACTTGCCAATTAGACAGGTTAGTGATCCTTCACTACTGAAGTCGGCATAAGCCTCATCAAGCACAACCAACCCCTGAAAGCTTTGGCAAATCTTCTCGATCTCACTTCGAGGTACTAGGTTGCCGACCGGATTATTAGGCGAACAGATGAAGATTATCTTAACACTGGGGTCACTACTCAGCCGAGTAATTTCATCGAGAGGCAAATTAAAATCCGAAGTCAATGGCAATTCAACCACCTCAACATCATTGATCTCAGCCGAAGTGATATACATCGTATAACTAGGCGTAAAAGTTAAGATTTTATCTTTACCTGGTATACAGAATGCACGAATTAGCAAATCAATAATTTCATCACTTCCGTTGCCTACAAATAGATTTTCGCTGGGAATAGACTTCAACTCAGATAACCTTGCTTTAAGTTTCGACTGAAAAGGATCTGGATAGCGATTATAGGGTTCATTATAAGGGCTTTCGTTAGCATCGAGCAATATGTTTGCCTGCCCCTTGAATTCAGTTCTTGCTGAAGAATAAGGTTTTAAACTCTTGATATTTGGACGCAATAACCTATTTAAATCAAACTTACTCATAACTTACCTCCCCTTGTTTTACGAAGTGTTGCAGCCAGGGCATGCGCTTCGAGTCCTTCGGCTTTGGCCATAGTTTCGATAGTCGGGGCTAGTAAGTCTAAACCCTGCTGTGAAATCATCTGAAAGGTTACCTTCTTCAAGAAAGTGGCTACACAAACACCACCATAACTACGTGCATACCCCTTGGTAGGAAGAGTATGATTAGTTCCTGAAGCATAATCTCCTGCACTTTCGGGAGTTAGATGGCCCAAAAACACTGAACCAGCATTTAACACTAAGGATGAATAATTATCTGCCTGATCCAAAGCTAGTATCAGATGTTCTGGTGCATAAGCATTCGAAAACTTAAAGCACTCCTGCAAAGTGTTGAAGTAGATGAAGCGGGCAGACTTCAGCGATTCTTTAATAATATCTTTACGATTTAAACCTACCAGTAACTCCTTTAGAGCTTCAAAAGTTCGCTCAAGCAAATCTTCACTAGTGGTCAAGAAGATTACCTGACTGTCGGGACCATGCTCAGCTTGTGAAAGTAAGTCTGCTGCAATAAATTTAGGATTGGCCGATGCATCAGCAATAACCAATACTTCTGATGGGCCAGCAGGCAAATCAATAGCAATACCCAACTGAACAGCATAATCTTTGGCTGCCATGACGTATTGATTGCCAGGCCCTGCTATTTTATAGACTGGTTTGGTCTGCTCCGTCCCCAAAGCCAAAGCTGCAATAGCCTGAACTCCACCAAGTTTTAAGACTTGCGAAATACCACAGAGCTGAGCTACATAAGCTACAGCAGGAGGAATACTTCCATCTTTTAGTGGGGGTGTAGTAAGAATTATCTCATTGGAACCTGCGAGCTTTGCAGGAATAGCCAACATCAGTAGTGTTGAGAATAGCGAAGCCGAACCTCCAGGAATATAGAGTCCTACTCGCTCAATGGGACGGTATTCTTGACGGCAAACAACACCAGGTGTAGTTTCGACCTCAACGGATTCAGGCTTCTGAGCCTTATGAAACTTATAGATATTAGAGTATGCCTGATTGATGGCTAAGACTAATTGCGGATCAACCAAAGCAGCAGCACGACTCAGCTCCAAGTCGGTTGCGTAGATTGAACCTAGCTTTACCCCATCAAAACGCTCAGTAAAACCCAGTAACGCCTTATCTTGATTGGCTTTCACCTCATCAAATACATTTTTGCAGAGTACTGATAAGTCTTCTTGCTCATTGACTGGTCTTGCACAAAGCTTAGCCCAGTCTTTACGGGGAGGATTATATAGAAATTCAAAATCGTTCATAACTATACTAATATTTTCTCAATTGGAAGGATTAAAATGTTCTCGGCATTATTCTGTTTGAGTTGGTCTATAAGATCCCAGAACTCATCTTCAAGAATCACCGAATGAATTGAAACCCAGTCGGGCTCTTCAAGGGGGATGATAGTTGGACTTTTAAGCCCTGGCAAAATACTACAGATATTCTCAACATCTTTCTTATGTGCATTGAGCATAATATATTTGGTATTACGCGCACGAAGCACCGACTCTATACGGAAAATTAATCGTGTAAGAATCTCTTTTTTCTTCTCCGACAGATTGGGGTTAGCAGCCAATACAGCTTCAAACTTGAAGATTGTATATACCTCTGTTAATCCATTCTTAAACAATGTACTCCCCGTGCTGACAATATCACAAATAGCATCGGCCAACCCAATATTGGGTGAAATCTCTACCGATCCTGAGATCTCGTGTATCTTAGCTTTAATCCCCTCTCTATCCAAGAAAGTCTGTACAGTATGTGGATATGAGGTAGCAATTCGCCTATTCTCCAAGTCTTTAATCGATTTAAATTCGGCATTGCGAGGCACAGCAATTGAAAATCGACAACGTGAAAACCCCAATGAGAGTGTCTTTAACTCTTCAGCATTCTTCTCTATTAGCGTGTTTTCGCCAATAATAGCGATATCAACGACCTCATCTTTTAAATATTGAGGAATATCCCCATTACGCAGGTACAACACCTCCATGGGGAAGTTTGAAGCCTGAGTGAGCAACTGATCTTTTCCGTTTTCGATCTTAATGCCACACTCCTTAAGTAGTGCGAGTGAACCTTCATTAAGTCGACCTGATTTTTGAATAGCAATTTTTAGTTTTTCCATCATGTTTAGGGATAAAAAAAGCCCACCTGATTAACAGGTGGGCTAGTATGAGTAAAGCAATTATAATTTTCTATGCGAATCTTAAATAACTGCACCACACCATACATTCACCTGTAGGAGGTAAACTAAAATGATGATGAATATGTGCAGTAAATAAATTCATTGATTTCTTATTTTGTTTTGGCAAGTTAGCGATTGATTTCTAATAAACAAATAATACACACGCTCTTTTTGATGTTTTCTGATAAAATCTTCACTATTATATGACAATAGGTTAAATACATGCATAATGAATGAATTCAAACTAAAATCTAACACTATAATACTAATATATGTTATTTATCAGGTTATTTTGCTATCCCCACTTGCCAATATTAATATTTACCTTATCTTTGTATTGTGTTTTTCATAGTATTAGATTTAAGGTTAACAAGATTGGAGCAAAGCGTTGCTCCTTTTTTTATGTCCTTATGTCAACCGACCCTAAACTTCACTACCCTTTTGATACCCTAATCCACTGAAAGCTACCAAGTCAATATTTCATTTAAGTTACAACAAACCCCCATTATACCACTCAAAATATAAATTTGCTAAATACTTAGCACTAATTTGCTATCTAGACTTGCCAGTATCAAAATTAAGGCTCAGTTCATAAAGTTGGGGATTTAACATATGGTTAATGATATAGTAATTACTTTTGCTCCATGAGACCACAACAT